>ERZ778022.102-NODE-102-length-302450-cov-47.899787_pt1 | contig 302450 bp, 266 predicted proteins | sample MGYA00375752_ERZ778022 | MGnify/ENA primary metagenome ERZ778022 (study PRJEB29350, sample SAMN05389826) | bioreactor metagenome | isolation source: Thiocyanate bioreactor | place: South Africa: University of Cape Town | collected 2014-04-04 ...
AGTGATGCAGCGTTGCGGACTGAGCTGGCTAATTTGTATAATATTTCCAATGCCCTTGTGGAGACTTACACGTACAAACCACTGATCGGAGTTACCAGTATGACAGACGCCCGCGGGCGGACCACTTATTACGAATACGACAGTTACAACCGGTTAGCACTGGTACTGGACCATGACAGGAATATTCTTAAGAAGTATTGCTATAATTATTATGGTCAGCCCGAGGATTGTGGTGTTGTTATTTACAGCAATGTGGCAAAGAGTGGAAATTTCACCCGCAGCAATTGCGGTACAAATGGGACAGGTGAAGTTGTTGCCTATAATGTAGCTGCAGGCACCTATACTTCCACTATCAGCCAGACAGATGCAGATCAGAAAGCACAGAACGATGTCAACACCAATGGACAGGCTTATGCCAATGCCAATGGTTCCTGTACCTGGACCAGCCAGGCACAGAGCGGCAACTTCACGCGCAACAATTGTGGTACCAATGGAACTGGCAGCACCGTCACTTATACAATCGCAGCGGGTACTTATAGCTCAACAATAAGCCTTACAGATGCCAATCAGCAAGCCATTAATGCAGTAAATGCAGGTGGGCAAACTTATGCTAATGCAAACGCAGGTTGTACCTGGACCAATCAATCACAAAGCGGCAACTTCACCCGCAACAACTGCGGTACGAATGGTACAGGCAGCACAGTTGCCTATACAATTGCAGCAGGCACTTATAGCTCAACGACCAGCCTGGCGGATGCTAACCAGCAGGCAGTAAATGCAGTGAATGCAGGCGGTCAGGCTTATGCTAATGCAAATGCTGGCTGTACCTGGACCAACCAGGCACAAAGCGGCAACTTCACCCGTAATAACTGTGGCACTAATGGAACAGGTAGCACAGCCACTTTTACCATTAACGCAGGCACCTATAATTCAACAGTAAGTTTGGCGGATGCCAATCAGCAGGCTGTTAATGCAGTGAATGCCGGTGGTCAGAATTATGTCAATGCAACTGGTTCCTGCACCTGGACCAGTCAGCAGCAAAGCGGCAGCTTCACCCGCAACAACTGTGGTACCAATGGTACAGGCAGCGTCATGACTTACTATGTAAATGCAAGTGCATACAGTTCCACCACCAGCCTGGCAGATGCCAATCAAAAAGCCGTCAATGATGTAAATACCAATGGGCAAACATACGTGAATACTAGTGCCGGCTGCACCTGGACCAACCAGGCCCAATCAGGCAATTTTACCCGCAACAACTGTGCAAGCGGCGGTAGTGGCGGCACGGTAGCTTACAATGTAGGTGCAGGCATTTACAGTTCTACGACCAGCCTGGCAGATGCCAACCAGAAGGCCGTGGATGCCGTGAACGCAGGAGGGCAGGCTTATGCCAATGCCAATGCAAACTGTACCTGGATGAACCAGGAACAGAACAGGCGTTTTGAACGTAACAATTGTCCCAGTGGTTATACTCCTTCAGAGGTGATCTATGTAATTCCAGCCAACACGCATAGCTCTACCGTTAGCCAGGCAGATGCCAACCTGCTGGCTTATAATGCCGCCACTACAGCAGGGCAGGCTTATGCCAATGCCAATGGCACCTGTACGCTGGTGATCTATGGTAAGCTGTCATATGAAAACTACAATTACAGTTATGCCAACGCGGTTCATGCCGATGTGGTGGTCCGCTTCTATTCGGATCTGGCATGTACGATCCCGATATCGGTGACCAGTCTTTCGATCCTGTTAAGTACAGAAGGGTATGATGGCACCAATTATTTCAGCTATGATTACCCGGCAACCGTGAGCAGCGGATCTTCCTATATGGTGCAGGCGAGTGCCGAGTTGAGCTATGATGATGGATGGACCACCCGTTACAGAGAATATTATTTATCAGCCGGCACCGGGTATACCGTTGTCTTTTAAAAAATAGAAGTTATGAATCTAAGAAATATGTTGTGCAGCCTGGCCTTCCTGCTATGTGGAATGTGTACGCGGGCACAGAGTTTATCATCGCTCAATCTGGATACATTGGTGCAGCGGGAAGCGGATAGCATGCTATTGCGGCTGAAGCTGACCGAGAAGCAGCGCGAGACCGTGAAAAGCCTTCAGCAGGCTTACTATGCCAGTGTGCTGGCTTTGCCGGCCACCCTTACGGTGGATGAGCGAACAACCCGGTTTACTGCGTTGACCGCCCAAAGGGATGCATCATTGCGACAGGCACTGACTGAAGCGCAGTGGGCAGTTCACCAGGCTTACCTGGAGCAGCGAAGACAAGCCACGCAGCAGGCGATCAGCGAACGCCGCAATCGCCATAAACAACAATTACAAAACCAGTAGACCTTATCATCAACCATCCTATTGCCAGTTATGATTTTATCTATAAGAACCAGATGCGGAATTATCAGGAACCAGGTATTGTTACCGGCCATGCTGTTATTAACTACTGCAGTTGTGCATGCTCAATCTCCCCGTCCGCTTCCAACAGCCTATACCGGCACAGAGCCGATCAATTATGTGCGAACCTGGGAAGCGTTGAAGCCGGAGAGTAATTCCGGTAATATCACGACAGCATCTGTCATCAAAGATTTCCGGATGACGACGCAGTACCTGGATGGGCTGGGTCGTCCATTGCAAGCAGTCACAAAACAGGGCTCGCTGATGACAGGAGGCACGGCTACAGACCTGCTGGTGGCACAGGTATATGATGAATTCGGCCGGGAGGTTTATAAATACCTGCCTTCACCAGCGAACAGCACAGGTAGCAATACTTCAGTCAGCGACGGACTGTTTAAATTAAATCCCTTTGCCCAACAAGCTGCCTTTTATGGGAACAACTTCAGTAGTTCACCCATAGCTGACCAGGACCAAACTTTCTATTACGGTCAGAGTAAATTTGAGGCATCACCACTCAACCGTGTAACAGAAACTTTTGCACCGGGTAATAGCTGGGTGGGAACAGCGGATGAGCCAGTGGAAGCTGACCGCCGCTCTGTCAAGATCAAATACTATACGAACACGGTAAAAGACAGCGTGCGGGTCTGGAGGGTAACAGACCCTGTCAGCCTGGGCAACTGGGGCACTTATGCCACCAGTGCCAAGTACGCTGCAGGTGAGCTTTACAAAACGATCACTATCGATGAGCATAATAAGCAGGTGATCGAGTTCAAGGATAATCAAGGCCAGGTCATTTTAAAGAAAGTACAGATCGGTGGTACAGGGGACGACGGCAGCGGTGCGGATCATGGTAATAACTGGCTCTGCACCTATTATATCTATGATGACCTGGGCCGTCTCCGTTGTGTGATCCAGCCGCAGGGCGTGCGGCAGATCAATGTCAGCTGGCTTCCCAACGCCGCCACCCTGAACGAACATTGTTTCCGGTATGAATACGATGAGCGGAGCCGGATGATCATGAAGCGCCTGCCGGGCGTTGCGCTGGGAGAAGTGTACATGGTCTATGATGCCCGTGACCGGCTGGTGATGATGCAGGATGGCAATATGCGGGTAGCCAATAAATGGATGGTCAATAAATATGATTCATTGAACCGCCCAATAGAAACCGGTCTTTTGTTAAGCTTCACTGTTTTTTCCATTCATCGCACCAACGCCGGTCCATCCATCAGTTATCCAACTACTACCAGTAACTATGAGCAACTGACCGTTACCCACTATGATAATTATACCAGCCTTCCCGGTGGGTTGACCACTACGTTTGACAATGCAGGCTCTTCCCAGTTTTATACCAGCTATAATGCTTCACCGGTCTATGCCCAACAACTTGCTGTAAGCACCCAAACAAGAGGGTTGGTGACCTGGACACAGACCAAAGTACTGGGCACAACGAGCGATTTTATTTACTCTGTCAACCTGTATGATGAAAAGGGCAGGCTGATCCAGACCAAGACCAAGAACAACACGGGTGGCACAGACATATTCACCACACAGTATAACTGGGCAGGCCAGCCGCTCATTACAGTGAATAAAACAGACAAGGCTGGTATCCATGCACAGACCATTACGGCAGTAAACAGGATGAACTATGATGACCTGGCCAGGCTGATCAAAGTGAACAAGAAGATAGGACATAGTGATATTAATAGCGGTGCGCTGTCTGCCAACTGGGTCACCATACTGGAACAGGAGTATGATGCGATCGGGCAGCTGAGCAAAAAAACAATCGGTAATAAAAAAACGGAGATGGGGGGATATTCTTCTCCCCGTCAGCCCTTGCAGGAACTGGTCTATGACTACAATATCCGGGGCTGGTTATTGGGCATGAACCGGGATTACCTGGTAGATACTGGCCAAACAGATGATGGCAAACTGTTCGGGTTCGAACTGGGTTATGACGGGTTGACCAGTAAAGCAGGTAGTAATTTTACAGCAGCCCAGTACAACGGTAACATTAATGGCATGACCTGGAAAAGCGATGGTGATGACCGGCGTCGGAGATACGATTTTAGCTATGACGCAGCCAACCGTTTACTGAAAGCCGAGTTTAAACAGAATAATACAGGCAGTACCTGGAACAAGACCCTGGTGGACTTTACTGTGCAGATGGGTAACAGCGGTGCTGATGACGGCTCGGCCTATGATGCCAACGGCAATATCCAGAAAATGAAACAATGGGGCTTAAAAGTGACCGGCCCTACGCAGATCGACAACCTGACCTATACCTATCATGCAGGTGGCAACCGGCTGAAAGCGGTAACAGAAAGCGGTACCGGTACCACCGATCATGGGCTTGGTGATTTTACCGATAAGAACACAACTGCTACTGATTATGGTTATGACCGCAATGGCAACCTGGTCATTGACCTGAACAAGCGGTTGACGGGAACCGTAGCGCCGAACACCGATATGCTCAGTGGCGGGGCCATCCGTTACAATCACCTGAACCTGGATACCCTGGTCACTGTGCGCAATGATGCGGGCACGGCTGATAAAGGAACGATCCGCAAAGTATATGACGCAGTAGGGGTGAAACTAAAAAATATCACTACTGAGAACAATGTCAGCGTGACCTATAACAGTACGGCTTATACCACCAATATTACGACCACGACTACTTACCTGAACGGAGTGGTGTTCGAGAGCAAGCAATACTCGGATGCAACGGTGAACACAGGCCTGGGTTATACAGATCGTTTACAGTTCTTTGGCCAGGAAGAAGGAAGAATCCGTTCGATAAACGCCCCAGGCAATCCGGATAGTCTGACAGGTCTGGAATATGATTATATGATCAAAGACTATTTGGGTAATGTGCGGATGGTGTTGACCGAGCAGGTCAAGCAGGACGAATATCCTGCTGCCACGATGGAAACAGCGCTGGCAGATAGAGAAAGCCTTTATTATAGCAACCTCGATTTAACAAGAGTAAATCGGCCATCCGGCTATACCGATACCTATACCGACCCCAATGATAAGGTAGCCCTGGTAAGAGGGGATGGCAATAAAATCGGGCCTGCGATCCTGCTAAAAGTAATGGCAGGTGACCGGTTCAATATCCATGCGAGTGCCTGGTGGACCGGCAGCAGCAGTGGCACGAATACCAGTCCGCTGACCTCGATCGTGTCAGCGCTCATCAGCGGTGCGCCGGGCGTGAGTGGCGGTAAGATCGGCGCCACAGAGCTGACCAGTACGATCCTTGATCCGCAGGTGAATTTGTTTCTGGCCAATGACCAGCCGGGAGTGAGTGGGAAGCCTAAGGCTTATCTGAACTGGATCTTGTTTGATGAGCAGTTCAAGTATATAGGAAACGGTAATAGTGGCGCTGAACCTGTGGGGAACAGTGGAGTAGTCCAGCCATTCAATAAGTCAGATATGCCAGTGAATCAGAATGGATATCTGTATATTTATACCAGTAATGAGACCAATTACGATGTGTTCTTTGATAACCTGCAGGTGACGCATATAAGAGGGCCGCTGCTGGAAGAATCCCATTACTATCCGTTCGGGTTGACGATGGCGGGGATCAATTCAAAGGCGTTGGAGCTTGGAAGTCCTCAGAATAAGAAGAAATATCAGAATTACGAGCTCAACAGCGATTTTGATATTAATCTTTATGAATCATTCTACCGAACTCATGACCCGCAGATAGGCAGATTCTTACAGATAGATCCAAAAGCTATAGATGAATTGTCTCCTTTTGCTTCAATGGCAAACAATCCTATAAGAAATACTGATATTTTAGGCGACACCACTACTTATTATGATAACAAAGGAAATGTTTTGTACACGACTTTTGCTGAAGGGTATAATAATGCTTTCATTGTTGGTGATAAATATTTAGATGCTGTCAAAAGCGCTTTTGCAGAACTGGGTAGCCTCGATTTGGATCAGCAAAAAGCATTAGACGGAGCAATGAATACATTGAATGGCATGTTCGATATTGGAGATGCTTATGATTTGAAGTCTATTGCTGACTTCTATCAGGATAACGTTTCAAAGAACAGTGTCGAAAAGATAGACGGTATCAGCGTTGATAAGATGGACAATGTTAAGTTGGATGGAAAAACTGTTTCTAAAGAGTTTATAAAAGGGTTAAAGGGGGCTGAGACCACATTTGACATGAAAAAAGTAGGTGGCGTGTGGACAGTAGATAAGAATTCTATAAAAACGGACAATAGTTTTAACGACGCAAACACTGGCGGCTCAAATCCTAATGGACATTTGCATCCTAATATACCTCAGTTGAATGGGCGCACGTTAACATATACGCTTAATGGTAGACAAGTATACGTTGGAAGAGTTAGTTCAACTGCTATGGTCTCTGATCCCGATATGAATAGGGCTAAAGCGCAGGGTAAAATAAACGGAACAAAACGAAACGTAGTCATAACTGAAAACGCTGTTTACCTTTATAATGCAAATAAAAACTTAATTATTAATCGATAGTATTTTATGAGATATTTTATAGTACCCATTTTATTTTTAGTTGGTTGTGTAAATCCGGCTAAGCAAGAAAGTAATAGCGATCACAAGGTTTCTAACATCGCGAATAGTGATAGTATTCGGGCTTTGCATAGAGCAATTGAATCTTTTGGAGAATCTGTCACCTCGAGCAAAGACTCTATTACTAAATATAGCATAGGGGACATAAACGATACCTGCATTAATTTTTTGTACGTTGTATACGGCAAGAAGCAGCTAAAAGCAAAGGATTCTTTGACTGTGTCTCAATGCGATATTAAGCTGACGAGCTTTAATAATAAGGATAGTATATTTATTCTTGGATATTCTTTGTTTATTCAGGATTCTCTTCCTGTAATACCTGATTTGATCGAAGGTGTAATGATACATACATTCGAGTACAACAAAAAGTTAGAAAAACTGACTAAGGCCTATTTAGGACAGCATGATAGTTATATGCTTGGAGGCGATTTAGAAAAGATGTATTTAGAGTCTACTAAGCAGGTAAAGCATTTGTAATGGTCAGCATACGCCCTTTTCGCAGATAGTTCCACCACTTAGTAATGTATTAAATTATCAGGATTTACCTAAGTTGCTCATAAATGGTCGAATACGAATTTGCCTTGCCGCGTATTGGGGGAGGTGCAAGTTGACGGTCGCATTTTTAAATATTGGTTGAATGCGGGGTCTACTCTGACATTGTCCGATAGTAGTCATTCTTATTATTATGCCTGCTCTCAGGTCGATTGTTCTAGATTTTTTATTACAGGAGAGGATATCAAGGAGTAAATAATAACAAAAAGGGGGGAGCATACTAATATGAAATACCCCCTTAGTTTATCTGGATGGTGTTTGCCAATACTTGTACATGCTTGTAATCTATCCCCGAGTAAGAAGGAAAAACTTACAAGTTTATCAGGAAAGGGCTGGATAATCCTGTAAATAACTTAAGTCCATTTGCCCTTGATTTAAACTCTATTTTATTTCAAATTAATCTTGCAAATCCATCTACGAATAATTCCCCCTCTCGTGAACCTTTAAAAGCTCCTGTCTTTTTTAAGTTCAAATAAATACAAGAAAATGAAATCAAGAATCTCAACAGTAAGGGTATTCCAATGCCTGTTAATAAACATCACGTTGCTCGCGTTTGTCTGTTGCAGATCACAAGATTCTAATTTCAAACCCAAAGCAATCTCACCACCCCCCGATTCAGTAATTCGGGAAATCCCCAAGTTCTTTCAGCGGAAACAATGGACTGAATATTTTTCTGCCTTACAATCTTCATTGAATATGCGTCCTTTACACGATGGATTCAAAGATTGGCAACTTAGGATTTGGGTAGCACATGCGGTATATGATTATATGGACAGTGCCCAACTGATTATACTTACTAAAGAGGATGACAGAATCTCCGGAACTTTATATACTTATGTTGCTCGTGAAAGTAAGCGATTGGGAAAAACTCACGTTGAGACTAATGGGAGATTCGTTTCGTTGGTTCCGAAATCGGGATGGACGAGCTTTATGGATAGTTTAAATAAGTTGTCCATTTTTACCTTGCCTGATCATACAAAAATTGAGGGATATTTTTTAGCGACCGACTCTTATGGGGTTATGTTAGAAGCGGCAACAAAAAATAGCTATCGACTATATGACTACCCCGATTATAGCCAACACGTAGGTAAAATCCCTGAGGCTGAAAAGCTATACCAGGCATTGAAATTAATGGAAGACGAATTTATAATCAAAATTGTGTATTAGTCTGCATAGAGCCATAACTGCTAATAGAAGAAACATATTATTATCCGTTCGGGTTGACGATGATATTAAATAATTTAGGCTAGATCTGCTTCTATTCAGTTTCGTATTTAATTCAGTTGGGCCTATCATTGCCTAAGGGCTTTGCAACTATAATAACCACTACTTTTATTGTTTTTACTTAAAGTGAGCTCAAAATCAGAACTTTTGGATAATATATTGGCATTATATAAGATAAGAAATGTCCATTTTATTGATAATGATGACGTGGACCGCAATTATGCTTTCAACGATAAAATGTTATCAAATGAAATTTTCATTGAATATTATACTCGGGATAATGGCGATGATAATGAAATCACTGAACACAAAACTGAATTATCTGTTCTGATGAAACATAAGAACAGATACTATCAGTTTCTTATGTTTACCAACACTATTGAAGTAGGAACGCCGGTAATGCTTTTACAGACTATTATCTTTCTTGTGAATCTAATTGAAGCCAATCACTCCGATAAACTAGTTCAGTATTTAACCCAGCTTTCCATTGCACCCCTAATTCCTCATGAAATAGCAGATTGTGAGTACAGGGATCTCGCCAATGAACTACTTAGGTTAGAAATAGAGGCTATTCACACATCTATTCAGCAAAGTGGGGCAGCCTTAAATTGACAGGATCAGGAAGCTTTAAAACATTGTCATGGTGTATTCCCATTAATACATTGTTTAAAGAAGGTATTTACTTTATATGGACTTCACAGAAAGTGTATTCTCAATGGATAGTTTTTATCTATCTGTAAGTGTAATTTGTTTTGTCATAATGCTGGGAAAACCCGTCATTCTGTGATTGAATGATATTTGTTGATAGTTGTTGATGCTTCATTTATATTTGTCCCCTATTTGTCCCTCGAATATTATAATAAGCTGAATATTAAATATGTAAAAGTTTTGTATCGGTAAGTAGATAAGCCTCAATTAATGCTGCGGTTTATTTTTTTTAAATGCCTAATATTATTAAATGATAAGAAACTTTCTATTCCACCGGGTTAATCCTGAAAGAGATAGATTATGGGATCCCATGGATGTATCACTTTTTGATAAGTGCATTAAATATATTTCCCAAAACTATAAAGTGGTATTACTGGAGGATCTTGCCTTCTCTGATAAGCTGCATACCAGGCATCAGTATGCTACTATAATGTTTGACGATGGTTACAAAGATAATATTGAATATGCCGCGCCTATTTTAGACAAATACAAATGCAAGGCTTCGTTTTATGTTGTTACAGAAAGCATAGATAATAATGTTCCAACCTGGACGCATATCCTGGAACATCTGTTCAAGTTTACCGGCAAATCCGAAATTATTATGGATTTTGATTTCCTGCCAGCCGAATTACAAATTAAACACCTGTTAAATGTGGAAGATAGGATAAGGTATGTAAATAAGCTAAAGCCCTATCTTAAAAAGATTTCCCATGAACGGAGGAATGAAATATTAAAGAGGATAGCAGAAACTTACAATGATGTAACTCTTCCGGAATTGATGATGAACTGGAAAGATTTAAAAGAATTAAGAAATGCAGGGCACTATATCGGTTCTCATACGGTTACGCATAGCATGCTGGGAACGATGAGCGATGAGAAGGAAATAATGGAGGAACTTGTACGGTCTGGTTCCAGGATTAAAGAAGAGCTCGACTACTTTCCCGTGTCAATTTCATACCCCGTCGGCAGTTTTAATGAAACTACCAAAAGACTGGCGAAAGAAGCTGGATATAAGTTGGGACTGGCAGTAAAGCAGAATATTTATAATCCTAAGAGAGACGATTTTTATGAGATATCGAGGATAGAATTGTATAATGAGTCGTGGTGGAAGACCAAATTAAGAATATTGAACACTTTGGAAAATATTAAATCACTTATTCGATACAAATGAGAATTGTACTTTGGATAGGGAATGAGCCTAATCAAAAGGCTTTAGCCAATAAGATTAATAATTTGTTTCCAATAAGCGGGATTATTACCGAAAGTAGGATCAGTAAGAAAAGGATTACAGCAAAGAAGGTTGTGGAGAAAGTAATCCAAAAGATCTTCCTCAGCTCAATTGGCAAAGCCTGGAAAGGTATGCAAAAGCATAACTACCAATCTTATCCTGAATACCCTCCGGTAGAACGCTTAAATGTAGAAGATATAAATTCCGAAGAAGCCTATGCTTTTACCAAAAAAATAAACCCGGATCTGATACTTGTATCTGGAACCAGGCTTGTAAAGGATAAAATGTTGTCCATTAATCCTAAAATCGGGATATTAAATCTTCATACAGGGTTGTCGCCTTATATCAAAGGAGGGCCCAACTGTACCAATTGGTGTATCGCAACAGAACAATTTCATCTGATCGGGAATACAATAATGTGGATTGACCGTGGAATAGATTCCGGGAATATCCTGACAACAGAATTTACAGAGTTAAATGGTAATGAAAGCTTATTGACATTGCATATCAAGGTAATGGATCATGCTCATTCACTTTACTTAAAAGCGCTTGATTACCTTTCAAAGGGATACTATAAAAGCGTTCCTCAATCAGATATTGATAAAGGTAAAACTTACTATACGAAAGAATGGACTTTTAAGCGAACCCTGGATCTGTTATTCAATCACAAAAAAATGGACAAATATTTCAAATCCGGAAAGATCGTTGAAGATCGCAAAAATATACGCGTTGTAGAAATATGAAAGCATTAGAACTGAATACGTATAAATTCCTCCCCTTTTTTTAACCTTATCCTCGTTAAAGCTGAAAGATCGGCAACATCCTGTTTCGTCCGGGGTATATCCGATAGCACTCAGATCCGCAAATTGAAATCCTTTTGGCAATATTTTTTGCGATGTATCCTTGTCTTTTCAGGCATGGATAAAAATAACAACCGGATACTGCCCTTTATCAGCGACCAGCTATACCTCGTAGTATACGAAAAGCAACTCGTATCAACCATGCATGATGCATATGAAAAGATAAAAAAGAATGACGACGGTTTCGGGGTGTTTATTGCCAGCCCTTCGAAGACTGCAGATATTGAACAGTCGCTTGTGATTGGCGCACATGGTGCACGAAAACTGGTGGTGCTGGTAATAGCAATGAAGTAGCCTGACTTTATTTGAAGCTCTGACCTGGCGGAAATCCGGTTTGCGAACTGCATACCTTACTGGGACACAATTCTCTCCCGGTAGCTTTTTATTAATTCTTTCCACAAAACACAGTTTGGTCTGCTTTTCGCTGCTTAAAATCCGCCGCCTTCAATTCCTCCCGGGAGTCCCATCAGTACATTTCGTTAATCATCCTTAAATCACTGAACAATGAAAACCCTACCGTCAACCCGGGTCACTGCGATGATCGGCCTGGCAATGTTGTTATTGGCCATACTGTTCAACCTTTTTGCCTGTCAAAAAGAAAGAGTTTCCGTTCCTGATGGACAACAGCGGGTACGGATCATGCTAACCGACAATCCTGTGAACTTCGATGAAGTAAATGTAGATATTCAAAAGGTGGAGGTGCTGGTGCTTCCCGATAGCTGCCGTAGTGGCCGGGGGGACGATGGCGACGATGATGGCGACAACCGGGGTTGCCATTACGACCGTGACGGCGACCGCAAGGATGATTACAAATGCGCCGTATGGGATACGCTGGATATTCGCCCCGGTGTTTATAACCTGCTTGACCTTTCAAATGGTGTGGATACCGTGCTGGCAACTGGTTTTACAACTGCCGGAAAAATCAAAAAAATACGGCTTACGCTCGGGACGAATAATTCAGTTGTGATCGACAGCGTTTCATACCCGCTTACTTTATGGAATAAATACAACCGCGTTACCATTAGCGTAAGGGGAGAAGACATCAATGCGATCACCACCGGCGATCTTCAGCTCTGGCTTGATTTTGACGCAGGAAGATCAATCGTAAAAATAAATGACAATCGCTTTGTACTAAAACCCTACCTGCGCATCTGGCTGCCTGAACAAACCGGCAGCATCAAAGGAAAAGTGCTTCCCGGCGCAGCCAAGGCAGTGGTATCAGCTATAGCCGATGGTGATACCCTTGTTGCAATACCTGACGATGACGATGGCCGGTTCAAGATCAGAGGATTGAGGGGTAATACGGCAACCGTGTTTGTCAATGCCACAGCAAACGGCTACCAGGATACTACGATAGCGCCTGTTGCTATTACGAGAGGAACTGAAACGGATATTGGTACTATACAGTTACATCAATAAAGACGGGAAACAGGGCTGACCAAAAAGGTCAGCCCTTATTTTTGGGGATAGGAGTTGCCCGGGTTTGCAGGAATTGAATTGTTCCAATTTGGATGTATTTGCGAAAGTGCTTATTTTAAGGGTTATAAGTGCACCAAACAACTCAACATGCAACATCTTCAGTCGTCCTCCAAACGCATTGAATCCATCGATCTGTTGCGAGGCCTGGTTATGATCATTATGGCACTGGATCATACAAGGGATTTTTTTCACAAAGAAGCTTTCACCGGCGATCCACTGAATCCTGCAACAACAACAGCAGCCCTTTACTTTACACGTTGGATTACGCATTTCTGTGCGCCGACTTTTGTTTTTCTTTCCGGTGTTTCTGCCTGGTTGCAAAGTAAGAGGAAAACAAAAAAAGAACTGAGTTGGTTTTTGATAACACGGGGTTTATGGCTGGTACTACTGGAAATTACAGTAATGAATTTTGGGGTATCAGGCGATATTTATTTTAGTATTGTTATTCTTGCAACAATATGGTCTATCGGTATCAGCATGGTTATATTAGGGCTTCTTATCTGGCTGCCATTCCGTGCCTTGCTTGTAATTGGATTGTTGATCGTTTTTGGTCATAACCTGCTGGATTTTGCAGAGACAGCACGAAACGGTGTTGTTCCTGTATGGTGGAGCTTTTTGCACCGCCAGGCTTTCCTTCCCATAGGAGATAATTTTACATTAGGAATTCTTTACCCATTCCTCCCATGGACAGGGTTAATGATTCTTGGTTATTGTTGTGGCAAACTTTTCACTAATATCGAAGCAGAACGCAGAAACAGCCTGTTGCGATGGATAGGAGTCGGGGCATGGGTCTTGTTTATTGTACTACGGTTTATTGATGTATACGGCGATCCTATTCATTGGAACAGCCAAAAAAGCGGGCTTCAAACATTCTTCTCCTTTATGAATGTACAAAAATACCCGCCCTCGCTACTGTTTATGTGTGCAACAATTGGTGGCGCCCTTATTTTTTTATCGCTTATAAAAAATACAAACAGCCGGCTTGCAAAATTCATGATCGTGTATGGCAGAGTTCCGCTTTTTTATTACATCCTGCATTTCTATCTCCTGCATATCATCTCTATCATACTTTTTTTATCAAGAGGGCATACTGTAACCGAGGGAATGAAAGGGCAACTTCCGTTTAAGTTTATTATTGCCGGTGAAGGCTATAGCTTGTGGATAGTGTATTTTGTCTGGATTGCTGTTGTGCTGGCATTATACCCGGTATGCAAATGGTACGACCGGTATAAAACAAGCCATAAAGAAAAAAAATGGCTTAGTTATTTATAACATTGCCCACTTTGGCTTTTTAGCCCGCCGTCAGTGTTTTCTTTTTTTAATAATCCCTCCGGATGCCTCCTTGATCTCATTACTGAATATAAACGCCTTCGGATCGATCTCATAAACAAGATTCTTCAACTTCCGGAACTCAAGCCGTGTAATAATGGTAAAAATGATATCACAATCATCACTGATATCGTATTTGCCCGGAAGGAATCCTCGTTCTCCTTTGTACACAGTAATGCCCCGGCCCAGTTTGTTCACCATCTGATATTTGATCACTTCACTTTCCCGCGAAACGATTGTTACGCCAGTATACGCCTGCAAACCTTCTACCACATAATCAATACACCTTGTAGCAGTAAAATAAGTGAGAATGGAATACAGGGCCGTTTCAATGCCGAAATTGAAAGCGGCAATAGCAAAGATCAGTATGTTGATTGCCAGGATGATCTCCGTGATGGTAAATGATGTTTTTTTGAGGGCGTACAACGCCAGCACTTCAATGCCATCTACTGCTGCGCCAATGCGCATAATAAATCCGATACCTATGCCGAGAAATGCGCCTCCAAAAATGGAGATCAACAATTTATCGGCTGTAACGGGATAGTTGGGAATGATCAGCAGCGATATGCCAAGGAGCAGAACACAACATAGCGTGCGAAGGGCAAATTTTTTACCGACAATATAATAACCGAGTATAATAAGCGGAAGGTTGAATAACAGAAGTAGTAACCCGAGGTTGTAGTGGTAGATCTCATGTGTAAGCAGCGAGATACCCGTTATGCCTCCATCAAAAAAATGGTTCGGTACAAGAAAGAGTTTCAGCGCAATACCGGCGATAGTAACACCCAGGATCGCCTGAAAAAGATCCTGCAAATATTGAAGGGGAGATTCTTTGTGTACTTTCTTTTCCTGAAGCTTTGATTGCAGCGTATTTAAAATGACCTGCTTTTGCGCGTCCAGTTTTTGACGGGCACTCGCCGTAAAATATCGATGTGATGCCAGGAATTCTATTTGTTTCAACAACCAGGAGGCCTTATTGCTTACTACCCCTTCCTTTTTTAACTCAAGATAAAGATTCTCTGCATTGACTGTGTATGCATCGGTACCAAGATAATACAGATCGGCATCACATAAAAGCCCGGCTAACCGGTCGGTTGGCTGTTGAGGCAGGCGGGTCGCCATGATCATGCCACAGATTTGTTCCACCTGTTCGGGTGCGTAATCAAAATCCGGAAGATGCTCCCGCGCAATTACGCAGGACAGTTCTTCATGTTCGCGATGGCCCTGAAGAAACCCTGTATCGTGAAACAGTGCGGCTGTTTTTAGCAAAACCAGTTCCTCGCCGTAGATATTCTCTCCTGCTGCCAGCTCTTCCACTGCCTGAATTACACTTTTAGTATGTTCTGCTGTATGATAGGTAATATGAGAGGGAAGTTCCTTGTCCAGTTTGTTAATGATAAAAAGATATAACTGTTGAAATTGCATGATGTTGTATTGTTGTTAGTCCACTACTTCATACAGCATCATCTCTGCTGTTTTATTTTTTAAAGCCTGTTTGCCGATGGCTATACAATGAAAGGACTGTTTAATTTTCTCGTAGCATGCTTCGTTGATCACTACCTGGCCGCTGGCTGCAACGCCTTGCAGCCGCTGCGCCGTATTGACAATATCGCCGATCACCGTATAGTCGAGACGCTTAAGAGTAGCTGATCCAATATTGCCTGAAACCATTTCGCCGCTATTTATACCAATGGAGACCTTCGGGAAAAAATCATGTTCTGCAGGCAGGTTATTGATCCGGTCCCTGATGGCCAGGCAGGCATCTACGGCCCGGTCCAGGTGATAATCTCCCTTGAATACGGCCATCACGCAATCACCAATGAATTTATCAATAATACCACCCTGTGCAATGATCTCCCGGGTGATGAGGTCAAAGTAGCTGTTGAGCATTTTAACAACCGTATCAGGCGATTCCTTTTCACTGATGGAAGTAAAACTGCAGATGTCTATAAAAGCTACTGAAGCATCCACTGTTTCATTAGCGGTGAGAGAGGTTTCATATTCACGGGTGCCCATAAAATTCAATACACTGGCATCCACATACATTTTAAGGATATTGTTTTCCTTAATGGCCTGCAGGGTTTCTTTCAATTGGGCTACGTATTTGATGGTCTTTTCCATCGTTAGCTCCAGGTCATCGAAGTTTACGGGCTTGGTGATGAAGTCAAAAGCACCCCGGTTCATGGCGGTCCGGATATTATCCATATCTCCATAGGCTGAAACAATGACGGTTTTGGTCAGGGGATTACTTTCATTGAGCTTGCTCAGCAAAGTGAGGCCATCCATTTCCGGCATATTTATATCGCTAAGCACGATGGAAGTGTCCGGATGCTCCTGTAGCCTGGCCAGTGCTTCATTGCCATTAGCGGCAAAAACAAAATCGTATCGCTGTTCCCGGATATGCCGCCGGAATTTTTGGCGAATCAGGGCTTCGAGGTCGGTTTCATCATCAGCGACCAAAATTTTTATCATGATAAGCTTGTTTTTAGTTTGTCTTTTAAAGCAGTAAAATCAACGGGTTTTGTTAAGAAATCATCTGCACCCAGACGTATGGCGCGGTTATAATTTTCAGTATCACCATAGGCGGTGATCATCATTACTACAGGCGGAGGTTCATGATATTTCTGTTTTACCTGTTCTAATAACTGCAACCCGCTCATGCCGGGCATGTTGATGTCGGACAGGATGAGGATAGCTTCCTGCTTCTGGTTATTGAGGTAGCGTAAGGCCTCCTCACCGGAATGGGCGAACGCAAACTGGAATTCTCCATTGCGTATTTCTTTCCGGAAACGTTGCTCAAACAATGTTCTTACATCCAATTCGTCGTCTACTACTAAAACCTTCATGTCAATTATTCTTTAGGGATAAAACAATATAGAACCGGGTTCCTTCGCCTTCCTTGCTCTCCACTTTCAATTCACCTCCATGTGCTTTGGTAATTATTTCATAACTCATGCTTAATCCAAGCCCTGTCCCATGGCCGGTAGGTTTGGTGGTAAAGAAGGGTTGAAATATTTTGTCGATTATACTTTGTGGAATACCATTGCCATTATCGCTTATGATGATTTCCACTTTATCATTTACTTTTTTTGTGCTGATGGAAACGAGTGCCTTATAATTCCCTCCTTCCGATTTCGCTCTTTCATTCACCGCATAAAAAGCGTTGGTGAGAAGGTTGAGGATCACCCGGCCTATATCCTGCGGTACAATACTGAGGAGTGGAATGCTATTATCAAAATCCGTGTTCATGCCGGAATTAAACGACTTGTCTTTTGCCCGAAGACCGTGGTAGGCCAGACGCAGGTATTCATCGCAGAGTGTATTAATATTGGTTGGTTCTTTTAACCCGCTACTGTTCCGGGAGTGTTGCAGCATGCCTTTTACAATGCCGTCGGCCCGTTTGCCGTGATGGCTTATTTTTTCTGAATTTTCTTTTATATCAGTAGCGATCACTTTTACTTCCTCATAATTTCCCTGATCAACTTTTTCAGCCAGCTCAGTCGCTAGTTCTGCATTTATTTCGGAGAAATTATTTACAAAATTTAACGGGTTTTGTATTTCGTGCGCTATACCTGCAGCGAGTTCCCCAAGCGAAGCCATTTTTTCGGATTGGATAAGCTGGGTTTGTGTAGATCTTAAATTTTCAAGCGACTCCTGGAGCTGCTTTGTGCGGTGTCTTACTTTTTCTTCGAGCACCTTATTTTCCCGTACCAATTTTCTTGACCTGAAAATAATGTACAGCCTCAACAGCGATACAGCTACGATGAAATATATCAGGTATGCCCACCATGTGGCATACCAGGGTGGGCGAATGGTGAAGTTGAAGGTTGCAGGCGTATTCCATTTACCATTTTGCCAGCGGCTGGCTACTTTAAAAATGTAATTGCCGGGAGAAAGGTTCAGGTATGTTTCGGTTTGGAGATCTTTTGTAACGGTCCATTTTTTATCAATGCCTTCCAGTATGTAGGCAAATTGCAGGCTATCCTGCCGTACTGTGCCCAATTCAGTAAAGCTGAACTGGATGATCTTCTGATCATTCGGCAGTGAAAGGTTTACAGGCAGGTGGTAGGGGCCAGAGAGGCTGTCCCATTTGAAATCCCCTTTTTCTGCATATCCGATGGATGAGCGGGAAACCTTGCTTTTCTGTTGTCCTGTATCTGCCTGCACCTTTTGGGGATCGGCGAAGGCAATATCTTTTCCCATAATTCTTATGCCTGTAATGTAATTAGTGCCCATGGAAGTATCGGGTTCTATACCATAGATAATGCCCAGGCCATAATCCCCCCACAGGTAATCACCTCTTTTTGACATGGCATCGCTGACAAAACTGCTGGTTGATTTTTTTAACCCTTCAGAATGCTTTAGCAGATCTACCTCCCAACGGGTATGGGAGGATAATTCCGGAGGAGTGATGATGTTTACTTTCTGATTGGTACACACCAGCATCCTGCCGTTATATTCCAGTATGGAATAGGTTGTATTATCAGCCAATCCTTCCTGGGTGGTGAAATGAGCGATCTTTTTGCCGGTGAGGTCTATCATATACAGGCCATAGGTGGGAGTGCCGGTGATCCAGATACGGCCGTGGCTGTCGATAACAATTCCCTTAGAGCTGATGTTATCGATTCCCGGTACATTTTTTATAAATCGGATGGAATTGTTTATGGGATCTATAATATTAGGTCCGCTTTCATTGGTCACCATCCAGATATCATTATTGCCGGGGATTACAGATGCCTGTACCACAAAGTTGCCGTTCAGCCCGCCACTGGAGGTCAGGTTTAAAATATTGCCGGATGAACGGTCATATTGGAATATACCGGCTGAAGTGCCGGTGATCCATAGATTCTTTTTATGGTCTTCTGTCAGGGAATATACGGAATCTGTTTGCAGGCCTTCCTTTCTGGTAACCCGTTCCCATTCGCTTTTTGAAGGATTAAAAATATTATATCCGCCATTGGTGGTAATCACTACTTTACCATCCTGCTCGGTGACTGATTGTATAAACGGATTAGCGAGGCCATTGTCTGTATCGAGCCGCCAATAAGTTTTGCGGGCTGAGTCTACTACGAGAAGCCCATTTTCCGTTCCTACCCATAAATTACCTTTTGAATCTTCTGTAGAAGAAAGGATAGCTGTGTTCCTGAATGGGAAAACGGTTTTACCGGATTGTTCTATGGAATAAATGCCGCCCCTACTCGCAGTACTTGAAAGGCCGGTTACCAGAATTTGTCCTGGTTGGTATTCAAGTAAATCAACGACATTATCATTATACGACAGGCCTCCGGTGCTGCCGATATGGCGAAGTGTATTGTTATTGAAGTTGATAATAGAAAGATCCAATCTTCTTCCGACCCATAATTGCCCGCTTTTATCAAATTTTAAGCAGTATATCCTTTGATTGTTATTATCACCATCAAGTCTGTAATGGGTGATCTTTCCTGACTTGATATCAATAGCATCCAAAACATTATATCCTGCAGCCCATATCCGTCCATCGGGACCAGCGGCACAAACGTCAATAGAATCCGTGTTTAAACCATTTTCTCTTCCGATATGAATGACCTTATTGGCTTTGCGGTCAATGATATCGACACCATGGCGGGAGCCGATCCATGCCCTGGCTTCAGTGTCAACCGCTATTTTATAATACCTGCCGCTATTAAATCCGGATTTACTGTCAAAAGTGTAGTACAGCATTTCTTCAGGATTGATCAGTGCTGGTGGAGAAGCAATGGATCCCGATTGCCAGATATCGCCGTTATCTCCTGCAACTATATTAGTGATGGAAGTAATGGAAAGATCTGTGAAATATTTTACCAACGTTTTATTCTTGAAATCAGCTTTTACGATGGCAGCATCTTTTTGATCGGAAGCATCTAAATACCACAGGGTGCCATTTTTATCAAAGAAAAAGCTGTAACAGTATACACCAGGGATCATATTGGTCAGCTTTGTGCCGTCAAACCGGTAAATGCCATTGTCTGTCGTGAACCATATAGCCCCTGACTGATCTTTAATCATTTGATAAACGATTATATTTAACTGGGCTATCTGTTGCCATATCTTTACGTCAATGGTCAACGCAGGTGCCCGTTCCGGCTTCTGTAGTTTAACGGAAGATGCAGGCAGGGGCAGCGGTTCTGTCTTTTTTCTTAACGGATGTTTTGTCATCCCTTCAAGGTTAAGCGCCCTTGAAGGCAATGCCGAAAAACTAAAAGACGATTCTGTAACGGCAAAGGGCAACGGTTTAAACCCGGAAGAGTCATAGGTCATTCCTTTCAGCCTTTTAAAGTCAAGGGGAAAAACAGTAGGGGTAATAGTTCCTTTGCCTGTCGTATCCCAATGAAGCGGTTGGGGGGCCGTAAATTCCAGCGGAAGCATTTGCGGCTGGGGGTATTCAGCTAATTCTTCCGGAAAAGGGATATCTTCTACCTGGTGGCAGGATGCAAACAAACAGGCAGAAAGGAAAATGATAGCGACTCCATGACAGAGAAATGATTTCGTCATATTATTTCTTTAAAGCAGTGAATGCCTGAATTGCTTTTGAATAATGAGATTGTATCAAAAGCGATGGCGTTGACACGGGAGGATAGCAATATTTTCTAAAGAGTAATGTTTAAGCAGGGAGGTTGAGATAACCGACGCAGAAACAGCGGATTGTTGTAAAGTAGTTCATTATGGGGAGAACTCCTATCCAGTTTCTGATTTTCTTTATAAACTGAACATTTTGTGGATAGCCGAGCCTTGTAAGCAGGTCTTGCATTCAACTATTATTCAATTAGTTGAAATTGTATACGATTTATTTCACCACAGTTTCTGCTGACACATTCAATCCTGGTATTTGTAATAAGATCTTCCTTATATCGGTATTCTGAGCAACTATTTTAGATTGCTGATCCACTAAAAAATTCATTGGTATACCCTCAAAATTTAATGCTTTAACAAGAGGATTATCCATGCTATTGCTTAACCGGTATGCATCCCAGGTGAACGCTTCTTTTGCCAGGTATTTTTTCCATTTCTCTTCATTTTTATCAATGGACAAGAGCCTGATGTCAAATAGCGATGTATCAAGACCGGTCGACCAGTATTTAAGAACTCTCTCTTCTGTAATACATGGTCCACACCATGATGCACCGAATATCAGGATAAGGTACGGTTTGCCGGTAGCAAGCACATCAGCAAAAAGCGTTGTTGTATTATTGTTTTTTTGAACGGCTAGATTTTTGAATGTTGACAGATCCTTTTGATGATTATCTGTAAAAAGATAAGAAGTAAGAATCGATAATGTCTTTTTACCGATACTGCTATTTTTTATTCCGCCGGGAAATGTATTATAGAATTTTATTCTTTCTTGTAGAGGTACTATTCTTGAAAAGGGCGAACAGATTGATAGCATAGCTATATTCTGGATATTTTTTTCACTCTTCAGGCCCATGTTGAACCGGATCACTTCTTCTCTTTCCTGGAAAAAGATTTGGGCAGTACGTTGCTTCACGATCGAATAAGCGGTGTCTATTTGCGTTTTTTGTTGTGCCTGTTGGAATGAATAAAACTTACCAAAAAGGGATAGCAAATAATCTCTCGCCGCTTTTTGATCAGCAAACTTAATACTGGTGTCCGGCATATACGGCAGATAAGAACTGTCTATAGGATAGAGGGCGATTGTTTTTTGGGCAGTGGGTAAGAGGGGAGTATTACCCGGTCTGATTTTAATAGCCGGCTCGGTAGAGTTTTGACAACCGGCAATGAATCCGGGAAGTATAAGAAAGAAGATACAGGAAAAAGGAATCCGTAGACTAAGTACTGAATAGTTCATTGGAGCGGTTTTATTTTTCTTAAATAGAAAAATTCCAGGCTGAGTAGTTCAGCTTATCCTAATACTGTGAGGGACGGGTTGACTGGGATGAAGTTCAAATTACTTGATTTTCATGATTCCTGTATCTTTTTTGGGGCTATATTTTATAACCTGGTTTATGTTAGCCTCTGAATTCCAACAAACCGTTCTTAATACAGAAATGAAAGTATTAGATTTGAATGCCCATAAATATACCCGATGATTGATGACACTTCCATCTACAGGTCATTCACTGTCACGTCAATTATTGACGAAACAAACAATGCCAAATCGTTTGAAATAAAACCAACCGATAATATCCCGATCACCTACCAGGCCGGCCAGTTCATCACCCTCGTATTCCCCAAAACAAACAAAGAAGACAGGCGTTCTTATTCTTTTTCGTCAGCCCCTGTTCTGAACGAGCCTATGCGTATCACCATAAAAAGAATTGCGAATGGTGAATATTCAAGACAGCTCTTTAATCATATCAAACCGGGTGATACGCTCATCAGTTCAGGCATCTCCGGTTTCTTCCGTTTGCCTGACCAACTTGATCATGTCCGCCAGTTTGTTTTCCTTGCAGCAGGCAGCGGCATTACGCCAATCTATTCTTTACTCAAAACAGTCCTGCATACTACCAGGCTGCCAGTTGTTTTGATTTATAGCAACTATTCTGAGGAAGAAACTATTTTCCATTCAGAACTGTTAGGATTGCGCTCACAATTCCCCGAACGGTTTAAAATTGAATTCCTGTTCAGTCAATCCGAAATCCAGCCAAGGAGATTGAGTAAATTTCTGTTGCATGCATTGCTGGAAGAACATGCAATTCCTTTGCAGGAGACCTTATTTTATGTATGTGGCCCGGTAAATTATATGCTGGTCGTCAGTATCAGCCTGATCACGGTCGGTGTACCGAGGGAACATATCCGTAAAGAGAATTTCAACACCCGGCAGCATCTTATAAAGCCATTGCCTCCTGATACTGATGCGCACAGGGTAAAAGTCTTCATTAATAATGCACAGTATGAATTTACTGTTCAGTACCCCGATACTATTTTAGCTGCTGCAAAAAAGCTGCAAATACAATTGCCTTATAGCTGCGAAGCAGGTAACTGCGGAAGCTGCACTGCTACCTGCGTCCAGGGCACCACCTGGATGGCTTACAATGAAGTGCTGATGGATGATGAGATCAAAAAAGGAAAAGTATTGACCTGCCAGGGGTATCCGGTAGGGGGAGATGTAGTGTTACAATATTGATTACGAAACAATTATACTACCAATACAGGAATACACCTAGCCTGTTTGGTACACAAATTGAGGCAAGCAGACAAACGATGCCGGCCAACTGACCAACATCATTTATAGGATTGAGGATTGTCAATTGTTGAATAATCGTTGCAAAATACTTTTGATTAATAAAAGATATGCGTATCTTTTATTAATTAACCTTCAACTCAATATAATGAAACCTAAATCACTGCTCGCCACTTCCTTTCTCCTTACAGGTTTATCCATTTTAGTCGCCTGTAACAACGAACAGAAACCTGCTGCTGAAAACACCAGCACTCCTGCGCAGGAAACTGCTACAGAACAGGCTGAAGTGCACGGCACAGAAATAAAGCCCGGTGAAATTGAATTGACAACTCCTGTAAATAAGGAATGGGTCACATATGGTAAAAGCATTTATGAGATGAAATGCCAAAGCTGCCATAAACTGACAGACGAAAGGCTGGTCGGCCCCGGCTGGAAAGATGTAACAAAAAGAAGAGAACCCCACTGGATCATGAATATGATCACCAATGTAGACATGATGCTGGAAAAAGATCCTGAAGCACAAAAATTGCTGGAGCAGTGTCTGGTGCGTATGCCCAATCAGAATCTGACTAAAGATGAATCGCGCCGGGTGCTTGAATTTATGCGGTCTAATGATGGTGTTAAGTAATCAAAACAACCTTCTTTTCAATTAAATAAACAGAAATATGAAACCCAGTTACTTCAAAACCTCTATGGTTTTGATAATGGCCTCTGCTTGCCTTTTATATATGCAGAGCTGCAAACCCAAAACCGCTGAATCTGCTGCAACCGGTGATGCTTCCAAATCTTATGTGGCTCCCGGTAAATATGATGAGTTCTATAATATTGTTTCGGGTGGCTTCAATGGCCAGGTATCCGTTTATGGAATACCTTCCGGCCGCCTGTTTCGCATCATACCTGTATTTTCCCAGTCTCCCGAAAGCGGGTATGGCTTCAGCGAGGAAACCAAACCCATGCTGAACACTTCCCACGGATTTGTGCCCTGGGACGATCAGCACCATATCGCCCTTTCCGAAACCAAAGGCGAGCATGATGGCCGCTGGGCCTTCGCCAATGCGAATAATACTCCCCGCCTGGCACGTATCGACCTTACCAATTTCCGGACCGCAGAGATCCTGGAAATACCCAATAGCGCCGGTAACCACGCTTCACCTTTTATCACAGAAAATTCTGAATACGTTGTTGCGGCTACCCGCTTCAGCGTGCCATTAGATGATCAGAATGGCGATGTACCTATCAATTCTTATAAAGAGAATTTTAAAGGCTCGATAAGTTTTGTATCCGTTGATCCGAAATCCGGAGAAATGAATATCGCCTTTCAGATCCGCACTCCGGGAGTCAATTTTGACCTGTCCCGCGCCGGTAAAGGAAAATCGCATGGCTGGTTCTTCTTCAGTTGCTATAATTCAGAAAAAGCCAATACACTTTTAGAAGTAAATGCTTCTCAAAGGGATAAGGACTTTGTAATGGCGGTGAACTGGAAAAAAGCAGAGGAATATTTGAAAGCAGGCAAGGCCAAAAAGCAATCTGTTAAATATGCGCATAACGTGTATGACGAAAAAACACATACTGCCACTTCTACCATGAGGAATGAAGTGCTTGTGCTGGACCCTGCTGATTGCCCTGATATGCTGTACCTGATCCCCTGTCCTAAATCACCGCATGGTACCGACGTAGATCCTACTGGTGAATACATCGTGGCATCAGGTAAGCTGGCTGCAAGCATTCCGGTATTCTCTTACGCCAAGATCCAAAAAGCAATTGCAGATAAAGCATTTGATGGAGAATATGACGGCATCCCCGTAATTAAATACGAAGCCGCCTTGCATGGAGAAGTAGCTAAACCAGGTCTCGGCCCTCTTCACACAGAGTTTGATGGGAAAGGAAATGGCTATACTTCCATGTTCGTTTCTTCTGAAATAGTAAAATGGCGCATTAGCGATCTGCAAGTGCTGGACCGTGTGCCTACTTATTATTCAATCGGTCACTTGTCCATACCGGGAGGACCAACAGCCAAACCTCATGGCAAGTATATGATCGCTTATAATAAAATCACCAAGGACCGTTATTTGCCTACCGGCCCTGAGCTCACCCAAAGCGCTCAATTATATGATATCAGTGGTGAGAAAATGAAACTGTTGCTTGATTTTCCCACTACCGGAGAGCCGCATTATGCTGAAGCAATACCTGCCAGCATGCTGATGGACAAGCAAAGAAAGATCTATAAAATTGAAGAGAACGCTCACCCTTATGCTTCAAAAGGTGAAGGCATGACCAAAGTAGAGCGTAAAGGGAACCAGGTGCATGTTTGGATGACTGCTATCCGTTCCCACCTTACACCGGATAATATTGAAGGAGTGAAACTGGGCGATGAAGTATATTTCCACGTCACCAATCTTGAGCAGGACTGGGATGTGCCGCATGGGTTTGCAATAAAAGGAGCAAACAATGCTGAGATACTGATCATGCCTGGTGAAACTCAAACCCTTAAATGGGTGGCAGACAGGGTTGGTATCTTCCCCTTCTACTGTACCGATTTCTGTTCCGCCTTGCACCAGGAAATGTCTGGTTATTTAAGAGTATCACCCGTGAACTCCAATGTGGCACTGCTTTTCAGTACAGGTACCAATAAGCCGGCAGTAAGCGGCACTGATGCAGCAGGGGCAACTGAAAAAGCTCCGGGTACCAAATAAAAAGAAGTTCAGGTTTAGTCGGTGTTTTTGTTTGCATTCACACTTCCGGGGCCTGAAAACCCCGGAAGTTATTTAAAACCGAAGGTTATGAACAAGATGAGTCTCAGTTCAAGGATCATTATAGCGATCGGCTCTTTAGCGATGTGTATTCTTTTTTTTGTACCGGCATGGTCTATCTACCTGATCGCTCCGCAATATCCTGAAGGGTTATCGATGCAGATATGGCTGTATAAGATCACCGGACAGGTAGAAATAATCAATGGTCTGAATCACTATATCGGCATGAAGCATATTAAAGCAGAAATGTTCCCGGAATTCAGCTTTCTCGTTTATATTCTGGGTTTCTTTGTTCTGTTCGGATTGATGATAGCACTTTCGGGTAACCGCAAATGGCTGTTTATTTATCTTGTGCTTTCGGTGATCGGTGGCATGGCGGCGATGGCGGATTTTTATATGTGGGGCTATGATTATGGTCATGATCTTGACCCAAGCGCTGCCATCCAGGTTCCGGGATTGTCTTATCAACCACCTCTTATCGGACACAAAAAGCTATTGAACTTTGATTCATATTCATATCCCGATGCTGGTGGATGGGTAGTAGTTGTTGTAACCGGTATCTTCTTTCTTATCTGGTTTATCGAGTGGCGCAAACATAAAAAGCAAAAGCCCATGATATCAAAACAAAAAATAACTTCTGTTTCTGCAGCCCTCGTCGTTGCTATCTTACTAGCCGGATGTAATCCTAAATCCGAAAAGATCAATTTCGGGAAGGATAATTGTGCCGAATGTAAAATGACCATTATGGATCCCAAATTCGGCGGTGAGATCGTAACCAGGAAAGGAAAAGTGTATAAGTTTGATGACGTGCATTGTATCGCCACTTTCCTGGAACGCCGTGGTGTTGAAATGAACGATATTCATCAAACACTGTTTACAGATTATAATAATAATGGAGAGTTTATAAAAGTGAACGACGCAGAATTTGTAGTAAGCAGCCAGTTGAAAAGCCCGATGGGCGGCAATGCTGCTGCATTTAAGAATAAGGAAGAGGCAGAAAAGAAATCAGCAGAGATAGAAGGAAGTAAGCGCACCAATTGGGCTACTCTTTATAATATCCTGGTGAAGTGAACAACGTATTGACTATATTATTCTTGCTGATAGCGGGCAATGCCTTTGGTAAAACAATTATTGTTGAGAAAAATACAATGATCAGTTCATTGAGCCAGGGAATACAACTTGCAAAAGAGGGAGATACTGTTTTACTGCGTAAAGGAGTTTATAAGGAATGCAATATCGTTATCGATAAGCCACTGTATCTTCAAGGTGAAGGCTGGCCGGTACTGGATGCAGAATTCAAAAATGAGATACTCAAGTTGACCGGGAAAGATATAGTTGTCCGGAGTATTCATTTTGCCAACGCCGGCTATTCATCCATGAATGATTATGCTGCTATCAAGGTAATTGATGCTACCAATATCCTGATCGAAAACAATGCGATCAGCAATGCTTCCTTTGCTATTCATTTTGCCAATTCCACTTATTCCACTATCCGGAATAATATAATCGCCGGGACCAACAAATCGGAACATTCTTCCGGCAATGGCATACACCTGTGGAAATGCGATGGAATGACAGTGGAGAACAATTTCATCCGCGGGCACCGCGATGGGATCTACTTTGAGTTTGTTACAGGGTCCACTATCCGTGGTAACACAAGTGAGATGAACGTCAGGTATGGCTTACATTTTATGTTCTCCCACAGCGACACCTATCAAAACAATATATTCCGTAACAACGGAGCAGGTGTGGCGGTTATGTACAGCAAGAACGTAAGAATGGAAAACAATGAGTTTGATAAGAACGCCGGTGCCAGCGCTTACGGGATTTTGTTGAAAGATATTACTGACAGCCATATTGAACACAACAAGTTTCTTCAGAACACTGTGGCAATACACATGGAAGGCAGCAGCCGGATCGAAATAGGAAAGAACATTTTTAAAAGCAACGGATGGGCCGTAAAAGTGCAGGCAAGCTGCGATGATAATACCTTCCACCATAACAATTTCTATGGTAACACATTTGATATAGCTACCAATGGTTCTAAAACACTTAACAAGTTTTACAATAACTACTGGGACAAATATGATGGCTATGATATGAACAGGGACGGAGCCGGAGATATCCCCTATCACCCTGTCAGCATGTACTCAATGATAGTGGAGCAGAATCCCAACTCCTTAATGCTCTTGCGAAGTTTTATGGTATCGCTGCTGGATAAGGCGGAGAAAGCCATTCCCAGCCTGACCCCGGAAAACCTTGTGGATAATTCACCTATGATCAAACCGAACAAACTATGATCAGGATCGACCATATAAGCAAAAGATTTAAAAGGCTGCAGGTACTGGATAATGTATCCGCTTCTTTTACAAAAGGCCAGGTTATATCCCTGATCGGTCCAAACGGTTCAGGAAAGACCACGCTGATCAAAACCATTCTCGGGATGGTGAAAGCAGATAGTGGTGAGATATACGTTAATGATACTGCCGTTAACAGCGATTTTGAATACAGGAAAAATATTGGCTACATGCCGCAGATCGGACGCTATCCCGATAACCTGAAGATCGGCCAGTTGTTTAAAATGCTGAAGCATATCCGGGGTAAGGAAGACGGGGAACTGGACCATAACCTGGTGGAGAAGTTCAATCTGCCTGCCATTTATGATAAACCCATGCGGACACTCTCCGGCGGTACAAGACAAAAAGTAAGTGCCTGCCTGGCCTTCCTTTTTAACCCGGATGTGTTGATCCTTGATGAACCAACAGCCGGACTGGATCCTTTATCTTCTGAGATCCTGAAAGAGAAGATCATTGAAGAAAAAAACAAGAACAAACTCATATTGATCACTTCCCATGTGTTAAGTGACCTGGATGAGCTTACCACTCATATTATGTACCTGCAGGAAGGCAAGCTCCGGTTCTTAAAAGATATGCAGACCCTGCAGGATGAAACAGGCGAAGCCAGGTTGGGCAAAGCGATTGCAAGGATCATGAAGAGCGAGAAGCTTAACCTGTTAAGCGAGGATGAGAAGCTAATGGTAAAAAAATGATTATCGATCAAATTACTTTATGATAAAGCTGGCACGATACGTTCTGTATGATATCTTCCGTAGCAAGGTGATAATCGGCTATACCTTATTCTTGTTCCTTATCTCGGTAAGCCTGTTCAATATGGAAGAGAACAGCAGCAAAGCGATGTTGAGCCTGCTGAGCATTGTACTGATCGTAGTGCCTTTGATCAGTCTGATCTTTGCCACTATTCATTATTACAATTCTTACGAATTTATTGAGTTGATGCTATCCCAGCCGATGAGCCGGACAAAAATATTGCTAAGTGAATACAGCGGGGTAAGCTTATCCCTGCTAGCTTCTTTCCTTATAGGTGTAGGCATCCCTGTATTGATCTATTCGTTTGATGGAACAGGTATGGCCATGTTGTTTACCGGGAGCGCATTAACCATGATATTCACTTCCATAGCCTTTTTCGCTTCTGTAAAATCAAGGGATAAAGCCCGCGGTATTGGTGCTGCATTGCTGCTCTGGTTTTATTTTGCCCTGATCTTTGACGGGCTGATACTGCTGATATTGTTTGCTTTCAGCGATTACCCTCTTGAAAAACTGACCTTATTGCTTTCTTCCCTGAACCCGATCGATCTGGGACGTATTTTCATTATGCTTAAGATGGACGTCAGTGCACTGATGGGTTACACAGGAGCTTTATACAAAGACTTCTTTGGAAGCTTATCCGGCATGCTGTATACTATGGGGATCATGTTTGTTTGGATGGCTGTGCCTTTGTGGTTGGCAGTAAGGGCATTTAAAAGAAAAGACTTATAGACACTTTCGGGGTTATTATATAATATCCAATGGGAAACCCGGTTAATGGTAAACATTAAAAAGCCCTTTCTGAAGAGAGGGCTTTTTAATCAGGCGTATCAGGAGCCAGGCAAACTTATTTCCTGCTCCAGAAAGGATGAGCCCATTCTTTATCTGAATGAGAGGTTGCTGAAAGTTTATCAGCTATTGTATTAAGCTGATCATCTGATAAAATATTTTCCAGGTAGCCAAATAGCCAACGCTCTTCGAACCGGATATGATTAGTAACAAATAATGCCAGTATGGAGAATAGGTTGTTATCCGGATCATTGTCCAATGCCAGGATAAGTTCTTTTATATCTGCATGCTCCTGCTGAAGTTGGGAAGCAAGTGCCGGGTCAGCTATATAGGGCAACAGTATCTTTTCTTCCTGGATAAAGTGACTTCGCATATAATGGCGCCAGTACCAAAGTATATAGTCTCGGAGAGTAACCGCATCTGTACCATTCCCAAGCCCCTGCTTTATTTTCCAGCAAAACAATAAGCTGTTGTGATGCTCCCGGCTGAGGGCAGCCAGTTGGGCGCTTCTTTTTATTGGAGTCGGCTCTTTAACCATACTACAAAAATATACGTGGTCATGAGCCGTGAAATGACCCTGAACAGAAGCCTTCCTGATTTTAATCAACTGTTAAAAACGGGAATCCGAGGGGTCACAGGCTTAAGTGTGTAGTGCTGTAACACATTGAATTAAGTGCTGATTACTGGTGAGCAGGGAGAAATAAACAACGGGTATAACTCAATCTTAAAATTATGTAAACACGTCCGCACTATTTCCTCATATATTTGCCCCGGATGAAGAAAATTGTTGTCACCATACTTGCCCTTCTTTACCTCTCTGCTTCGGTAGGTGCCACTGTTCATTTCCATTATTGCATGGATAAATTGGTGGACTGGGGGCTTGAGCACAGCAATGATAAAACCTGCGACCAATGCGGCATGGAAAAAAGCCATGAAAAAGACAATGGCTGCTGCAAGGACGAACATAAACAGGTCAAACTTGAAAATGATCACAAAGGGGCTATTGCTTTTCAACTGGCCGGATTGATGTCTATTGACCTTCCTGCTTATGAATTTGAATTACCACAGATCAACTTTCCGACTGTTACCGGGCAACATCCTTTAAGCCATGCTCCTCCCGGAGCAGGTGACATAGCTGTTTACATCCGCAACTGCGTTTTCCGTATTTAAATCCTGCTTCTTTACATGAGCCGGGCAAATGATAGCCGGGCTATAGGCATTTCATGCCGTTCTATCTGGTGATCTACTGAGTTTCAATATTAATAACCCAACTAAAAATTTTTATGAAAAAAGTATTTTTTGCAGTGACTGCTGCTGCCCTCGTATTTATTGCCTGTAATAACGACAAACAAACTGAAAGCCATGACATGGCAGGGATAAGTAAAGATACTGCGGCAGCAAGTGCTTCAGCAGATGATAAAGACATCAAGACTGTATCGGTTACTTACACAAACCTTGATCCCAGGCTGACTTCTTCCATAAAGGAAATAGTTGATCATTATCTCCATGTTAAAAATGCATTGGCCAGTGATAATGAGCAGGAAGCTGCAAGCGGAGGCACTGCCATGTTTACTGCAATAAATAAGCTCGATAAATCCTTATTCACTGCTGACCAGAAAAAGCTGTATGAAGAAAATGAAGCGGATGTGAAAGAACATGCAGAACATATCGGCAAAAGCAAAATTGATCATCAACGGGAGCATTTTGCGATGATGAGTGAAGATGTTTATGCATTGACTAAAGCATTCGGAGCAGGAAAAACGCTTTACCACGACTATTGCCCGATGTACAACAATGACAAGGGAGCTCTCTGGCTGAGTGAAACAGTAGAGATCAAAAACCCATACATGGGCGGTAAAATGCTTAAATGCGGTACAGTAGAAGAAAAGATCCAATAAACCTCCTGGATGATCATGCGTATCATTAAAAAAATAGCATGGTGCTTATTGGCCACTCTGGTGTTGTTGCAATTCATTCCGGCAAGTGTAAATAAGACAGGGGTTGTTTCTGAGATGGATATAATGGCTCAGTACCCTGTTCCTTCAGCGGTTCAATCGGTATTGGAAAAAGCCTGTTATGATTGCCACAGCAATAACACCAGCTATCCCTGGTATGCCCGTGTGCAGCCTTTCAGGTTGTGGATTGACGGGCATGTGAAAGATGGCAAAAAGGAGCTGAACTTCAGCGAATACGGATCTTATTCAAAGAAAAGGCAGTTCAATAAGCTCCGTTCAATTGGAGAATCACTTGAAGAAGGTACCATGCCTCTTAAGTCCTATCGCTTTCTGCATGCCGGAGCAAAACTTACGGGTGCACAAAAAGCCGCTGTGCTGAAATGGGTAAATGATATGCGTCATCTAATGGAAGCAGAAAAAGAATAAGCAGTTTCTTAAAATCAGTTTATGGTCCATAGAATTATAGAATGGTCGCTCCGCAACCGGTTCATCGTACTGGTGCTATCCGCTGGTTTGTTTGTATGGGGTGTCTTTTCAGTAAAGAAAAACCCGATCGATGCAATTCCTGACCTGTCGGAAAACCAGGTGATCGTATTTACCGAGTGGATGGGAAGAGGGCCCCAATTGATCGAAGATCAGATCACATATCCATTGGTGACCAACCTGCAAGGGTTGCCACGGATAAAATATGTACGCGGCACATCCATGTTTGGGATGAGTTTCATTTATATCATTTTCGATGATGCAGTAGATATTTATTGGGCAAGAGAACGGGTACTGGAAAGATTGAGTACCGTGACAGCTTCACTGCCAACAGGTGTTGCTCCACAGTTGGGGCCTGATGGAACCGGTGTGGGGCATATCCTATGGTACACACTTGATGCCCCTGCAATGGATTTAGGCGAGCAAAGGGCGTTGCAGGACTGGTATATAAAATTTGCTCTGCAAAATGTGGAAGGTGTGAGCGAGATCGCTTCATTCGGTGGCTTTCAGAAGCAATACCAGGTAACTGTCAACCCCAATAAGCTATTGTATTACCGGCTCTCTGTTCCGGATGTTATTAATGCTGTCCGCAGCAACAATAATGAATCTGGTGGAAGAAAATTTGAGTTGAGTGATATAGGCTATATCATTAAAACCTCCGGTTACCTGAAATCAATAGAAGAGATTGAAAATATTCCTGTCAAAAACCAGAACAGTATCCCCATCCGGGTTGCTGATGTTGCCACAGTGCAAATGACCGGTGAAGCCCGTTTGGGGATTTTTGACCAGGACGGTGAAGGTGAACGCGTAGGCGGAATTGTAGTGATGCGTTACGGGGAAAATGCAGCGACAGTTATTGATAATGTGAAAGAGAAAATGAAGGAAGTAACTAAAGGACTTCCCGAAAAAGTAAAATTTGATATCGTGTATGACCGCGGAGAATTGATAAAAGAATCAGTCAGTTCCATTAAAGCTACGCTTATTGAAGAAATGATCGTCGTCTCTATTGTTGTGATCATTTTCCTTTTTCACTGGCGAAGTGCTTTAAGCATTATCATTCAGATCCCCATTACGCTGGCTGCCAGCTTTATCCTGCTGAATGCATTCGGGATCTCATCCAATATTATGTCGCTTACGGGTATTGCACTGGCAATAGGTGTTATTGTAGACAATGGCATCATCATGAGTGAGAATGCCTATAAGCATTTATCGGAGCGGTATGAAATATGGCAAAAACAAAACAAACAAGGAGTGTAGTATGAAGCGGATAAAAAAGATATTTCAAAAACCGGCGCCCTGGATCTCTGAAGAAGAGCGGCTAAAAGTGATAGAGAGCTCGAGCAAGCAGGTTTCACGGGGAGTGTTTTTTGCCACTGTGATCATTATCACTTCTTTCCTGCCGGTGTTTATGCTTACCGGACAGGAAGGAAAGTTGTTCCATCCATTGGCCTATACGAAAACATTTATCATGATCGTGGATGCACTGTTGGTGATCACACTGGCGCCTGTGCTTATTTCCTTTTTTATGAAAGGGAAATTCAGGCCTGACAATACTAACCCGGTAAACAGGGTACTGGAAAAAATATATACACCGGTGATCAAAGTAGTGTTGAAATGGCGTAAGACTGTATTGGCGATAAATATCCTGGCTTTGGTGGCCACCATTCCTTTATTACGAAGCCTTGGAACGGAATTTATGCCACCGCTTGATGAGCAAAGCATTTTGTTTATGCCCGTTACTCTTCCGGATGTTTCTAATGGAGAGGCCAAGCGGATATTGCAAGTGCAGGATAGGATCATTAAATCGGTGCCGGAGGTTGATAAAGTATTGGGCAAAGCCGGCCGTGCCAGCACGGCAACCGATAATTCACCGATCAGCATGATTGAAACGATCATTATGTTGAAGCCAAGGTCTGAATGGCGAAAGGGTATTACTAAAAAAGAAATAATTGATGAACTGGATGCAAAGCTACAGATACCCGGTGTGGTGAACGGCTGGACACAGCCTATTATCAACCGCATCAACATGCTGTCGACCGGAATCCGTACAGATGTAGGCGTAAAAGTATATGGACAGGATCTTGATACGCTCGCCGTTGTTTCCGAAAAGGTAAAAAAGATATTGGAAGGAACACCGGGGATCAAGGACCTGTATGTTGAACCGATCACTGGTGGAAAATACCTGAGTATTGATCCAAGAAGAGAAGATTTAAGCCGGTATGGATTAAGTATAGACGATGTGAACCAGACGATCGAATCGGCTATAGGCGGAGCGTCTATTGGGAACACAGTGGAAGGCCGTCAACGCTTCTCTATTAATGTGAGGCTGGCACAGGATTACCGGAACAGTGTGGAACGGATCAAACGTATCCCACTTATGTCGCCTGCTTTTGGCGAAGTGCCTTTATCGGCGGTAGCCGATATTTCCTTTCAGGATGGGCCTCCTATGATCACTTCTGAGAATGCAATGCTGAGAGGAGCTGTTTTATTCAATGTAAGAGACAGGGACCTGGGTAGTACGGTTAAAGAAGCGATACAAAAAATGAATGAAGAAAAAGGCGTTCTGCCCCAGGGATATCATGTGGAATGGAGCGGACAGTATGAAAACCTTATCCGTGGCCAGCAAACACTTTTATGGATCGCACCGGTTGTACTGGTCATTATCTTTTTCTCACTCTACTTTGCTTTTCATTCAATCCGCGAAGCATTCTTCAGCCTTATCACTGTTCCCTTTGCACTCATCGGGGGAGCTTATATGATCTGGTTCTGGGGAGTGAATTTATCTGTTGCAGTAGCTGTAGGGTTTATCGCTCTGTTTGGTATTGCTGTGGAAACAGGCATTGTGATGGTAATATATCTGAATGATGCCATGCAGCAGCTTGTAAAAGTAAAAGGCAATTCGGGTAAAACGATCACCAAGGAGGATCTGCGGCAATATGTGATCATGGGAGCTGCCAAGCGGCTGCGCCCCAAACTAATGACGGTTTGTGTATCACTGTTTGGTTTAGTGCCGGTGCTTTGGGCCAGCGGGGTAGGCACAGATGTGATGAAACCAATCGTGTTGCCAATGATCGGAGGAGTACTTACTTCTTCAACACATATCCTGCTGGTGACGCCACTTATTTTCTTAATGACCAAAGAGTATGAATTGCGCAAATACGGAAAACTGGAAATACATGAAACAGCTCATTAAATATAGTATAGCCTTGCTGGTATGCCTGCCTGCTGGTGTGGCAGCACAGCAAGCGCCTGTGCTGTCATTAGACACCATTCTGCAACGCATTGACAGGAATAACATATTACTTCAATCGTATGGCCTCAAAGCAGAAAGTTATAAATACAGCGCGGATGCATCTACAGCCTGGATGGCACCAATGGTAGGAGTGGGAACTTTTATGACGCCCTATCCCGGACAGATGATCATGGACCCGCGGGATAAAGGAAACATCATGCTGCAGATTGAGCAGGATATTCCCAACAGGGCAAAGCTCAATGCCCGCAAAAGATATATTGAATCGCAGGGGAATCTTGAAAGAGCTACCAGGGATATCACGCTGAACGATTTTAAAGCGCAGGCAAAGCGCTTATATTTTAACTGGCTTATCGCCTTGCAACGGATAAATGTGTTGCAGGAGAACGAGAAGATCATGATAACGATGAAGAAGATAGAAGAAGTAAGGTATCCCTATAATCAATCTCAGCTTGGCAGTTCATTTAAGGCAGAAGCCAGGATCGAAGAGAACCGAAATATGGTCCGCATGCAGGAAGGGACGATTGGTAAAGCAAGAGCCTGGCTGAATAGTTTGATGAACGTACAGGGTAATGAACTTTTCGGGATAGACACTGCCCATTCGCCGGTCTTTGCCCGTGCCAACAATTACGATACAGCTTCGCTTTCCCTGATCCGTAAAGATGTTTTAAAGATGAATGAAAACATCGGGGCGATGCAGCTTAATATCGAAAGCATGAAAATGCAGAAAAAACCTGAATTCCGGATCCGGTTTGATCAGATGTTCCCATTGGGATCTTCCATGCCAAATGCTTACAGTATTATGGGTATGATCAGCATCCCCATCGTGCCATGGTCATCTAAAATGTATAAATCTGAGATCAAAGCTATGCAGTTCAATATCCAGGGAATGGAAAAAGAGAAAGCTGCCATGCTCCAGGAAACACAGGGTATGCTTTATGGAATGGAATATGAGATAAGAACAATGCAGAAAAGAATTCAAAGTATGGAGGAAAAAATAGTGCCTGCATTGCAAAAAACACTGGATGCAAATTTTATTTCTTACCAGGAAAATAAAATGCAATTGACACAGGTAATTGACGCCTGGGAAGCGCTTACGATGATGCAGATGGATGTACTGGATGAAAAATTAAAATTGTACGAAATGATAGTGGATTATGAAAAACAATTGTATCGCTAATATTACAGTAGCAGGATTTCTGGTATTGATGTTTATTTCCTGCAATAATAAACCTGGAAAGGACATGCATGCTGAACATAAAGCTTCCGGTAAGGAACTGGTGATCGACAGCAGCCTTCAGACTCTGGCAAAACCGGTGAATGCACAGGTGGTTTCAACCCTTCCTGCTATTGCACCTGAATCAGGCGGGCGGACCTTTTCAACAATAGTAAAAGGACAGGTTACTTATGATACCCGTGATCAAACCAGTTTGTCGAGCAGGGTCAGCGGGCGGATAGAGAAGTTGTATATTAAATACAATTATCAGCCGGTGAAGAAGGGTCAATTGATCATGGAGATCTATTCTCCTGACCTGGTGACGGCTCAAAGGGAACTGCTTTTTATTGCACAAACTGGTAATGATGATGATATGTTGTCAAGAGCAAAACAGCGGTTGACATTGCTGGGAATGCAACCTGCCCAGATCAGCCAGGTATTAAAAACGGGCAAAGCACTTTACAGGGTACCGGTTTATAGTACGGCAGGTGGTTATATACTGGAGAAGCAAACAGCTATAACCCCTGCTGCCCCGGCAGCTCCTGCATCGCAGGCGGACGGTGGTGGAATGGATAATATGGGTTCGGGCGGGGCAATCGCTAATGCTCAAGGTGATGTTGCATCTTCTGCACCATCCATTCCTCTTCTGATCAGGGAAGGGCAATACGTTAACGCAGGCCAATCTTTATTTACCATTTACCATTCGGACAAGCTGGTGGCAGAGTTCGCTTTAAAACCCGAAACAGCAGCACAGGTTGGAAAAGGGCAGGAACTAATTTTTCACACTGTTGTTGGTGGAGGAAAAGAGTATGCCGGTAAGATCGGCCTGGTACAGCCAGTAGTAAGAAGCGGAGAAAATTTCACTTTGGTCAGGGTTTATATCAATTCCAAAGATTTATTGCCGGGTCAGCTCGTTACTGCCGATATTCCCGTCAGCTACAAATCAGGATGGTGGTTACCCAAAAAAGCAGTCTGGCAATCCGGTAACATAGCTATTGTTTTTAAAAAGCAAGACAATGTTTTTGTACCCATGCCGGTTGAAACAGGTGCAGAAGCAGAAGGTATGGTAATGATCACTACTGCAATCGGAGATTGGAAAGTGGCAGAGAATGCTTGGTACCTTGTAGACAGCGAAAGTTTTATTAAAACAACCGGTCAATCAAAATAATATGGAAAGGAAAAAATTTTTGAAAGTTGCGGCCTTGACAGTGCTGACGCCCAGTCTGATACTGGCGGCGTGTAAAGAAACGAAGAAACAGTCCGCTGAAGCAAAAAAGACCTATACCTGTCCCATGCATCCACAGATCATACAGGAAAGCCCTGGCACCTGTCCTATTTGCGGAATGGACCTGGTTCCCTTCGATAAAAACAATACGGATGCCAGCTTATTATTAAACGAAAGCCAGGTGGCGCTTGCGAATATTACAACTGTAATAATTGGCAATGGCTCATTAAACAATAATACTGTATTGAATGGACGCTTAACAGTGAATCCGGAACAAACAGCTTTTATTTCCAGCCGTGTTGCCGGCCGTATAGAAGTTTTGTTTGTGAAGGAAACCGGTGTGAAAGTAAATAAGGGACAACCTCTTTATAAGATTTACTCTGAGCAACTGGCCTCGCTTCAACAGGAATACCTGTTGGCCATTGCACAGGCGAAGCAATTTCCCAATGATGAACGGTTTCAACAAATAGAAAAATCAGCCCGGCAGAAATTGTTATTGTATGATCAAACAGAAGCACAGTTGCAGCAGCTCATTCAATTGCAGAAAACAGATCCTTATGTTACCTATCCGGCACCTGCAAGCGGTATTGTAGCTGAATTGCAGGTGACCGAAGGGCAGTATATAAGTGAAGGTGGCACACTTATGCGTATTGAAGGGTATAACAGTTTGTGGGTAGAAGCAGATGTTTATCCTAATGAAACAGCTAACATAAGAAAAGGACAGGTTGTAAAAGTGATCGTCCCGGGTTGGGACGATCAGCCGCAGGATATGACCATTCAATTTATTAATCCGTCATTGCAAAGCGGCAGCCAGTTAATGCAGGTAAGGGGTACCATTCCTAACCCGGATAACCAATGGCAGCCAGGCCTTCAGGCAAATATCCTGGTGCCGGTCAAAAGTGCCGGCAGTGCGCTTACCATACCGGCCGGGGCAGTGATAAGAGATGGAAAAGGGATGCATGTGTGGGTAGAAAAGGGCAGAGGGAAATTTATTCCCCGTCCGGTGAAAACAGGTCTTGAAAATGCAGACGTTGTGGAAATAACAGAAGGATTAAAAGAAGGCGAGAAAGTTGTTGTTACAGGAGCGTATTTATTATACAGCGAGTATATACTGAAGAAAGGCGCCGATCCCATAGCCGGTCATACACATGGGTAATTCTTAAAAATAAACACATGGAACATCATCACCAACATCAGCAAACAAAACACCAGCATGATGGGGAAAATCCGCCAATGGGCCATGAGGGGCATGATCATCATGCAATGATGATCAGTGATTTCAGGAAGCGGTTTTATGTTGTGTTGATACTGACAATTCCTATCATGCTGCTCTCGGAAATGATACAGCACTGGTTGAATATCCGGATCAGTTTTACAGGATCGGAATATGTGCTGCTGATCCTTTCATCCATTGTATTTTTTTACGGCGGCTGGCCTTTCCTAAAGGGTTGGTTCAGCGAAATGAAGACCTGGAAGCCTGGTATGATGACGCTGATAGGTTTTGCTATCACGGTTGCATATGTGTATAGCGTAGCAACAGTTCTTGGTTTAAAAGGGATGGATTTTTTCTGGGAACTGGCAACCCTGATCCTGATCATGCTGCTGGGGCATTGGATTGAAATGAAGTCTGTAGCTGGTGCGTCCAAAGAGCTGGAGCTATTGGTGCAATTAATGCCTTCAGACGCACATTTGGTACATGGCGATCACCTGATGGATGTTAAGACCGATTCATTGAAAGAAAATGATGTGATCCTTATTAAACCTGGCGAGAAAGTAGCGGCTGATGGAGCGATCATTGAGGGGGAAAGCTACCTGAACGAAAGTATGCTGACAGGAGAATCAAAGCCTGTGCGAAAGATCAAAGGAGACAAAGTGATCGCAGGTGCATTGAATGGCAATGGCTCTTTAAAGATCAAGGTATCGCATGGAGCCAGGGATTCTTACCTGTCGCAGGTGATCAAGCTGGTGCAGGATGCTCAGCGATCAAAATCAAAAACACAATTACTGGCTGATAAGGCTGCGCAATGGCTTACGCTGGTCGCAATTGTAGCCGGTATCGTTACTTTCTTGTATTGGTATTTCAATGGAAAAGAATTAGCATTTGCAATTGAGCGCATGGTTACGGTAATTGTTATCTGCTGCCCGCATGCACTGGGTCTGGCTGTTCCATTGGTTGTAGCCAAGTCAACGGCATTGTCTGCGAAGAACGGATTACTGATCAAAAACAGAACAGATTTTGAAAACTCCCGGAAAGTGACCACACTTGTTTTTGATAAAACGGGTACGCTGACTGTCGGAAAATTTGAAGTATCCAAGGTTGTTGTTATAACAAAAGAGCTGGATGAGAAAGAACTCGTCCGCCTGGCTGCTGCTTTGGAACAAAATTCAGAACATCCGATTGCCACAGGCATTATACAGAAAGCAAAAGACCTATCAGTTTCTATTCCTTCACCACAAAATTTCAATGCTATCACAGGCAAAGGTGTTGAAGCAACAGTGGAAGGCAAACAGGTCAAAGTGGTGAGCCCTGGCTATCTGAAGGAAAAAAACATTGCCCTGCCTGCGGATTTTAAAGCCGAAGGTGATGAAACAGTTGTATTTGTTTTGTTAAATGATGCACTGGCCGGCTATATCGCTTTATCGGATGAGATCAGATCTGAATCAATAGCTGCGATCAGGACGCTGCACGACAATAATATAAAATCTGTTCTTCTCACCGGCGACAATTCCAAAGTAGCAGAAAGCGTAAGCAGGAAACTGGGAATTGATACTTACTATGCAGAAGTGTTGCCTCATCAGAAGCTGGAAAAGATCAAAGAACTGCAGGAAAAAGGCGAGTTTGTAGCAATGACTGGTGATGGAGTTAATGATGCACCGGCACTTGCCCAGGCAGATGTTGGGATTGCAGTGGGAAGTGGTAGCGATATTGCAGCAGAAACAGCAGGAATTGTGTTGGTAAACAGTAATCCAAAGGATATCGTGAACCTTGTCTTATTCGGAAAAGCGACCTACCGGAAAATGATCCAGAATCTTGCCTGGGCAACCGGTTATAATGTGGTAGCACTTCCCCTGGCTGCAGGTGTTTTGTATAAGGCAGGCATATTGCTTAGCCCTGCCGCTGGAGCAGTGTTGATGAGTGCAAGCACTGTGATAGTTGCCATCAATGCCGGAATGCTGAAAGTAAAAAATAAATCGACGGCTTAGGAGAGGGGTTAATCACAAATCCAGCCCGATCTCTTTCAGGAATTCCTCTTTATAATTATTCCCGATAGGTATTTCTTTTTGCCCGATAAAAACCCTGTTCCCCTCTATATGACTGATCTTGGATTTATTGATGATAAATGACCGGTGCACCCGCAAAAAAACCGGCCTGGGTAGTAACTCTTCTGCACTGGTAAAGGTCATTCCGGGCGAAAAGGTTTGCGTGGTGGTGACGATCCTGGTGAAGTTGCCATTGGCTTCTGCATAAAGCAGCTCATCATATTTTATTTTGAAGATCTTCCTGTCTGTTTTAATGAAAATAAAGTCTTCAGAGGGTTTTTCTTCTACTGTTCTGACTGTTGGTGTGATATTGGTCGCGGCTTGCAACCGCTCTACCGCTTTATCTACCGCCATCATAAAACGATCTAGGGAGAATGGCTTAAGCAGGTAATCAACTGCTGATAGTTCAAATGCATCCACCGCATACTCTTTATAGGCTGTGGTGAAAATAACCTGGGGCTGGGTTTTCAGGCTTTTCAGGAAGGAGACGCCGTCCATCACCGGCATATTGATATCGAGGAAAAGAATGTCTACATTCTGCTGTTGCAGCACCATCTTGGCTTCAAGTGCATTGCCACAGGAAGCCACTACTTCAAGATATGGAAGATGGCTGCAATAGGTTTGAATGATCTCACGTGCGATAGGCTCATCTTCAGCAATTACACATTTATAGGTCATTTCCTGGATTTTAATTGAAGGGTGATCGTGTATTTTTCTTCCTCTTCCTGTATTTCCAATATGTGCTCAGCAGGATATAATAATTCCAGCCGCTTATATACATTGGTAAGCCCCATGCCGCTGTTTTTCCCCGGCAGTTTGCGTCCTGCTTTCTCCTTGCTGTAAGAATTACTGACCCTGAAAATAATCAGATTGCTTTCAGTTGCCAGCTTTATATCAATAAATGACTGTTTTGCAGCAGTGTTCCCGGCATATTTGAATGCATTTTCAACAAATACGATCAGCAGCATTGGTGCGATCTTTATATCATTTGTTGAGGGTACCTGTATTTCTGTCGTCAACATCAGCCGGCTGCCCATCCTTATTTTTTCAAACTCGATATAATTATTGATATAATCCAGCTCCATTTTCAGGGGCACATAAGTTTCACCTGCTTCATATACGGAATAACGCAGCAAATCGGACAGGCGAAGCAACAGGGGTGGTATCTTTTCATGTTGTGTGATAGACAAACCATAAAGATTGTTCAATGTATTGAACAGGAAATGCGGGCTTAGCTGCGATTGGAGCAATTGAAGTTCGCCTTTACTTTGGGCTGCGGCTGTTCTGGCTTCCATCAATTGTTTCTGGGTAATGGAACGGATCAGCTTTATGGTCATGCCGGTGGCCAGGCTAATGATAATAAATGGCAGTGCGTATAAAAATAGGTTGGCTGCGTCCTGGTCTCTCCGGGGAGAACGTACATGAAAGATCATCCAGGAAATGCAGGCTACTATTAATAAAGACAGGCCAATGATCAAATTCCGGGGTGATCTGTTAAAATGGGTAACCCAGGCATGGGCAAGATACCGGCCTGCAAATACACCAATGAAAAAGCATATGGTTAACCCGGTGGCTACAGTCTCCGATTCAGATACATCCAGTGAGTTTACATAAGTGAGGTTGGCAATCCAGACGGGGATGCCCAGTACAAAAGAAAACAGGAAATAATACCTGTTGCCAAAAAAGTCTTTAAAGTTGCTTGCACTCATGGATAATCTTTTGCTTACCGGTAAATATCTGTTGTATCTGTATCCCTGGTAAGTTTTGCTGATGGAAATGCTACTTTGCCTGTCAGAAAAGCTTTATGACATGACCAATTTGTTCGTCCTGCTTTTAATGGTTTCCGTCAGCTGAAAGGAAAGGTACGACACTATTATTTCCAGAGCGGATGAGCCCTGGCAATATTTGCGGAACAAACCGTTAATCATGAAAAGTTTTGTCCTTTGTTTCGCAGTTTTACTGATCCATGCCCTTTCTTTTTCCCAGGCTATTACCGGCAAGGTGAAAGACGGCAACCTGCAACCCATAGCCGGCGCTACCATCCGCTTATTGAATCAATCAGATTCACTGCCGGTGCAAACAACCAGCAGCGAAGCGAATGGCAGTTTTAGCTTCCGGCAACTTCATTCCGGCAGGTTCATTCTTTCTATTGACGTGATCGGGCTGCAACCTTATCAAAGACCGGTCAGCATAGACAGCATGCAAAACGATTTGCAATTGCCGGAAATAATCCTGCAACCCGGAGATGCAAAGGAATTGACGGCAGTGGTAGTGAAATCAAAAAAACCTTTGCTTGAGCATTCTCTTGATAAGACAGTCGTGAATGCAGATGCGATGATCGGCACTGCAGCCAGTAATGTGCTGGAAGTGTTGGCGCGTACACCGGGTGTAAGCGTAGATAACCAGGGAAATATCAGCCTGAAGGGTAGAACCGGGATCCTGGTGCTGATCAATGGCAGGCAAACTTATATGTCTGCGCAAGACCTGGCTGCTTATCTCAAATCTTTACCCGGAGCTATACTGGATAAGATTGAACTGATCGATAACCCTTCTGCGCGCTATGATGCGGCCGGGAATGCCATCATCAACCTGCAATTAAAAAAGAACAGGGTGGGAGGATTAACGGGCAATGTGGCTGCGGGATATGCGCAGGGAAAATATGGCCGGCAGAACTATTCAATGAACCTGAATTATAATTATAAAAAGATCAACCTGTTTACCAATGTAGGCTACAATGTTGACAAGAATTATACAACAGATTTATATACCCGCCGGTATTATCATGAAGACGGAAGTCTTTCTTCTTCTGTATTACTGGACAATAATCAGGTGGGAACCGGTAAGGCGCTCAATTTTATGGGTGGGCTGGATTATGAAGTGACCGCCAAAACAAGTTTTGGGTTTGTAGCTAATATCAACCGCGGCAACAGGAACGGCCGTTTCGATTATTACAGCGAAACATTCGATTCACTTCAACAATTAACAGGAAAAGGATATGGCAATACTGTCAGTGAGGATAAAAGAAATAATTACGGGCTTAATCTTAATCTGTTGCATAAATTCTCTCGCGAAGGTCAGGAGCTAAGTGCTGATGTCAATTACCTGCGATACCGCTTCAATGGCCAGCAGGAATTGATAAACTTCCTGGATGAACAGCCAGTATCCCGTTTTTCTTATCAATTGCCTTCTTCTATCCGCATTTATACGGCCAAGACAGATTATGTGCAGCCATTGAATAACGGCGGGAAACTGGAAACCGGTATCAAATCCAGTTTTGTGAAGAATGACAATACAACGGATTATTATGATAAGGATGGAATAGCTCCTGTGTATGATCCAGCTTTGTCAAACAGGTTTATCTATAAAGAGAATATCAATGCAGCGTATATTAATGGCCGGCAAGACTGGGGCCGCTTTTCTGCACAGGCCGGTTTGCGTATGGAGCATACCTATATTAGTGGAAAGCAACCTGCCAATGCAGTATCAAAAGATACAGGTTTTAGCAGGAATTACGTGAACTGGTTTCCTTCTGTTGCAGTAAGCTATAAACTTGATAGTACAGGTAAAAATATTCTTGGTTTGATGGTAAGCCGCAGGGTGAACCGCCCCAATTATCAATTGCTGAACCCTTTTCTTTTTTACAAAGACAATTATTCTTACAGTGGAGGCAATCCCCTGCTGAGTCCCCAGTTCATGAGCCGTTATGAACTGAAGTACCGGCATGGTCAATTTTTATGGGCGGAATTAAGCTATAACGATTTCCGCAAGGTTATTTTGCAAACGACCAGGGCAGAAGACAGTCTTTTTATTACCCGCCCGGATAATTATGCAAAAGGGATCATGTTCTTATTGAGTGTTGGAGTAAATGTATCTCCAACAAAATGGTGGTCGATAAATTCAACGGTAAGACTATCCCGTATTGGTTTAAGGGGGACGATCTACACAGAACAGCTGAGTCCGAATACAAATGTGCTGAGATGGGAACTGAATAACTATTTCACTATCAATCCCCGTCTTAGTGCAGAACTCAGCAGTTATTATGCGAGTGCGGATATGAATGGCCAAACTTCAACCAGTGGCATGTACAGGTTGAATGCGGCTATTCAGCAGAAGATCGGCGAAAAAGGCAGCATCCGGTTGGTGATGGATGATATTTTTCATACCTGGATTTATCATAACCGGTCTATGGGGTTGAAGCAGGCGGATTTTATACAGACGAGTGAATCAGGGACGCAGCGTTTTGGATTGGCGTTTACGTACCAGTTTGGGAAGAAATCGGTGAAGGGAAGAAAGAGTGATGCGGTGGAGGAAGAGAGGGGGAGGGTTGAGTAGGGAAACGAATAAAAAGTGCCAGATTTTGGCACTTTTTAAGAAGAAAGGTGAAATTCAATGTTTTGAATTTTTCAATTGCTGTAGATGTCTTTTTGCATCTTCCACTTTTTCGGTAAAAAGAATTCTGTCTTTTACTTGAGCGGCGACAGCGTTTAAAACTTTTATTTCTGCGCGGGTCATCTTGCCGCGTATTTTTGTCTTAGTTTTCATAATATAAATTTACTTTTTCATTATAAATATTGTGACATATTCTTTACCAGGAATATATTTCTCTTTTGAAAACTTGCCTATTGAATGCGGAAGGCATCCAAATAGCTAATAGTCATTATCTAAAAGACTGAAATTGGCATCAATATAATTCCTGTAAATCCTGATTCGCTGGTTAAGTTTCCGACAATTTTCGCCGCAGCTTCTAGGGCATTTTCTATTACAATCTTCTCGAAATGTTATCCTACTGTCACTACCCTGGATCATCAGCATTTTACCTGGATGATACTTAAAGAAGGCAGGTATGGTACTTAAGACAGTATTTAAAACAACTCTTGCGTCACCATTGTTTGAAATAGTAAGGTCATTAATTGCTCCGGTTTCCATATCGTAATCCCCAAAACCTAAGTTGAAAACATCTATATTATCATCTTGACCAACATGGGTATACTCGACGATTTTCTTTGTAAATCTCTTTCCAAGACTAGAAAAGAATATTTTTATGACATTGGGTTTAACCCATTCTTTTGTTGAATACGTTTTAATGTGACCAGATTTCATAGACACGGTTGAGAAGCCAAACCTATCATAATCCCTCAACTTCCGATTGGGAAAAACAACACCTCATCCCGCTTTTTTAACTTCTGTGACCTTGTCTTTTTTTGCTTTTTATCGGCTCCCAAAATCCATTCCCACTGCAAAAACAACCATCTACTAACTAACCCTTCTTTCCTATCCAGTTTTTCTGTTCTTTTAAAAATATCATAGCCTGAAGGCAATCAATATTTAGCCGGTACAAACACCTGGCTGCTATCCAACAGGCTGGGAACGAATAAATACCACTTATAGGGTATTAATGGTATTCCCTCTAAATCATATTTTTGACCGCCGTTGTTAACCTTTGTATAATTTATATACGCATATTGCAACCAATCCTGGTCGTTGCCGCCGGCTTACCTGTAAAGATTCACTTTTTACAATTTTCAATTGCAGGCTTCAAAACAGGTATGAGGATCTTTGGAGCCATCACAACTATATCGTGTATGTGGTGGAAGGCCGGAAAGTATGGCATACTTCCAACGGAGCATATGACCTGCATAATGGTACCTGCGTATTTGTAAGAAAAGGAGCTGCTATTGTTGAGCAGTTTTTCGATACAGAATTCTGCTTCTTCCTGTTTTTTATACCAGATGAATTTATTTGTGAAGTTTTAAAAAGCAGGGCAAAGCCTTTGATGCGGACAGTGAAGCAGCCTGATCAGATTATTGCTATTCATAACAGCGCTACCATCCAGGCTTATTTTCAATCCATGCTTCCTTATTTTGACGACGAGCGTGAGCCTGATCAATCCTTGCTGGAATTAAAATTCCGGGAGCTGGTGCTTGCTCTTATCGATAACCCCAGGAACCAGGAGCTCTTATCCTATTTCTGTTCTTTATTGCAGGAGCCGCAGGTCGTATCTCTTCAACGTGTAATGGAAGAAAACTTCTGTTTCAATCTCAAGCTCGAAGAATTTGCCCGGCTTTGCTCACGAAGCCTGTCAGCTTTTAAACGGGATTTTGAAAAGTTGTATGCTATGCCTCCCGGCAAATGGCTGATGGAAAGGCGCCTGAACCATTCACTTCATCTTCTTACCAAAATGGGAAGAACAGTTTCCGAAGCTGCATTTGAAAGCGGTTTTGAAAGCCCTTCTCATTTCAGCAGATCATTCCGCCAACGTTTTGGAAACCCTCCCGGGGCAATGAAGCAACAGGTTGCCCAAATGAATTAATAATATCCGGCAATTTCCTGTAATCTCTTCAGAAATGAACTTCACAGTCAGATCTCCGGGCTTTTAAGAAAGGCATTTTTTTTCCTGCCCGTTTAGTTTTGCTTTTTTAATAACCATTAAAACCTATTCAATGAGCACAAAAACAATCCAGGGAAAACTGTGGAGTATTGCACCGCAATATTGGTCAAAGCATTTTGAGCCCTGGTTTCTGCCGATGTACAGGAAAGTGCTGGAGCAGTTGGAATTATCGAACGACAAATTATTATTGGATGCCGGATGCGGTTCCGGTCTCTTCAGCTACATGGCCATACAAGCCGGTGCACAGGTAGTAGGCGTTGATGCAGCACCGGGTTTGCTGGAAGTGGCCAAGCAACGCAATCCGCAAAACAATTTCCTCGAAGAAGATCTTGAAGCATTACCATTTGTAGAAGATACTTTTCATGTGGTGACAGGTTTCAACTCACTTCAGTATGCCGGTGATTTTGAAAAAGCACTGCTGGAAGCAAAACGCGTTTTAAAACCAGGTGGAAAACTGGTGATCGCAATCTGGGATAAGCCCGGATTCAGTGATGCTACCACTGTATTAAAAGCGATCGGGACCTTATTGCCGCCACCACCGCCCGGCACTCCCGGCCCCTTTGCCCTTTCTGAAGATGGAAAGATTGAAAATACATTGAAAAGGAACGGGTTGAATCTTGAATTTAAAACGACAGTAAACTGTCCATTCCTTTATGCAAACCTTTCAGATGGTATTAAAAGCTTTATGGGTACTGGCCCTGCTGCTGCTGCCATGGACAACAACAGCAAAAAAACAGTGGAAGACATCATTGCCAAAGCATTGCAACCCTATCAATTGCCAGATGATCTCTACTTCCTGCAAAATCAATTCCTGGTATTTATTGCAGGCAAATGATCAATAAGCGGGGGAAATAAACAAGGTGCATGAATAAGACTCATGCACCTTCTTCATGAATAATACTATCCTTGTTTTTGTTGTAAAACCGGAAGAAGCTGTCACTCCTTTTCAGCACCCGTGAAGCCAGGATCATGAAAACAGTGAGCAGTAACAATGTGTATTCCTGTTTTATATTCCGCAGCAGGAACACTTCTATCAGCACCAGTGCATGAATAAAACAGATCACCCGCACGGAGAATACATGACTGAACCCATTATTGGTAAGCAGGTGATGAATATGTGTGCGGTCTGCCTGGAAGGGTGAGCCGCCTCTCCAGGTGCGTAAAGTGAATACGCGTAATGTATCAAACACCGGCACCAGCACAATGCCTAATACAAATACCGGTGCATTGGGCAATACAGGATGACTGGCAAATGTATTTACCTGCAGCAAACGGACACATAAAACGGAGATGATAAAACCTATGACCAGCGAACCGGTATCACCCATGAAGATCCGGGCAGGATTGAAATTAAAGTACAAAAATGCTAATACTCCTCCTGCGAGCGCAAAAGCGATCAAAGCTGTACTTATATCTCCGCTGAGGTTGAGGAAAAGTCCCAGGGTGATCAGGCTCATAAAAGCCAATCCGCCTGCCAGTCCATCAATTCCGTCCACCAGGTTAAAGGCATTGGTTATACCCGCAATGGCCAGAATGGTAAAAAAGTACTGGCTATACAGGGGCAATGTTTCAATACCAAACAATCCATTGAAAGAAGTGATCCTCACACCCGAGAGTGCAATCAATGCTGCGATGGCGAACTGAACAGCGAATTTATATTTAGCAGACAGGTCCTTCAGGTCATCCATCACACCAATGACCAACAGTGCCAGCACAGCAAGAAAGAAAGCGAGCTGGGCCGGTTCGGCATGAAGCGGCAACCATAATAAAATGGACAGGCCCATGCCTGCCGCAATAGCAATGCCTCCCATGGTAGGCACAGGCGATTTATGCAGCTTGCGTGCATTAGGAATATCGTAAAGCTTATAGCGGTTAATGAGAAAAATAAGTGGGGGGATACTGAGCAACGTAACAATAAAAGCCGTAACAAAACTCAGCAAAGGGAATTTATAATCCAGCAATGGCAGGTGGACCTGCAGCAGGTAGAGTTGGTTATTCATTCAGACCGGGTTTCTGATAGGTTATTGGTTCTAAAGCTGCAAAATAGTAGGAAATAAATTAAAGCACAATAGGATTTTTATTGGGTAGTGCTACAGTTTGAATTTTTAAAATAGTGAGACCAGGTAGTCTAAACTTTTTCTCAGATTTCCAGCTATCCGCTGTTCCTCTGACAGAATCAGGCGCTTTCTACGCTCCCCCGATTCTCTTGTTTAGGCTCCTGGCCTCCTCCTTTTGCTAAGATATCGCTTTAATTATACTCTTCCACCAGGTTAGCTATATCCTCAAATTTCCAGGGTTTTTTCGTTAATCCGGCCTCCATTGCTGGCGTAACCCGCAAAGTCCTATGGATCCGGGCAAAATTGTAATAAACGAAGTTTAAAGCGACTGCATAGCAATGATTATCATATTTCTTTGAAAAAGCATTGACCTGTCGCGTAAACCTTCTGTTAGTCATCCTTGTGGTAAGATTTTGTCTTTCTATATGTGCTGTGGTGATATAACGAGGATCCGGGTTGCCAGAAATGACCTTTTTTATTGCACCTATATAACGTTCTCTTTTATCCAGTTTTCCCTCTTTATTTGTTGACTCTTTGCTGTATTGTTTCACTAATTGTGCAAAATCTATTTTTCCTCCAAAAGTCTCTGCCACTGCTTCTACATAGGTATTTAAACCATCAGTGGATAACTGAACCCGATTCCTTACTCTACGCCAAAGATCATTCATGAAGAAATTAGCTGATTGCCAATTTCGCGGCCCTACGAACCAGGAAATGATGAGCTTAGTATCTGCATCTACGGCGACCCACGTCCATATATCTCCAGCTTCGGGTTTGTGGGCAGGTTTGTTCTTTTCCTTTGCATAAATAAAGCTCCATTGCTCATCACATTCTATTCTTTTACTCTGAATCTTAACTACCGTTCGACTATGAAATTTTACGCACGCCTGACCCACATCTACAAGTAATTTAATGACTGTCGTTAACGAAACATCTGCTATTCGGGAGCAGGAACGGAGGCTATTACCTTCTACAAGAAGTTGAATGATCTGGCTCCGTTTAGCCAGAGATAAGCGATTCATAAGCAGAATTTTTTTCTTTCATAAATATGAAACAATGCCTACCTTTGGGATAGGCAAAAAAGATGGAGCTGCCGGGAATCGAACCCGGATTTGCGACTTGATAAGGGTAGCCACATTAGCCATTATGCTACAGCCCCATTCTTAAATTGTTTTAGCCAGTTGCAAAAGTTTCCACGCCGATGCACCTGGCTTTTTTATTTCGTAGCATAGATTACGTTTAAAAACAAATCTTTTGCATGCCGTAAAGGTATTTAAACCATATTTTTGACAAAATGTTAATTTATTACCAGAAAATTTTTATTTCGTACTAGATTATTACCGAAATATTTTTAATTGCTGAGTTAATAACAAAACATAATAATAATTGGCGTTAGCTGATTTTTTGGGTAAGAAAAACTGGTAATCTTTCATACACTCCAAAAAGAATCAAGCTGAACGCTCACGCTATGGCGTGGGCTTTAGTTTGCTATGGAGTGTGGGTTCTTACCAGTACCTTCTTGCCAAGCAGCTATTTGTCCCACGCTATTTTTATATCCGCAAGAGGGGCAATTGCGAACAAGCCATTTTTATGAAAGTCCTTTTCTTTCTTCTCATTTCTTGCATGCTATTCAGTTGCAGTTCACAAAAAAAATTAACGGAGAATGTATTGAACTCCTGGATAGGTGATTCAAAACAAAACCTGATCTTGAAGTGGGGACCACCAGTTCAGACTACTTCAGATGGAAACAATGGGGAAATACTGGTTTATGCTAATCGTATTTATTACGTGCTTGCTACCGGGCCAGTAGATTATTGGGAATATCGAATGATGTATGTAAATGCTGCAGGAAAGATTTATCACTGGCTATTTAAAAGAAACCCCAACCCGCCAAATCGAATAGATATGCGCGTCCTTCTTTAGCTTACTTTTTCTTGGCTTTAGAGATAGCCTTTTTTGCACCCTTTTTGGGCTGATTTTCAGTTTTGCGAATTACAGCGTCAAGGACTGATTTAGCGGCCTGAACAGGATCTTTTTTTGGTGTTTTACCCATTTTTCAAAATTATTCATTTTAAGAGTAAAAGTTTTTATTATTTCAAACTGGTGCAATACCTTTTATTGTGTCCGGATGATTTTTTTCTGAAAAAATACGGGAAAAAAAACGGCGTCTTTAGTTTTTTGTTAAGATACTGTAACCAAGCAGCTTAACCTGATTCCGTTATTTTTGCCAAAACTGTTTTTTATCTCTTCTTCACCGGCCATATTAGCCAGCCCGATCGAATATCTGAAAGGTGTGGGACCTCAACGGGCAGAATTGCTGAAAAAGGAATTGAATATTTTCACTTTCCGTGATCTGCTTGAGCACTTTCCCTACCGGCATATCGATAAAACAAAGGTGAATCTCATACAGGAGATCACACCTGCCATGGAATTTGTGCAGGTGGCCGTTAAGTTGATACGCCTCGATGTGGTAGGTGAAGGCAGGGGCAAAAGACTGGTAGCCCAGGTAAAAGATGCTACAGGAAGCATGGAACTGGTTTGGTTCCAGGGAATCAACTGGATACAGAAAACATTATTGCCAGACCAGTCGTACCTCGTGTATGGCCGCCTTAGCTTTTTTCAGCAAACCCCGCAGATCGTTCACCCGGAAACAGAACCCTGGGCTCCGGAAAAAAAAGAAGGCAGGGAATTCCTGGAACCGGTATATCCCACCACCGAAAAATTAAAGGCCCGCAGTTTGGGTGGCCGGCAGATCGCGAAGCTCACACAGGTGCTTCTCGGTCAATTGCATGAAAAAGATATACCGGAAAACCTGCCCGATACCGTTATCAGCAAACTGAAGCTGATGGGCCGCTACCAGGCTTTCCGCCAGGTCCATTTTCCCACCACAGCCGCCCAGTATAAAGAAGCAGTGAAACGGCTCAAGCTGGAAGAACTCTTCCTGGCACAATTGAGAATGAACCTGCTCCGTTCCCGCCGCCACCGGTTTTCCAAAGGAGTGGTATTTGATAAGGTAGGTGATCAGTTCAATACATTTTATAAGGAATACCTTCCCTTTGAATTGACCGGCGCACAAAAGAGAGTGCTGCGGGAGATCAGGACTGATACCGGTTCCGGCAAGCAAATGAACCGTTTGTTGCAGGGAGACGTAGGCAGCGGCAAAACCATTGTAGCACTGCTCACCATGCTGCTCGCGATCGACAATGGATACCAGGCCTGCCTGATGGCGCCAACAGAGATCCTGGCCAAACAACATTTTGCCACCATCAGTTCGTTATTAAAGGAAATGCCGGTGGAAGTGGAATTACTGACCGGCTCTACCAAAACTGCCGCCCGCAAAAAAATAGCTAAAAAGCTGTCAGAAGGAACATTGGAGATCCTGATCGGAACGCATGCCGTAATTGAAGAAGTGGTACAGTTTCAGCGGCTGGGAATGGTGATCATCGATGAGCAGCATCGATTTGGAGTGGCCCAACGCGCCAGGCTCTGGGAAAAAGCAGAAATACCACCACACGTGCTGGTGATGACGGCAACACCGATCCCCCGCACCCTCGCCATGACGGCTTATGGAGACCTTGACTACAGCGTAATCGATGAATTGCCGCCCGGCAGGCAACCAATTACCACCGTACACCGCTATGAAACACAAAGAAGCCAGGTGATGAGCTTCCTGCGCGCCGAAATTGACAAAGGGCGGCAGGTATATATCATTTTCCCCCTGATCGAGGAAAGTGATAAACTGGACTATGAAAACCTGATGCGGGGATATGAAACGGTGAAGGGATATTTTCCTGAGCCGAAATACTGGATCAGCATGGTGCATGGCAAGCAACCTGCTGAACAAAAAGAACAAAACATGCAACGATTTGTTGTGGGAGATACTCAGATCATGGTATCTACCACGGTGATAGAAGTGGGAGTAAATGTGCCGAATGCTTCCGTGATGGTGATCGAAAGCAGCGAAAAATTCGGATTGTCACAATTGCATCAGTTGAGGGGAAGGGTTGGCCGCGGGGCCGAAAAAAGCTATTGCATACTTTTATCGGGCTCAAAATTGGGTAATGATGCCCGTGAGCGCATCAAGATCCTGACGTCCACGAATAATGGCTTTGAAATAGCGGAGAAAGATCTCGAGCTGAGAGGGCCTGGCGATATAGAAGGCACCCGGCAAAGCGGTATGCTGAATTTCAAACTGGCCAATATCGTGGAAGACCGCCCTTTGGTGGAAGCAGCCCGGCTGCTGGTAGCAGAATTACTCGAAGAGGATCCGGAACTTGTTTCGGCAGACAATTTGCGGCTGAAAAGTTTCCTGTTTCAGCAGAAAGGAAAGATGGCGTGGAGTAAGATATCTTAACATAAGTTTCCAGTTTTTAACCAGAATTATTGTGTATTTTAATAGAACGATGTTGATGCAGAAACCTTTTATAGTCGTTGTACTAATGCTGGCCATCAGTTTTGACATTGTAGCGCAGAACTATGATAATATTGAATTTGTAGAGAACAAAGGACAGTGGGACAGCCGCGTTAAGTTTAAGGGAGACGTGAATGCAGGTGCCGTGTTTATCCGATCTACAGGCTTCACCATTTTGCAACATAATCAGCAAGACCTTGCAGCTGTTCAATCCATGCTGCATGGTTCGCATGGAGAGACCCAGCGTTCAGCCACTGCTAATAATAAAATAATACTACGCTCCCATGCATGGGATGTTGATTTTATCGGTGCATCTCCCAAAATGCAGGTGATACCGGATAAAATGAAAACGGCATCCGTCAATAATTACTTCATTGGTGATGATCCTTCCAAATGGGGACGTGATTGCCGCTTGTACCAGGCCGTCACGCTGCAGGACGTGTACCCGAATGTAGATGTACGCTATTATACCTATAATGGCTCTTTGAAGTATGATATCATTGCAAAGCCAGGTGCCGATATCAGCAAGATCGCCCTTCGTTATAATGGAGTAGATAAGATACAGGTAAAAAATAAAGAGCTTTTGCTCACCACTTCCGTTGGTGAAAAGAAAGAATCTTATCCTTATACCTATCAGTCGAGCGCTAAAGGGCGCTCCGATGTCAGCTGTAAATACGTCGTAAAAGATAATGTGGTGCGCTTTGATGTAAAGGGATATGATCCGTCTTCCACACTGATCATTGACCCCACCCTGATCTTTTGCTCGCTTTCCGGCAGCTCTGCTACCAATTGGGGCTTTACTGCTACGTATGGACCTGACGGAAGCTTTTTTGGCGGCGGTATTGTATTCAATGGAGGTTCTTTTCCTGTATCGCCTGGTGCTTTTCAGACCGTTTTTCAGGGAGGGGATGGTGCTGGCGGCAGCGATCTGCCGATCGATATCGGTATTATTAAATTATCGGCAGATGGTACCAACCGCCTTTATGCAACCTATATTGGTGGCAGCGGTAATGAGCAACCCCACAGTCTTTTCTGTGATCCCCAGGGCAACCTGGTACTGGCAGGCAGGTCAAGCTCGAGCAACTATCCCAAAAGCCGGCAAATCGGCAGCGGAGGTGGATATGATATCGTCGTTACAAAATTGAATGCGACTGGTTCCGATATAATCGGCTCTGTAAAAATAGGTGGCCGTGGCAATGACGGGGTAAATATTGTCGTTTCCCGGGCCGGTACCCAATCGCTCCAGCGCAATTATGGTGATGATGGCCGCAGTGAAGTAATACTGGATGGTGCAGGCAATGTTTATGTGGCTTCCTGCACTCAGTCCAACAGTTCCGATCCCCAGTCTAAATTTCCTACTACACCCGGCGTGTTTCAGCCCAACTCTGGTAATCCCGGTTCAACCAACCCAAGTGGCGATGGACAGGACGGAGTGGTCCTGAAGCTTAATCCTGATCTGAGCACGCTGTTATTTTCAAGCTACCTGGGCGGTAGCAAGAATGATGCTGCTTATGTATTGGACCTTTCTCCTACGGGTGATATATACGTAGCAGGCGGTACTCAAAGCAGCGATTTCCCCGGCAACAAAGCAGCAACACTGGGACCGACCTTCAATACGGGTAGTTCTGCTGATAACAGTATTGATGGGTTCATTGCACAAATAAGTAATAATGGCAGCACCATCATCCGCTCCACTTATGCCGGAACGGTGAATGCTGATCAGATATATGGAATAAAATTTGACCGGTTAGGGTTCCCTTATATTACTGGTCAAACAGAAGGAGCATGGCCTGTGCTGAATGCTCCTTATTCGGAGCCAAATGGCAAGCAGTTTATTGCCAAACTGCAACCTGATCTTTCAGCTTATGTGTACAGCACCGTATTTGGAAAGGGAGGAACTACTCCGGATATATCTCCGACCGCATTCCTTGTTGACCGTTGTGAGAACGTATATGTTTCAGGCTGGGGTGGTGCAAATGGTCAGGCCAATGTTTATCATAGCGCAGGTACAAACGGTTTGGGTGTTACTCCGGATGCATACAAGCCAACAACAGACGGCCATGATTTTTATTTCTTCGTTTTGCAACGCAATGCAACCGGCCGTTTATATGCGAGCTTCTTTGGCCAGAATGGAGGGCAGTATGGAGACCACGTAGACGGAGGCACCAGCCGTTTTGATCCAAATGGTGTGATATACCAGGGAGTTTGTGCTAATTGCATGGGTGGGGCAGTGTTTCCTGTAACACCCGGTGTATGGGGCCCTGTGAATGGAGCTCTGCCGGATGGCTGTAACCTGGGTATGATAAAAATGGCGTTCAACCTTGCTGGTGTGGGCTCTCTTGTTGGAGCCGCAATTGATGGCGTACCAAATGATACAGCAGGCTGTTTCCCGCTTAAAGTAGATTTTACTGACCGTGTCAGAAATGCCCAGCAATATATCTGGAATTTCGGCGATGGTTCTGGTGATGTAGGGCCTTTGCCCGCTGCTACAGGCTACACTCAAAGTCACACTTTCATGACAGTAGGCACTTATCGGGTAATGCTGATCGCTATCGATCCTAATAGCTGTAATGAAAGAGACACTTCTTATATACATATCCGTGTCGGCGACCTGCGGGCTAATATGGCAATGAGCTTTGATAAGGTCGGTGCATGTACGGCGCTGGATTATCAATTCAATAATACCTCAACTACCGACCCCAGCAAACCTTTTTCAGATACCTCGTTTATATGGGATTTTGGTGATGGCAGCCCAAGAGTGGTGGCTGGGTTGAACAGTATTCCACATACTTTCCCTGCACCGGGTTCTTATACGGTGCAATTGATATTGAACGATACCAACTATTGTAATAACCCGGAGATACTGGACACAGTGGTACGCGTAGCGGCCAATGTAGATGCATTATTTGAGACGCCTCCAACCGGTTGCGCACCTTACCAGGCTGTATTTACCAATACATCAGTAGGCGGTATAAATTTTGAGTGGGATTTTGGTGATCCTGGTTCGGGTTCCAATAATACTTCCACAGCGGCCAATCCTACCCACGAATATGCTGTGCCCGGCACGTATCAGGTAATGCTGGTGGCGAATGATCCGAACACCTGTAATAAAACAGATACGTTCAGGTACACTATCATAGTGTATGATAAACCTACCGCCAATTTCAGTTACACACCGGTAGCGCCTGTAGTGAATACGCCGAATGTATTTACCAATCTTTCTTCGGCCAATGCAGTCAGTTTCAAATGGATATTTGGTGATGGCGATTCGCTGGTTACCACATCGCGGGCAAATGTGACGCACCAGTATAATTCTACCGGCACATTCAATGCCTGCCTGGTTGCATTTAATCAACTTGGTTGCACTGATACATTATGCATGGATGTCAGCACACTGATAGTGCCTGCACTGGATGTGCCCAATGCCTTTACACCCAATAGTGGTGATGTGAACAGCATAGTAATGGTGAAAGGGTTCGGCATTTCAAAAATGAAATTCATCATCTGGAACCGCTGGGGGCAGAAAGTGTTTGAAACAGCCAATCGACTGCAGGGATGGGATGGCCGCGTGAAAGGAGTGGTGCAGCCGATGGATGTATATGCTTATACACTGGAAGTGGAATTTTTCGATGGCACAAAAGCCAGCCGCAAAGGTGATATCACGTTGATCAGATAGGGAAGATTAAAACTCATGGGTAAAACCATTACAAATAAACGGTCCGGCCAGTTCAGATAACAGCAACCGGGAAAAGGAGGAACAGACATGAAGGAAATCAAGAGAATAGCGATGTTTGCAGTCATAGGGTGCTGTCTGGCTCCGTCTGTCTGGGGGCAGGACCTGCATTTTTCCCAATTCATGAATTCGCCGCTTGTAACCAACCCTGCCAATACTGGTTTTATACCGGAAGGGGATTACAGGATAGGCGCCAATTTCAGGAATCAATGGTCGTCGATCATGTCTGTTCCCTATAAAACCTTTAGTGCTTTTGGAGATGTGCAGGTGATGCGGAATGAAGACAATGGCTGGATGGGCATAGGTGGGGTGATACTGCGTGATGTGGCCGGCAGTGGAAACCTTACTTCCACGAAAGTGTATGGATCTGTAGCATACCACCAGATGCTTAACCTTGGAAGTTTGCTAAGCCTCGGCTTTAATGTAGGCTGGTCCAATAAGCAGATCAATGTCACTAATCTTAAATTCCCCGATCAGTTTGATGGCCATTTTTTTGATAGCCATCTTCCCACAAGCGTAGCACTTACCTCCAATAATATCAGCTACCTGGATATACAGGCGGGGTTGAATTATGCTTATTTCCCTGACGACCGGACTTATGTGAACGTAGGTTTCTCCACGATGCATATTAACCGGCCCCGCGAATCTTTTTTTGATGAACAACCGGGGATCAGCAACCGCATTCCCATGCGGCACACAGCGTTTATCAATGGCAGCTTTAAATTGAATGATCAATGGATCATCAATCCCAATAGTTATTTTTCTTTACAGGCAAAATCCTATGAATGGTTGATAGGCGCCAATGCCCGTTACAATCTTTCCGGTGATGGCGAAAACATCCTGATCGGCGGCCTTTACTACAGGAGCAGCGATGCGATCATTCCTATGGTGGGCCTTGGCTATAAGGATTTCGTGTTCACTTTTACCTACGATGCTACTATTTCAACCCTCAAAAATTATAACAACAGCCGTGGTGCTTTTGAGCTTTCTCTTGTAAAAGAGGGACTGTTTGACCAATACAAGGGCAACCGCCATGAATCGATGTGTCCTTCGTTTAAAGCATATTGATCTAAGTTTTTTTCCCGATTTTTACAGCGCAGGAAAATATTTGTGCATGAACATAACAGAGTTATCAGCAAAAGAACAACAGGAGCTGAAAGCAATGCAGATCGTTTTTGTCAGCATAGCAATGGCTGCTTTATTGTTCTTGCTGGGGGCTATTATATTCAGCCAGTCCCAAGGACCTTTGGCACCAGGTATGAAAGCCTATTACAACTGGCTGCTGGGCGGCGCAGCGATCTTTTCGTTTGCCTGCTCTATATGGGGCCGGCAACAGTTTGCCAGGGGAGTGGAAACTGCTAAAACTTCCCTAAATCCGCTGGAAAGGAAATTAACAATGTACCGCACATCGTTAATCATTTATCTTGCCATCACTGAATTACCTATTATATTTTGCATCATTCTTTCTTTGCTGACCGGTAATTTTGTGTTCCAGGTGTATGCGGCTGTATTGCTCGGGTTTATGTTACCGGCCATGCCACGGAAAGAAAAAGTGATCGGTCAACTGCAATGATCTCAGGAATAATTTTGATAAACTGATAAAACCACAAAGATGAAAAGAATCGCTTACCTCGTAATAGCATTATCGCTTGTTGCGGTATCAGCCAGCGCGCAGGATGAAAGCCAGGAAGAGAAAGGCTTTAAAAAGGAAAATCTTTTTACAGGGGGTAGTGTAACGGTGTCATTCTTTAACGGACAAACCATATTAGGCGCCAATCCCATGTTTGGGTACAAACTGGCTGATTGGGTGGATGCAGGTATTGTTTTCAACTACGTGTACAGCAGCACCAAGGACTATATCCAGTATGATGACAAATTGAGGCAATCGGTTTATGGCCCGGGTGTGTTTACCCGCCTGTATCCTATCAGCTTTTTATTTGTGCAGGCGCAATATGAGCAAAACTTCAGTACGGTGAAATATATACCTGCTCCCGGCAGCACCAGCTACACTGCGTCTAAGAATAATGAGAATGCGGGATCCTTGCTTCTCGGTGGTGGCTTTGCCTCTGGTAGACAACCGGGTTCCACTTCGTTCTTTTATATTTCCTTATTGTTTGATGTACTGAAAAATGAAAATTCTCCCTACGTGGATGTATCGTATAATCCCTCTAACCCATCGGCAAAACCTCGTGTGGATATGGTCCCGATCGTAAGGGCTGGTGTGAATATCGGTTTGTTCCAGGGCAGGTACCGTTAATGCGTGATCTTTTCGATGAGCTCTGAGGGCTCATTCAGCACTATCAAACGTTTTTGGGCTTCTTCATAAAGAAAGCCTTCATCCTGCATTTGTTTGATATGCGCGATGAGGTGTTTGTAAAAGCCTCCTGAGTTGAGGATAAAGATCAGTTTATCGTGAATGGAGAGCTGGTTCCAGGTCACCATCTCGAACAATTCATCCAGGGTCCCGAACCCGCCGGGAAGCACAACAGCCGCATCACAGAGATCATACATCTTCTTTTTGCGCGTATGCATATTATCTACCACCAGCAATTGGGAAAGATGGTTATGCTGCCGCTCCCAATCGACCAGTACCTGGGGAATAACACCGGTAACAGCTCCCCCATGACGCATGGTTTCATCGGCAACAGCGCCCATGATGCCGACACTTCCGCCACCATAGATCACCCGGATACCATGACTGGCACAAAGCAGACCCAATTCTGAAGCATGTTGAAGGAACAACGGGTTCTTCCCCGTTTTGGAGCCGCAAAAAACAGCAAGAGACTTGATAGGCATAACAAATAAATTTCTGGCGCAAAGGGAATACAAATTTGTTTACCTTCAAAAAATCTTTAACCCGCAACAAGGGTTCACTAAAAATTGAAATATGTCCGCCGGATTGTTATTTTCTTTTGTTATAGGATATTTTGTTCTCTTGCTGATAGTAGCCTGGTACACTTCCCGAAACTCCAACAATGATTCTTTTTTTATCGGCAACCGCAATAGTAACTGGATGCTGGTGGCTTTCGGGATGATCGGTACTTCACTCTCCGGTGTCACTTTTGTAAGCGTACCTGGCGGTGTAGGCAAGGAATCCTTTGCATATTTCCAGATAATGATCGGTTACCTGATCGGGTATGTAACGATCGCTTATGTATTGCTGCCCCTGTATTATAAACTTAATCTTACGTCCATCTATAATTACCTGCAAACGAGGCTGGGCTTTAAATCATATAAAACAGGTGCTTCCTTTTTTATTTTATCGAGGACCCTGGGAGCCACTGCCCGGCTTTATCTCGTAGTAAAGATTTTGCAGGATGCGATCCTTTCCAGTTTTGGCGTTCCTTTCTGGGTTACTACTTTGATCATCCTGGTCATGATCCTGGTGTATACTTACGAAGGAGGTGTGAAAACAATTGTGTTCACAGACACCCTCCAAACCACTTTCATGCTCACCGGCCTCGTGGTTTGCGTGGTTTATATATTAAATGCCATGGATACCAGCCTTGGATCTGCATTAACGGAGATGGGTGAAAAAGGCTATTCCAAAATATTCTTTACTGACCCTAACAGCAAGCTGTTTTTCCTGAAGCAGATACTGGCGGGTGCATTCATCACTATTACCATGACGGGTATGGACCAGGAAATGATGCAGAAAAATATTTCGGTTAAAACACTAAAAGACTCGCAAAAGAACGTGATCACACTTTCTGTAATCATGTTATTTGTGATCCTGCTGTTCCTGGTGCTGGGCGGTTTATTATTTACCTATGCTGAAAGCCTTGGCGCACACTATGTAACCACTATTGAAGGTGGCAAGGAAGTGACCCGCTTTATGCTGGAAGGAAAGGATGCATCAGCTGATAAGCTGTTCCCGATAATAGCATTGGAACACATGCCGCCGGTAGTGTCTATCATTTTCATTATCGCCCTGATCTCTGCCTTATTCCCCAGCGCTGACGGAGCTATCACGGCGCTTACTTCTTCTTTCTGCATTGATATCATTGGTATGCAGAGAAAGCAGGAATGGACAGACCAGCAGAAGAAAAAAGTGCGTCAGCGTGTGCATCTTGTTTTTGCAGGGATCTTCCTCATTTTCGTAATGGTATTTAATGAGGTGAATAACCCGAGCATGATCAATGTGATACTTAAAATAGCTGCATATACTTATGGGCCTTTGCTTGGATTATTCACTTTTGGTATCATTACTAAAAGGCAGGTGATTGATAAATGGGTGCCGCTGGTTTGCATCGCTGCGCCTTTGCTGTGCTTCCTGCTTGAGAAATACCAGCAAAAGATTGTAGGCTCATTTGAAATAGGCCTTGAACTACTGATCATTAATGGCTTATTAACATTCCTTGGTTTGATGCTTGTTTCCAAAAAACAGGAAGCCTCCGCATAAAGAACCGCTTAACGGGGCTACCTTTGCAAAAAGCAAGAACGTGGACCTCATTAACCCCGATGTACAGGCATATGCAGAAAAATTCTCCTCCCCTGAGGATGAGCTTTTGCATGAGATAGCAGAGTACACCCTTCATCATCATGCAGATCCCCAGATGCTGAGTGGCCACCTACAGGGGAAATTCCTGGAAATGATGAGCTGTATGGTACGTCCGCGCCGCATCCTGGAGATCGGTACTTTCACCGGTTACAGCGCTTTGTGCCTTGCAAAAGGGCTGGAGCCGGATGGCCAATTACACACCATCGAATTAAGGGAAAACGATGCAGCCCTTGCTCAGGGATATTTCAACCGCTCTGCACTGCGCCATAAGATCATTCAGCATACCGGCTCTGCCAAAGAAGTGATCCCCACACTAAATGAAACCTGGGACCTTGTGTTTATTGATGCAGACAAGGTTTCTTATATAGAATATTTTGAATTGGTTTTCCCCAAATTGCGCCAAAACGGGTTTATCTTAGCAGATAATATTTTCTTTCATGGTGAAGTGCTGGCCAATCCGGCAAAAGGAAAGAACGCTAAAGCCATCCAGGCTTTTAATGAAATGATCCTGGAAAGAAAAGATATTGATAAAATGATGGTCACCCTCCGGGATGGCCTGTACCTGATAAGGAAATTGTGATAAAAAGATGTTCATGAACAAAATGCGCATTGTTTTAATTGCAGTATCGTTTACGCTCACCTTCGTTGCAAAAGCGCAGGATGCTGCAATTGTCAAACAATACATTGACACCTACAAAGAGCTGGCTATCGAAGAAATGCAGAGGACCGGTGTTCCGGCTTCCATCAAGCTTGCGCAAGGCATACATGAAACCATGGCCGGGACCAGTGTGCTGGTACAGAAGTCCAATAATCATTTTGGCATTAAGTGCAAATCCAACTGGGCCGGCGAATCCGTTTCGCACGATGATGATGCGCGTGGTGAATGCTTCCGCAAATACACAAAGGCAGAAGATTCTTACCGCGATCATTCCAATTTTCTAAAGAACAGCCCACGCTATGCTTCTTTGTTCAACCTCGATCCATTGGATTATTCAGCCTGGGCTTATGGGCTTAAGAAAGCCGGCTATGCCACCAATCCCAAATACCCGGTGATCATTATCCGGCTTATCGAAAATTATCACCTGCAGGATTACAGCCTGATCGCGATGGGGAAAATGCAAAGGGAAGATATAGCTACTGTAGCCAGGCAACCCGGTGATCAAACAGCAGATACAGTTGCTGAAGGCGATACAGATACAGGGATCGCTGCTGAAGAGGCTCCCGCTATTGTTTATCCTTCCGGCGAATTCAAGATAAATGAGACCCGCGTGATATTTGGAAGCAAAGGCACTCCGGTATTGGTGATTGCGCAACAATATAATGTACCGCTTAACCGTTTGTTTGAATTCAATGAAATGAAGCAGGTAGAAGCTTTGCCAGACGATCAGTTGATATACCTGCAACGGAAAAGAAGAACAGGCAATAATGAATTCCATATTGTGCGTGCAGGAGAAACGCTGCGGGATATTGCCCAATTGGAAGCGATACGACTGGAATCTTTACTGGAATACAACCAGCTCAAGGAATATATGAAGCCGGCGATCGGGGAAAAACTGTATCTCCGTGGTGCTGCTCCTTCTGTGCCCAGGCTGGCAAAAAGGGATAACCAGGGAACTAATTAAAACGAAACTGCATCCTGATGGCTTTGATCAAAGTACATGATAAGACTTTTGAAACCTATCTTCCGGAAGAACTTATCCAGCAGCGTGTAAAGGAACTGGCGGAGAAGATCAATGCTGATTACAAAGGAAGACGGCCCTATTTCGTAGCTATCCTCAATGGCTCGTTCATGTTTGCTTCCGATCTTTTTAAACATCTTACCGTGGATGCTGATATCTGTTTTATCAAGCTGGCCTCCTACAAAGGCACACAGTCAACGGGAAATGTGCTCACCACGATCGGGCTTGATGAAGACCTCTTCGGCAAGGACGTGATCATTGTAGAAGACATCGTGGACACAGGAAAGACCCTGCATCATTTTTTGCCCCGGCTCATGCACCAGCAACCTAAATCGCTTCAGATCGCCACCCTGCTCCATAAACCCGAAGCCACCGAATACCCGCTGACCCTTGGATACACCGGATTTGAAATACCCAACAAGTTTGTAGTCGGCTATGGGCTCGACTATGACGGGCTGGGCCGTAACCTGAAGGAAATCTATCAATTGGTATAGCCGACGTGAATATTTGAGGAAGGATATAATTTGCGTCATTCGTTTGAATTTGTATTTTTAAAGGTTAATATATCCGATTGAAAGCCACAACTTCCATATTATTCTACCTGATCTGGAGTGTTGGTTCATCTGTTTCCGGCCAGCAATACTATCTCCGTGGCGAAGTAAAAGATGAATCAGGCAATGCTTTGCAAAATGTGGTGATCCTGCAACCCCGCACCGGTTATATTTATAAAAGCGGCACTACCGGCACTTTCGGTATCACTACCAATGCACTTATAGATACTTTCCAGTTTTCATTCACCGGCTATAAGCCCGAAAGGGTAGTAGCCAATGCAGGAGATTTTCTTTCAGTGCGGCTAAAATTAATGCCGGCAGCAGCCAATTCTGCCCGGCCCTACAAATTGCTTTCGCTTACCAAAGGGATGTTTAAAGAAGATCACCGTAAATGGTTTGCGGGTGATGAAACCTATGTAAGCATTGTAGAGAATCATTTTGTAAATGCACAAAAGTATCCTGCCACCGGTGTGTCACTGAATGTGGACCGGGCTTCTTACAGCAATATCCGCCGCTTCATCACCCAAAGCTCTATTGTGCCGCCGGATGCAGTGAGGGTAGAAGAGATGCTGAATTATTTTAACCTTAATTACACCCAGCCGAGGGAGAAAGATCTGTTTGCTATTCAAACCAAACTAACCAATTGCCCCTGGAACCCCGATAATCAATTATTCTATATCAATCTTTCTGCCCGCAAGCTCAACCTTGATACACTGCCACCCAGCAACCTGGTGTTCCTGATCGATGTGTCAGGCTCGATGGATATGACCAACCGGCTGCCATTGCTTAAATCAGCTTTCCGTATGCTGGTCAATAACCTGCGGGAAAAAGATTCAGTAGCTATTGTGGTATATGGAGGTGTAACAGGCATTATGCTCAACAGTACCAGCGGAGCAGAAAAAGAAAAGATCTATAAAGCGATCGATGAGCTTACGCCCGGCGGCACCACTCCCGGCGAATCGGGTGTGAAACTGGCTTACAGTGTGGCCAAAAAACATTTTATTCCAGGTGGGAACAATCGCGTGATACTGGCTACCGATGGTGATTTTAATGTAGGACTGCGTACAGAAGCAGAACTGGACGAATTGATCTCCCAGCATCGCCAGTCAGGAATTTATCTTACCTGCCTGGGAGTAGGGATGGGTAACTATAAAGATTCCAAGATCCAAACACTGGCGCGGAAAGGAAATGGCAATTTTGCTTATCTCGATAATTACAGTGAAGCAGAGAAAGTGTTGCTGAAAGAATTTACACAAACGTTGTATGCTGTAGCAGATGATGCTTATCTCAATGTAGAGTTCAACCCGCATTATGTAAAGCAATACAAGCTGATCGGTTTTGATAATAAGGCAGGTGCTTTAAGCGATACCCTGGCAGTGATCGAAGGTGGTGAAATAGGATCAGGCTATTCCATGATGGGGATCTTTGAACTGGAGCCAATGCCCCGCACAGATACGACAGTGATCGAAAAACTGGCCCAATTAAAATTACGGTACAATCTGCCGCATGATACCGTGACCAGGGAATTCGTTCATAACAGCTATTATGATTTCGAACCTTTTGAAAAGCTGGAACAATGCTACCGGTTTTCAGCTGCAGTAGCCATGTTTGGCTCCCTGCTCAGAGCTGCTTCTCTTGCCAAAGTTCTTAACTGGAATGAACTTGTTTTGCTCGCGAATACGACTGCCAACCTGAATGATATTAATCAATCGGAATTTGTGACCCTCGTGCAGCAGGCAAAATTGTTGTATTCCAAGAAGAGGAAAAAATAATGAGAAGATAGGCTGCGTGAAACAAAAAAGGGTCAGCGATTTTGTATGCAATCCTACCTTTTTTATAGTTAATTTCGGTTCTCTGAAACAATTTGTACACTTCAATCTAATAGATATTGGGCCTTACGAAGTATATCAAAAGACCGAAGGTTGAGTTTGGAAAACTCTGGCATAAGATCAAAGGATATAACCGGAATAAATTCCTGGCTTTTGCATCCAGCTTTAGGGATAAAAAAGGCCTCGAGATCGGAGGCCCCAGCCCGATCTTCAGGAAAAAAGGATTTCTGCCGGTCTACACACTTGCTGCCCAGATCGATGGTGTCAACTTTAGCAACTCAACGGTTTGGGAAGGAGAGATCTCAGAAGGTAATACCTATCAGTATGCTCCGAATCATTCCGGATGGCAATATATCTGCGAAGGGAATGATCTTAAGAAGATCAGTGATAACAGTTATGATTTTGTGCTTAGCAGTCATAATCTTGAGCACTATGCCAATCCGCTGAAAGCTGTGGCTGAATGGCACAGAGTATTAAAACCAGGAGGTGTTTTGCTGATGATCTTACCTGATAAAAGATTCACTTTTGATCACCAGCGTTCTTATTCTGCTTTTGATCATCTTCTTGAAGATTACCGGAATAATACAGGTGAAGATGATCTCACTCACCTGGAAGAGATACTGGAAAAGCACGATGTGTATATGGACCCTCCCTCAGCCAACCGGGAGTTCTTTAAAGAAAGGTCGCTTAAGAATATCGAGAACAGGTGTTTGCACCATCATGTTTTCAATATGGAATTGCTGAATCAGATTCTTGTACATTTTGATTTCAAACCTTTATATACTGATCATGCACCGCCATATCATATGATCGTGATGGGACGTAAATCTGATAAGTAACTTTGATGATAAAAAAGAAAATGGGCAAAATTCAAACTTTGCCCATTTTCTTTTTTAAGTATCTTAATTATTATCAATGATGATGATGGTGCTGATGATCTTCTACCATTTTGGTGAAATCTTCTGCACTTATTGGCTTATCTGTCGGGTTGATCTTTGTTTCAGCCCATTCAAATACTTTCTGTGTCTGGATGCGGTTGTATGCATCTTCCACATACTTGCGGTCTTTCATCATCTTTTCAATATAATCGCTTACCCAGGGTTGATCTTCCACGCCTGCACCCATACCGCCCATATAGCCGAGTAATTGCTGTTTCGCAAATTCACGGATCTCGTCAGGGTTTACCTGAACGCCATTTTCCTGCACGATCTTATCAGTGATCAGTGTCCATTTCAACTGGTTCAGGAAAGTGGGGAATTCTTTTTCTACCTGTTCGTCTGTTTTTTCAGCATCCTCTCCTTCTGATCCCTGTGTTTTGATCCATTTCTTCAAAAAGCTTTCAGGGAATTTGATGGAAGTGTGATCAGTCAGCTGGTGAAACAACTGGTCGTGGATCTGATTCCTTGCCTGGCTGTTCCAGTAAGCCTGGATCTCTTCTTTGATCTTATTGCGGAAATCGGCTTCTGATTTTACATCGCCATTGGGATAAAGCTGGTTGAAGAATTCTTCATTCAGTTCTCTTTTTTCCAGCAAGCCGATCTTGGTGATCTGTATCCTGAAATGTTTCTCTGCAGAAGCAGGATCATTTTTGTCAAGGCCAAGATCACTCAGGATGAAGTCGAGCTCTTTTTCGTCAAATGCTTTTTTCAGTTCCACCACCACAAAATCGTTCACATTTTTCCCGATCAGGTTGGGGCGGAAGTCTTCTTTGAAATATTTTACCAGCAATGAATTGTCTTTGTGAATTCCGCCTTCTACCTCATTGGCGTTCTCATCTACTTCAGAAAATACTACGTTCAGCACATTTTCCTCAGTAGCTACAGAATCCTGGTCCTGCATGTTGCCATAGCGGTTTTGCAAGCGGGCGATCTCGTTATTGATCATTTCGTCTGTTACATCCACCACGAAGCGGTCAATTTTTGCACTGCCAAGGTCGGTCAGCGCAAATTCAGGCTTCATGCCCACTTCAAAATGAAAGGTATAATCAGCGGGATTGTTTACGTCCAACTGGCGGATATCGGCATCCAGCGGCAGGGGCTGGGCAAAAATGTCCAGCTTGTCATTTTGCAGGTAGCCGATCAGTTCGCGGTCAACGGAGCGGAGCACTTCATCTGTAAACAGGGAAGGGCCATACATTTTTTTGATCAACCCGGCAGGGACCATGCCTTTACGGAAGCCGGGAATATTGGCTTTTTTGCTATAATCTTTAAGGGCTTTTTCGAAAGAAGGAAGGTAATCCTGTTTTTCCAGCTTCACGGTCAGCTTCTCGTGGAGTAAGCCGATATTTTCTTTGGTAACTGTAGCCATAATCGCGGTTTAAAAAAGTTTAAAAGTTCAAAAGTTTAAGAGTCTAAAAGTTTGAAACATTAAACCCTTAAACTTTTAAACCTTTGAACTTCTGTTGGTCCGGATGGAGGGACTCGAACCCCCACACCTTGCGGCATCAGATCCTAAGTCTGACGTGTCTACCAATTTCACCACATCCGGGATTGTCATCCCGGGCTTTGACCCGGGAGCTGCTTCGAAACGGGTTGCAAATGTAGGCCTTTTCAATGAAAGAAAGCGGCCGCTTTTTCGTAAATTCGTTGTTATAACTACACGGATGGAGACAATCGCGCAGACGCCCAAGTATAATCTGAATGAGGAGCAGGAGAGGAAGTTGATTCTCAGGGAGTATCGTTCACTTTTGCGGTCATTGAAAGCTAAGATCAAGCCTGGAGATAAGGACTTGCTGAGGAATGCTTTTGAAATGGCCGCCGAGGCGCATAAGACCATGCGCCGGAAAAGCGGCGAGCCTTATATCCTTCATCCCCTGGCCGTGGCCAAGATCTGCGTGGAAGAGATTGGGCTGGGTGTGCGCTCCACGATCTGCGCCCTGCTGCACGATACGGTGGAAGACACGGATATTTCCCTGGAAGATATCGAACGGGAATTTGGGGCCGAGATCGCCCGCATTGTGGACGGCCTTACCAAAATATCCAATGTCATAGATGTGAATGCTTCTGCCCAGGCAGAGAATTTCAAAAAAATACTGCTGACACTGACGGATGACCCCCGCGTGATCCTGATCAAGCTGGCCGACCGGCTGCACAATATGCGTACCCTCGAAAGCATGAAAAGGGAAAAGCAGTTGAAGATCGCTTCCGAAACTGTGTACGTATATGCTCCCCTGGCCCACCGGATGGGACTTTACAATATCAAAACCGAAATGGAAGACCTCGCCATGAAATACATGGAGCCCGAGGCCTACAGGGATATTGCCCAGAAACTGGCGGAAACAAAACGTGAGCGTTCCAAATACATCAATGAATTTATCCGGCCAATCAAGGAAAAACTGGAAAGAAACCATTTCAGGTTTGAGATCTATGGCCGCCCGAAAAGCATCCATTCCATTTCCAATAAAATGAAGAAAAAGGGAGTGGATTTTGAAGAGGTATATGATCTGTTCGCTATCCGCGTTATCCTCGATTCTCCGCCCGAAAGGGAAAAAGAAGATTGCTGGAAAGTGTATTCGATGATCACGGATGAATATACACCCTCGCCGGAGCGGTTGCGCGACTGGCTGAGCAATCCCAAATCGAACGGCTATGAAGCCCTGCACACAACGGTAATGGGCCCTCAGGGAAAATGGGTGGAAGTGCAGATCCGCACCAAGCGGATGAATGAGATCGCAGAAAAAGGCCTCGCCGCACACTGGAAATACAAGGAAGGAACACCGGATGAAAGCCGCTTTGATAAATGGTTTCAGCAGATCCGCGAAGTGATCAGCAACCAGGAAGCTGACAGCATTGATTTTTTGCAGGAATTCAAAACGAGCTTCCTCGCAGAAGAGATCTATGTGTATACGCCCAAGGGAGATGTGAAAATGCTGCCGGTGGAATCAACTGCGCTCGACTTCGCCTTCTCTATCCATAGTGCCATTGGTGTAAAAACAATCGGCGCCAAAGTGAACCATAAACTGGTACCTATCAGCCATAAGCTGCGTAGCGGCGACCAGGTAGAGATCATTACCAGCAATAAGCAAAAACCTTCGGAAGACTGGCTGGGTTTTGTGGTTACGGCCAAAGCCCGCGGCCGTATCAAAGACGCACTGAAAGAGGAAAAAAGAGCCATTGCAGATGAAGGTAAATACACTGTGCAGCGCAAGCTCGAAGGATTGGGAGCTGCACTTAACCAGCACAATATTGAAGAGCTGGTGCATTGGTATAAACTGCCTTCCCAACTGGACCTTTTTTACCAGGTAGCGGTCAAAAATATTGATCTGAAAGATCTGAAGGAATTTACTGTTACAGGTGATAAACTGGAACCGCCAAGACCTGTAAAAACAGTACACGAATTCAAACAGGAATTCGCTCCCCAGCATACTTCTGCCAAAAAAGATGCAGAGCTGATCATCTTTGGCGAAAGCAGTGATAAGATCGTTTATGCCCTCGCCAATTGCTGTAAGCCTATTCCCGGTGACGACGTATTTGGATTTGTAACAACAGGAAAAGGGCTAACGATCCACCGTACCAATTGCCCTAATGCAGCGAAACTGCTGGCCAATTATGGTCACAGGGTGGTTAAAACCAAATGGGCGAAAAATAAAGAGATATCCTTTCTTACCGGTCTTAAGATCGTGGGTATGGATGATGTGGGAGTTATCCATAAGATCACCAACCTCATCTCTGGTGAAATGAAGATCAATATCAGCGCGCTGAGCGTGGAAGCCAAGGAAGGTTTATTCGAAGGCAATATCAAAGTATTCGTTCATGACCGGGAAGAACTGGACAACCTGGTGCAGCGCCTGAAAGCCCTGCCAGGTATTGAATCGGTGGAACGATATGATACTGAAGATGTTTAAGTGTGATTTCCTGTTTTCCCCAATAAAAGAACAATAAGCGTGTACCTATTGCAGGGAAGATATTTTATTTTATCTTGTTGATCTGATTCCCGTATCAATATCAAACTACACACCATCATGAAACACACCACACGAAAGCTCTTATTGCTATGGAGTTTTTGTATGTGTATGGGCGTGTTGGTATCTGCGCAGGAAAACTTTACAGGCATCAATGATTCTGTTATCAACCTCAATTGCGGCCAGGCCTGTGCTTCATTAAAGTTTAAAGTGCCACACCTGAAAACGAGTGAAGACTACCAGGTGGTGCCCATTCCCTTCAAACCTTTTGCTTTTGTAACAGCCGGCGGCAATGAACTGACAGGGCTTTATGAAGATGATATATACAGTGATGCGATCAACCTGCCTTTCCCGATCTGCTTTTACGGACAAACTTTTAACCAGGTAGTAGTAGGGTCAAATGGATTGATAACATTTGATGCAAGCAATGCCAATTGTTTTAATGGATATGCCATTGTTCCTCCCATACCTGGTGCTGGTACAGGTATCCCCTGTGCCATAGCCGCCGGAGACAAGCAGTTGCCTTATTATCCCCGTTCGGCCATCATGGCTGCTTTTTCAGACCTGAAACCCAAAGACAGCCCGGCCGATATGAAAATTGAATGGCGCTTTGAAGGTGTTGCCCCATTCCGCCGGTTTATTGCAAGCTGGAATAAAGTGGGCGTGTATAACAATCTTACCTGTAGCATGACCACACCAGCCATTTTCCAGATCGTGGTTAATGAAGCCACTTCCGTGATTGATATATATATAGATCAAAAAATGTGCTTTGATGGCAGCAAGGGAAATGCTATCCTCGGCATACAAAACTGGAACAGGGATAAAGGAGTAGCTGCTCCTGGTAAGAACAGTACAATGTGGACCGCACAAAAAGAAGCATACCGTTTCATTCCTTCCGGCAACACTTCGAGATTTGTTAAAGCAGAGCTGGTAAATTATACTTCAGGACAGGTGATTGAAACAGCCACTGCTACAGAAACTGCACCGGGGTTTAAAGACATCAGTTTTTCGGATAAATGCCCTTCGGGGAATTCAGAAAAGTATATCATCCGCACCACTTATTCTTCTATCTGTGATCCCGCTACTCCGATCATTGTTAATGATACGATCACTGTCAATAAAGGAGTGCTGCCGCTTTCTGTTACAACAGTGAAGAGCAGTTGTGCAGTGATTTCAGGAAGTATCACGGCGAATATTGCAGCAGGAGCAGCAGGGCCTTATACCTATCAGTTAAACCCGGGAGCCATTACGATCAACAGCCCTGATCCATCAGCTACATTTAATGATCTTGCTCCGGGTATTTACAGTCTCACTGCTACCGGGGCAGGATCATGCAGCCGGACGATCGATAATATTGAAGTGCTTTCTACAGGCACTTTTGATGTGTCTTATATCGTTAATCCTCCCAGTTGTGCGGGAGCGCAGAATGCCAGCATCCTGCTTACTCCTCCTGCAGGAGGAGGGCCATATAATTATACGATCGACGGAAACCCGGCTACCAATGTGATCACTGGCTTACCCGCCAGCGGCCCTCATCAGATCAGGATCTCGACCAGCCCCACTTGCGAAGCTCTTGTAACCATCCCGGTAATCCCTGCCGGAACCGGTGTGCTTACCGGTACGCTGGCTGTAACAGGCACTACCTGCCCGGGTGTTAACAATGGATCAATTACTGCCACGCCCACCAGTGGAAGCGGGCCTTACCAGTATTCCATTGATAACGGACAAAACTGGCAGGCTGGAAATACATTCAATAATCTTGGTTCCGGAAATTATTCTGTGCTGATAAAAGAAGGCTCCTGCGTTTCGCCGCCGCTTACAACTACGATAGCAGCAGGAACAGGATTAACTGTTAATTCCAGGTCAAACCCTGCTTCCTGTTTGGGCGCAAGGGATGGTGTACTGATAATAAGCATAGCAAACGGTACGGCACCGTATACAATATCTACAACCGGGCCTCTCACCTCTACGCTGACCATTACCACTGATGTACTGATTATGGGAGGACTTGATGCAGGTGAATATTTTGTTACCGTAAAAGATGATGTTGGATGTGCCACTGACCTGACTATCTCTGTAACACAGCCTGAGGCATTGGCTATCCCGCCCCCCACTGTGCAGGCTCCGCTTTGCAATGGTGATAATAATGGAATGATCACGGTGAATCCGACTGGTGGGAACCCACCATACACTTACAGTCTTGATGGAGGAGCTTTTCAATCATCCAATACATTTAAAGTAGGCGCAGGCGCTTATTCCGTTCGGGTGCAGGATGCAAAGAACTGCGACGCTTTGTACAACAATATAACAGTGACAGCGCCCGCTGCTTTATCTGCAGTAATAGGCGGCACTACCAATGCTACCTGTGATGGTGGTGCCGATGGTATCATTACGGTAACAGCTACAGGCGGTTCAGGAAATTATCAATACAGCAGCGGCGGAGCTTTTCAATCATCCAACGTATTGAAGGTGCTGCCGGGTACATACACTGTTACGGTGAAAGATGTAAATGGTTGTCTCTTTGCTGTTCCCAATGTGATCGTAGGATTAACAAATAACCTAAGCTTTACACCAGTTGCTGACCCTGCTCCTATCTGTGAAGGCAGCAGCACCCGTTTGCAGATAACTACCAATGCAACCAGTTTTAGCTGGACGTCCAATCTGCCCGGCGTGATCAATGACCCTGCTATAGCAGACCCTGTAGTGCGCCCTGCAGTTACCACGCTATTCCGTGTTACCATGGGATTGGGTGTTTGCACAGCACAGGATGAAGTAAATGTGCAGGTATTACCTGCCCCTGTTCCCAACGCAGGGCCTGATGGAGAAATATGTTTTGGTCAAAATTATCAGTTGGAAGGCAGCGGGGGCATAAGATATGAATGGACACCGCAACGGTTCCTTTCTGACCCGTTCAGCAGCAGTCCCCAGGTATTACAACCAGAGAGAACAATCTCCTATTCGCTTACTGTGACAGACATCAATAATTGTCCTTCTTTAAAACCGGATGAAGTTACGGTCACGGTAATACCTCCTATCAAAATAAAAATATCGCCAGCAGATACGGTGGTGTATGCGGGCGACAGGTTCCAGTTGGTTGCCTCTTCCATTGCCAGCAATTATACCTGGACGCCGGCTACTGGCCTCAGCAACCCATTTATTGCTGATCCTGTAGTAACAGCCCCTTCGGTTGACGGCGCCATTGCCCGGTATGAAGTGGAAGCAAGCACGACAACAGGCTGTAAAGGGGAAGGAGAGGCCATTGTAAGAGTGTATAAAGGGCCGGATATTTATATGGCAAATGCCTTTACACCCAATAATGACGGAAAAAATGATGTGTTTATTCCCTTCCCGGTGGGGATTAAGGAATTGAAATATTTCCGGGTGTTTAACCGGTGGGGGCAGATGATGTATTTTACTACTACTTTGCAGCAGGGTTGGGATGGCAAACTGGCGGGCCAGGACCAACCCAGCGGTGTATATACCTGGATGGCGGAAGCCATTACGCACGATGGCCGGAAAATCACGAAAAAAGGCACCGTTACCCTTATACGTTAATAAATTAGGGCCCTTTGGGCATAAAAAAAATAATTAGCCACCGGATTTATTCGGTGGCTCTTTGCTGAGGGCTTATTTTTGCGCCGGCTAACCAGGTTGCAGGTGGGAACCGCGACTTATATAAAAAAGCAGCTAAAAGATTTTAATATAACCATCCAATTTTATGGTAGACGTTTTACTTGGCCTCCAATGGGGCGATGAAGGAAAAGGAAAGATCGTGGATTATTTCGCAAAGGACTATGATGTAGTAGCCAGGTTCCAGGGCGGGCCCAATGCCGGCCATACCCTTTATATCGGCGACAAAAAAGTGGTGTTGCACCAGATACCTTCCGGTGTATTCCATCCGAATAAGCTCAACCTGATCGGTAATGGCGTGGTGCTTGACCCGGTGACCTTAAAAAGAGAATGTGATACAGTAGCCTCTTTCGGGGTTGATCTTCGTAAAAACCTTTTTATATCAGAACGTACCCACCTCATTCTGCCAACGCACCGTGCATTGGATAAAGCAGCAGAGATCTCTAAAGGTTCTCAGAAAATAGGCTCTACCCTGAAAGGTATCAGCCCGGCTTATATGGATAAAACCGGACGGAATGGCTTGCGCGTAGGCGATCTATTGGATAAAAATTTCACAACTTCTTATATCCGTCTTCGGTTAAAACATCAGAAATTGCTCGATAACTATAATTTCACGGAAGATATTTCCGGATGGGAAGAAGAGTTTTTTGAAGCAGTGGAATTCCTGAAGCAATTGAATATTGTGAATGGAGAATACTTTATCAATGAGCAATTGCGTGCAGGTAAGAAAGTACTGGCTGAAGGTGCGCAGGGGAGCATGCTGGACATTGATTTCGGCACTTTCCCATTCGTAACCTCATCCAACACCATTTCCGCAGGCGTATGCAGCGGTTTGGGTGTGGCTCCGCAAACGATCAGGGACGTGATCGGCGTTACCAAGGCTTATTGCACCAGGGTGGGCAGCGGTCCTTTCCCTACTGAGCTGGAAGATGCAACAGGAGAAGAACTGAGAAAGATCGGAAATGAATTTGGTGCCACTACAGGCCGTCCCCGCCGTTGCGGTTGGATTGACCTGGTAGCACTCCGGTTTGCCTGCATGGTGAATGGTGTTACAAAAATCGTAATGACCAAGGCTGATGTGCTCGATGCTTTTAAAGAGTTACAGGTTTGCACCAGTTATAATATTGATGGAAAAGAAAGCCAGGAAATTCCGTTCCGGATAGACAGACTGGCAGTGACGCCAATATATAAAAAATTCCAGGGTTGGGACATTCCCAGCAGTGCAGCGAAATCAGCGGCAGAATTGCCTGAAACCATGAAGAGTTATGTATCTTTTATTAACGAATATCTGGGCGTAAAAGTCCGTTACATTTCAAATGGGCCGGGCCGCGACCAGATCATTTCGGTAGACTAAAAAAAGCAGGAAAAAAGTATTTTAAAAATTTGGCGAATTAAAAACTTCGCTGAAATTTTACACCCATAACCCTAGTTTGATATGGCATCAAAATCCGACAAGGAAAAGAAAGTTCCGGGAAAAGCGAACAGCGATTCCGAAAAAGCATCCGCTAAAAAACCATCTCCCAAACCTAAGAAACAGGAAGAGGAAGATGACGATGATGATGAGCTGGATGAAGAATTTGATGAAGCCCCTGCAAAGAAAGGAGCTAAAACTGCTGCGTCTTCCAAGAAGAAAAAAGACGAGGATGAAGATGACGACGACGATGATGATATGGAAGATGAAGTGGATGATTGGGATAAAGTTGAAGAAGAGGATAACTGGGATCCTGACTTCGATGAATTCGATGTGCCCAAATCCAAAGGCAAGAAGGCCAGTCCAGGCAGCAAAAAAGCAGCCGATGACGACGACGATTTCAAAATGGACGACGAATTCAAGGATATGTTCAATGATAATGACGATTTCGGCGACGAAGAAGACGACTATTGATTCATCAACAACCTTTCATTTGTAATTATTATTTCAACTAGCACTATATTTCCGGTAAATGATTTCCGGCAGATAAAAGAAAAGGTGTTGAACTGGGTACAACAGTTCGACACTTTTTGTTTTTTGGATAATCACCAGTACCAGATCGGGCCGCATACAGAAGAATGCCTGCTGGCCGCGGGTGTAAAAGAAAGACTCGATATTTCCGGCAATGATTTTTTGGAACAGCTAAGCCGGCTTACCAATAACAAACCCCGCTGGCTGTTTGGCCACCTGGGATATGACCTGAAAAACGGCCTGGAAAATCTTTCTTCCTCCCTTCCTGACCACGTAGGATTTCCTGATCTCTCTTTTTTTGAACCGGCCATCGTAATTCGGTTGAATGAAACAGCGCTGGTGATTGAAGCAGGCGATCCTCTAACCATATACAATAACATACAGGCGCAGCCTGCAACACCAGTTGCAACTCCTGCCAGGTCTGTCGTAATAAAACAGCGGGTGACCCGGGAAGAATATCTTTCCATTATCCGGAAACTGCAGCAGCATATCCTGCGCGGAGATTGTTATGAGATCAATTTTTGCCAGGAGTTTTATTCAACCGAAGCAGTGATTGATCCCTTGCAGGTGTACAGGCATCTTAGCGAAGTATCACCCAATCCCTTTTCTGCATTTTACCGGCAGCAGGATAAATGGCTGATCTGTGCAAGCCCGGAACGGTTCATAAAAAAGGCAGGAAGAAGAATATTATCACAACCGATAAAAGGAACAGCCAAGCGGATGCTTGACGATGAAGCAGGTGATAAAAAGATCAGGCAGGATCTGTTCAACAATCCCAAGGACAGATCCGAAAATGTAATGGTGGTTGATCTTGTCAGGAATGACCTGGCAAAGATCTGTGAAGAAGGAAGCGTGAAGGTGGATGAATTATATGGTATCTACTCCTTCCCTCAGGTGCACCAGATGATCTCTACAGTGAGCGGGGAACTTAAAGAAGATGTATCATTTGCAGATATCATCAAAGCCTCTTTTCCTATGGGCTCTATGACGGGTGCGCCCAAGAAAAGAGTAATGGAGCTGATAGAGCAATATGAAAAAACAAAGCGCGGTGTATACTCCGGCGCTATCGGTTATATATCGCCTGAAGGCGATTTTGATTTCAACGTAGTTATACGCAGTATACTCTACAATGCAACAGCAAAGTATCTTTCATTTCAGGCAGGTTCTGCTATTACATTTTACAGCGACCCGGAAAACGAATGGGAAGAATGCCTGTTAAAGGCCGCGGCGATCCGGCAGGCGCTTGGTATTTTTTGACCTTTAACGGGAATCCTTTCCTCATCCACCTTGATTCGTGACATTAAGTTCTGCCATTTTGCCTTTATCACATTAATTTTTAGGAGTTTACCAGCAACAAAAACTTATGGTATGAAGTTTGAAATTAACACGCAGTAAACTAAAAACTAAAATATGATATACGCTAAAAAGTTGACTGCAGGTATACTGGCCTTTGCAATAGTCATGAGTAGTTGCAAGAATATGAACAAGACTCAAAAAGGAGCGGCAATTGGTGCAGGTGGTGGCGCGGCGATCGGAGCAGTGATCGGTAAAGCTACTGGCAACACTGCCCTCGGTGCAATCCTGGGTGCTACAGTGGGTGGCGTAACCGGCGCTGTGATCGGTAGAAAAATGGATAAGCAGGCTGAGGAGATCAAGAACGAGGTTCCCGGTGCTAAAGTAGAAAGGGTGGAAGAAGGTATCGTTGTTGAATTCAACAACCAGATCCTTTTCGGTTTTGATAAATCAGACCTGGGTGCCAGTGCTAAAGGCAGCCTCGATGAATTAGTAACTATCCTCAATAAATATCCTGATACTAACATAGAGATCCAGGGTCATACAGATGATACCGGAACAGATAGCTATAACATGGGCCTTTCTGAGCGGAGAGCTGTTTCTGTAGCAAACTACCTGCGCTCGCATAATATCGGTTCGGCAAGGATCACTACCAAAGGATTTGGAGAGTCTGCTCCGAAATATGATAACTCAACAGAAAATGGCCGTTCACAGAATCGCCGCGTTGAATTCCTGATCACAGCTAATGAAAAGATGAAGGCTGATGCGAAGAAGGAAGCCGGTAATTAACACGAATAGTGAGAATGGGTATGAGTGATGAGAATTAATATGAATTGGCGCGAATGATGCCAATGATGACACGAATAATGCTAACCTAAAATAGGACTTATGAAAACAAAACAACTACTGGCATTGGCAGCAGGATCACTATTATGCCTTGCCGTATCGGCACAATCAAAAACAACATTTGGAGTAAGAGCAGGAGTAAATTTCCAGAATATCACTGGAGATGATGCTGCGGGAAACAGTATGGATGGTAAATTAAAAGTTGGTTTTCTTGGAGGAGTGAATGCTGAAATTCCTGTGGGTATTGATTTCTATCTGCAACCTGGTGTTGTATATGCCATGAAAGGGGCAAAATGGGAAGGGGGAACATCAGATGTTAAGGTGAACCTGTCTTATATTGAAGTGCCGGTCAACTTTCTTTACAAACCTGAGGTAGGTACAGGCCGTGTAATATTAGGTTTCGGGCCATACATCGCTTTTGGTGTTAGTGGCAAAATAAAACCTGATAATGGCAATGATGTGGATATAACTTTCAAAAATTCCATCTCGCAGGCAGAAGCTACTACAGGTTATGGCACTTATTTCAAGAAGATCGATGCCGGTGGCAACCTTTTATTCGGCTATGAAATGAGCAATAACCTCTCTGTGCAATTGAACGCGCAGTTGGGTTTGGTAAAGATCAATCCTAAAATTGATGGAGTATCTAATGATGAAACTTCATGGAAGAATACGGGCTTTGGTGTCTCCCTCGGATATCGCTTTTGACATTTCATGATAAATAGGAAAGAGGCCGTGCAGTATCTGCGCGGCCTCTTCATTTATTAAATAACAGTATTGATTATTGTTTGCTGAACGAATAATTGATGTACAAAGGTTTTCCGTTAAAGCTCACCTCTGACTGCAAATTCATCGTAGCGTCGTCTGCAGAAAGTATTTTGAAACGGTAACCCTCCGTAATATTCTTGGCTTTTACACCGCCTTCAAGTCTTTTGAACTGGAAGATAGGTTGATCGCCATTTTTTTGATATGACCAAACGATATTGCGCTGGCCTGGTGTGCAACCTGCACTGGAAGAGTTGAGCGTATAAGAGCCGTATCCATTAAAGGGAAGCACCCAGGTGCTGCCGGTGAGGCATGCTTCATCGCCTTCATCCAGCAAAGTTGTTTTGATCTTTTCGCCGGAAGACAATCCTTCATAAGTGATCGAATTCAATACCCAATTGCCTTTTACTTTCTCGCGGCTGGGAACGGAGACTGCGTTCTTGCTGGAAGAACAGGATGCTGCCAATAGGGCGGCTGCCAGGAATGGGACAATTTGCTTCAGTGTAATTTGTGCCATAAAATCAGATGTTTAATTTGAATGATGTTCGTATACATATATAGGAAATATTGTGCCTGATTTTCCGGCGGCATAGTTGATCTCACAAGGCACACAGAAATATACGCTTATCTTTTCTTATTTAAGTGTTTATTGGGCTTATGGGCGTACTCTTTTGCGGAGAAGTACGATGGGTATCCCACAAAGACACGAAGACCACAAAGAAATATGTATGCAAGTGATAAAGCATTAAATTTTCTTTGTGGTCTTCGTGTCTTTGTGGGATACTAATAAATATGCTTAGCGGGGCAATGCTGAAGCCTGTACGTTGATGCCGTCGGGGTTAAGCAGCAATTCCATGCACTCGTTCAGGATCGTTAATTTCTTTGCCATGAACAGGTCCATTTTTTCTGCAGGCAAATGCAATTCGTATTTACCATTCACAGCGATAAGCTTATCAAAATCGGGGTTGATCTTACTGAATGCTTTTGCATCCATGGAAAGATGCTTAACGATCACTGCAGCATTATAGCGGCCGGTGATAGTATGGGCTTTGGCATCTGCCAGTAAAGCAGCATTAACAGGGCTTGCTGCCAGTTGACTGGCTTCCTCTTTCGTTAAAGTGGTGATGCCTCCTTCTCCTTCCATGATATAGTGAGTGGCAATAAATTTCTTTACATGATTGCGGGACTCGGCCGGCAAATATTTCTGAAGGGTCCAGAAATCCTGGCTGCCGCTTTTTTTAATGGCAGCATTCACTTTACCAGGTCCGCCATTATAGGCAGCAATCACCAGCAGCCAATCGCCGTATAGTTCATAAAGGCTGGTGAGATAACGGGAAGCTGCATGGGTACTCTTGTTGAAATTGCGGCGCTCATCCACTTTGCGGTTCACTCTTAATCCCATGTTGCGTGCAGTGGTTGGCATAAACTGCCAGGGACCTACAGCGCCTGCCCATGAGCGGGCATTGGTCTTAAGATTGGATTCGATAACGGCCAGGTATTTCAGCTCCTTTGGCAATCCATGCTCTTCAAGAATATCATCCATCATGTCGAAGTATGGCTTGCCCGTGGTGCGAAGCTCTTCCATGCTTTTGCCGTACCGTTCCATATAATCTTCCACAAAGTCGATCGCCTGTGGATTGAGTTGCTCTGTATTGATACCGCTGGAAAGGGTAGTGGAAACAAACAGGTCTTTAAAGCCCTCTTTGGGGTCAGCAGGAACGCTAGTGGTTACCGGTTTTTCCAGTGAATCTTTTTTGTTTAGATCGGTGGTATCTGAGAAGGATGGCTTTATATGGGTACCGTTATCCGCCCCTGCATGAGCAAAGCCGAAAGATGCAATAGAAAGCATGCAGGTGATCCCGAATTGTTTTAACATCACAGCGAATTGTTTTAATGCCAGGCAGCGTTGAACCGCCTTTTTTTAATCCGGGGTTAACAGGTTAACACACAGATCAGGTTAATTAATGTACTCCGCAGGAGTGTATGGTTGCTCGTTTATCTCCTCATCACTTGCTCCGAAAAGCGCAGCAAAGATAATTCATCGAAGCGGTTTGTCATCGCCTGCAGGCCAAAAGGCATGCCAGTACTGTGGGTAAAAAGAGGGAGGGAAATGGCCGGGATGCCAACTAAATTGGCCATAACGGTGTAAATATCAGCGAGATACATGGCTATTGGATCATCCATTTTCTCACCGATCCTGAAAGCCACCGAAGGGGTGGTAGGGAGAAGGATTATATCAAAGTCCTTGAAAATCAGTTGAGTTTGATCTGATAATAATTTCCTAACTTTTTGGGCACGGGTGAAATAAGCATCATAATACCCGGCGCTCAGCACGAAAGTGCCAAGCATGATCCGGCGTTTTACTTCCCGGCCAAAACCGGTTGACCGGCTTTGCTTATAGAGCTCAGTCAGGTCGATCCCTTTTTCCGTGCTCCGGTAGCCATACTTTATACCATCAAAGCGGGAGAGGTTGGAAGATGCTTCAGCCGTGGTGAGCACATAATAGGCAGGTACGATATGATCGATCAGGTCAAAAGCCACAGGCTCCACCTGGTGGCCTTTTTGCCGGAGCTGTTCCAGCAGGTCTTTTATAGAAGAAGCGATCTCGGGGTCAAGACTCGGGTGGTCAAGTGCTTCAGCTAAATAAGCGATCCTGTATTTCTGATCGGTCTGCAATAAAGCGGGGTAGTTCTCCACCGGTTTACGGGATACGGTGCTGTCATATTCATCCGGCCCGGCCATTACCTGGAGCAGGTGTGCGATGTCCGGAATATTATTGGCAAATATGCCTATCTGATCGAAGGAAGATGCATAAGCGATCAGCCCGTACCGGGAAATGCGGCCATAGCCAGGCTTCATGCCTACAATACCGCAGAGGTCGGCAGGCTGACGGACTGAGCCGCCAGTATCGCTTCCCAGGGAAACCATACAGAGGCCGGCCTGTACAGCTACGGCTGAGCCGCCCGAAGAGCCGCCCGGTATGCGGGTTTCATCTTTTGCATTCAGTACTTTGCCGTAAGCAGAATTTTCATTAGTGGAACCCATTGCGAATTCATCGCAGTTAAGGTTGCCAATGATGATGGCTTCTTCGGCCAGTAAACGGGCTACGGCAGTAGCTGAATAAATAGAAGTGAAATCGCGGAGGATATTTGAAGAAGCGGATACCTTGTGATCCTTGTAACAGATCACGTCTTTCAATCCGATAACAATGCCATGGAGCTTGCCGGTAGCCTGACCGGTCTTTCTTTTTTCATCAAGCTCCTTTGCTTTTTGCAATGCCTCATCTGCATACACTTCAATGAATGCATTCAGGTGACGGGTTGCGGCAATTCTCTGGAGATAATGCTCAACTGCCTGCAAACAGGTCGTCTTTCCTTCCTGCAGCGAAGCATGATATTGCCTGATAGAAGAAAACTCAAACAAAAGCAATAATTCTTTTCGATGAAAAAAGAGGTAGAAACAATGAGATGAGGGTACTCGTATTCTGTTTCAAAAACAGAAACTCAAAAAGCATAGCATGAAGCCAGGCTTTTTTGAGTTTTTATTTTCGCCTAGAAAATAGTTCCGCTACTAAACAGCGTATGATCAGGAATTCTTGATATCGCTGGTGCTTTCTTCAATTTCCTTTTTCACATTGCTTTTTGCGTCATTGAACTCACGAACACCTTTACCCAGGCCACGCATCAGTTCAGGAATTTTGCGGCCACCAAAAAGCAACAGTACGATGATCAGGATGATGATGATTTCATTCGTTCCCAACACGCCCAGTAAATTAGCTTGTATCATAGTCATTATGAGATTAGAGGTCAAAGATAATAAATAAGTGCTGCTAAAATAAGTACGTTAACAGAAGAACAACCAATCCCTCAAAATAAAAAAGCCCGCCTTCGCTAAGCTTCGGCGGACTTTTTTCAAATATGCTGAAATTCTTTTATTTGGCTTCAGTAACAACGGCCATACGCTTTTCACGGATACGGGCGCTTTTACCGCTACGGCTACGCTGATAGAACAGTTTAGCACGGCGTACATTACCGGTTTTGTTCAACACGATAGAGTCAATATTGGGAGAAGCGAAAGGGAAAACCCTTTCAACGCCAACGCCGTCAGAGATCTTACGCACAGTGAAGCTGGCAGTAAAACCTGTTCCCTGTTTTTTGATCACGTCGCCTTTGAAAGACTGGATCCTTTCCTTGTTACCTTCGATAATTTTATAGTTAACAGTGATATTATCACCGGCTTTGAAAGCGGGGAACTCTTTTTTGTTGCTCAACTGCTCATGTACAAATGCAATAGCGTTCATGACTCTGATTTTTAAGGATGGCAAAGGTAGGGAAAAAGTTTAAGCTTTAAGGGTTTAAATGGAAAGTTTTTTGTGAGTAAAGATTTAAGGACTGATAGTTAATTGTTTAAGGGGGTAAAAGGTGGAGTCGTTGACCGTTAACCTAATGACCGTTAATACACAAGCCTGAACCAGTAATTCCTTCTCCATTGTCACCCCGGACCAGGTTTAGTACACTCGCTACTATAGTTCGCTAAGATCCGGGGTCTCCCCCATCTGCAGTATTTTCCAGGCAATAATATCTTACAGGTTTGAAGCAAGTGCAGCGCGGGGAGACCCCGGCTCTTATATTCTTTAAACCTGAATGCTTACTGAACCAGGGCCGGGGTGACAATGGCAAAAGAACTACTGGCTCCGACTGGCGTAGAAATTCGGCCAATCGGCCATCAATCAACCCTACCGTGCTACATTAACTGTTCTTTTCTCGCGTATCACCGTCACTTTTATCTGGCCAGGGAAGGTCATTTCAGTCTGGATTTTCTGAGCGATCTCGAAAGACAGCTTTTCTGAATCCCCGTCGGTCACTTTATCTGCTTCAACGATCACCCGCAGCTCGCGGCCGGCCTGGATGGCATAGGCTTTTTCCACGCCATTATAGGTCATAGCCAGGTTTTCCAGGTCTTTGATCCGCTGGAGATACTGTTGCATGATCTCTCTCCGGGCGCCGGGTCTTGCGCCGCTGATGGCGTCGCAGGCCTGAACAATGGGAGATATCACATATTGCATTTCCATTTCATCGTGGTGGGCGCCGATAGCGTTTACTACAGCGGGGTTCTCACCATATTTTTCAGCCAGTTTTGCTCCCAGCAAGGCATGGCTCAGTTCACTTTCTTCATCAGGCACTTTGCCGATATCGTGGAGCAGGCCGGCGCGTTTGGCCAGTTTGGGGTTCAATCCCAGTTCTGCGGCCATAGTCGCACAAAGATTAGCTGTTTCCCGGCTGTGCATCAGCAGGTTCTGCCCATAAGAAGAGCGGAAGCGCATACGGCCTACCATTCTCACGAGCTCTTTATGTAGTCCATGGATGCCCAGTTCAATTACGGTCCTTTCGCCGATCTCCATCACCTGGTCTTCGATCTGTTTACGAGTTTTTTCTACCACTTCCTCGATACGGGCAGGGTGGATACGGCCATCGGTCACAAGGCGCTGAAGGCTCAGACGGGCGATCTCACGACGAAGTGGGTCGAAGCTCGATAAAAGAATCGCTTCAGGGGTATCATCTACGATCAGGTCAACGCCTGTTGCAGCTTCAATAGCACGGATATTCCGTCCTTCACGGCCAATGATCTGGCCTTTTATTTCATCGCTTTCCAGGTTGAAAACGGTAATAGAGTTTTCGATGGCCTGTTCTGCTGCAGTACGTTGTATGGTTTGGATAATGATCTTGCGGGCTTCTTTATTAGCCTTTTGTTTAGCCTCATCAATGATCTCCTGCTGGAGGGCGAGGGCCTGTGTATGAGCCTCATTTTTCAGGCTTTCCACCAATTGATTTTTAGCTTCATCGGCAGAGAGGCCGGCTATTTTCTCCAGGCGGCGGATATGCTCTTCCTGGTGTTTTTCCAGTTCGGTACGTTTGATGTTCACCAGATCGATCTGGCGGTTAAGATTATCTTTAATCGCCTCGTTCTCTTTGATCTGCTTATCAAGATTGGTTTCTTTCTGGTTAATGCTCTGCTCTTTCTGGCGGATGCGGTTCTCACTGTCGTTGATCTTGCGGTTGCGCTCATTTACTTCCTTATCATGTGCTGCTTTCAGCTGCACAAGTTTCTCCTTCGCTTCCAGCTCCTTCTCTTTCTTGATAGTCTCGCTTCTCAGTTCTGCTTCTTTCAGCAGGGCTTGTGATTGTAATTCAGCCTCTTGTACTTTTTTCGATGTATCCTTGGCAAAAATGAACTTACCCGCTACGATGCCCACTATCAGAGCCCCCGCACCTATGAGAATGAATATAATATTTGAGTCCATGAATTTGTAGTTTAAAATAATCCGGTTTGATATGGTTTATGCTGCGGTCCATTAAGTTAGCAGCCACCTGTTTATGACAGGTAACGGGCGAAGATACAAAAGTGAACGCGAATTCGTGCGAATGCGGTTTAAAGTCGAAAGCTCTGTTTATAGGCGCGGATTACGCGAATAACTTCCCGCCAGCAGGAAGCGGATAATTGATTTGTCAGGTTTTGATTTTCAGAACGAAGGCCTGGCCCCTTTAATTGCTTTCCGGGAATTACTGAAATGAGGCGTAATTCGACGTATGTTTTCTGCGATCAGAGACTATTCGCATAATTCGCGGCACTAACCAGAGACTTCCCGCTGTCAGAAATCATTCGCAATATTCGCGTCCAGAAGTTTTTCGAGGGAGGAAAGCCTTTCCGTTAACGCTTCCTGTTTCAGATCGGCCGCAGCCGCCCCGCTCTGTTCCGTAGCCAGCCATACCAGCACCATGGCGATATAGTCCTGCATGTCCTTGCCGGCAAAATGGGTCTTATATTCCAGGATCTTGTCGTTGATGGTTTTGACGGTCCGGCGCACAACTTCCTCATCCTTAGGGTCCAGTTTGATGCGGTAGTTCCGGTCGCCGATCACTACGGTTGCTGCAATTAATTGATCCATGCTATTGCATTTTTAAAAAACAGTGTCTATATTAGTTTCCTTGTTTGTTTTACAGGCAAGAACCTGTTCCCGAAATTCAATCCAATTCGTCCCTAGTGATGTAAAAACCAAACTAGAATCACATGTTCGCCAAAATTAAATCATCGACCTTTATCGATGCCCTCCAGTTCGAACTCACAGCCCTCAAAGGAAACCTTTTAAGAGGCGTTCTCAAAGATGATAGCGGTAGTGTTTGCAGCGTAATGGAAAAAAACGTTGACGCTGAAAAAGAATTTACCTGGCAAGGACTTAATGACCTGCCTTACGGTCGCTATACCTTAGAGCTTTTTCAAGGTGGGGATGAGATGCGGCTCAATTTGGTGAAGAGAGTCTGAGAGTACTTATTCAGATAGCATCGCTATACAACGGTCTATCTCCTTTATATAAGTAGTCAGTTTCTTCTCAAATTCCTTTTTATCCTCTTCGTTCATTTGCCCATTGCCCAGTTGAAGGATCGACACCTGCTGTTTTAATGCTTCTGCCGTTCCCTGGTACTGGGTCACCTGCTTCTGCGCCGTTTCCAGCTCTTCCCGCAGCAACTGATTTTCCTTTTGCAGGGAAGCATGTTGCTTCAGCAGTTGCTGCAGCTTATCATAAATGCGTTTTATTTGCTCTTCACCGGAAGACATCTCAGCCATCAACTTTTTATTTCAATAAAATCTAATCCAGGCTGTCAAAAACCAGGCCCTTATTTTCTGATCTCGGCCTGCAATTCTTTCTCGAGGGTGGTCATGATCTTATTCATCCAACCATCGATCTCTTTATCTGTCAGCGTTTTTTCTTCATCCAGGAAAGTGAAACTGATCGCCATGGATTTTTTGTCCTTACCCAGCTTCTCACTTTCGAATATATCAAACAGCTTCAGTTGTTGCAATTTGCCCAGCTTTATTTTCTGAACAGCTTTTTCCACTTCACTATAACTAAGCTGCCGGCCTACTACAATAGCCAGGTCGCGCTGCACGGAAGGGAATTTGGGAATAGCCTGGAAACCCGGTTTATAAGCGGCTGCTGAACGGGAAAGCAATTCCCAGTTGAGGTCGGCAAAGAAAACCGGTTGCCTGATATCAAACCGGGCCAGTGATTTTTTATGTACTGCACCCACTTGCACAATCACCTGTCCATTGACGCTCGCCTGCAGCCCGCTTTCAAATTTCGGATGCTCCAACGGCTGCCAGCTGGCATCTTTCACACCCAGCAATTGCAGCAGGTTGCCCACCACTCCTTTCAATACATAAAAATCGGCAGGCGTTGCTTTACTGCGCCAGCCATCTTCAAGATTCTTGCCGGTGATATATAAACAAAGATGTTCCGGTTCGGTGTATTTGCCACTGCCGGTAGTATGATATGTTTTCCCGTATTCAAAGAAACGCAGATCATAGTTGCGGCGGTTCAGGTTATGCGCAATAGCTTCCAATCCTGTTTCCAGCATAAACGGACGGAGGATATTCAATTCAGCACTGAGATTGTTCAGCATTTTCACCGATCCTTCCAACTCTGCCTCACTGAAATAAGCTGAATTGGTAATGGAATTGGTCATGATCTCATAAAACCCAAGACCGGTGAGATAATTAGCCAGCTTTTCACGGTACACTTCCGTAGCATAATTCTCTTCGGTAGATGGCGTAATAGTGATGGCGTCAGGGATCGTTACATTATCGAGACCATCTATGCGCAACACTTCTTCCACCAGGTCGGCCGGCAGGCTGATATCCGGTTTATGATAAGGCACTGCCACACGCAATTCATCAATCCCTTCCTTTACGATCTCAAAACCCAGGCTGATCAGGATATTTTTTACCGCGTCAGGGTGATAATTTTTCCCGCTCAGCTTTTTCAGGTAATGATATTTAATGGCCACCTGTGCCTTTTCATTTTTCTCCGGGTAAATATCCACGATCTCAGAAGCGATCTCTCCGCCGCATATTTCTTTGATAAGATTGGCGGCTCTCCTCAACACATTTACTGTTGCAGAAATATCCGTTCCTTTTTCAAAACGGGTTGCTGCATCCGTACGCAATCCATGCCGGAAAGACGTTTTACGGATCGTAACCGGATCGAAGCAGGCGCTTTCCAAAAAGATATTTTTTGTTTCATCCGTAACACCACTGTGCAAGCCGCCAAAAACACCGGCGATACACATTCCTTCTTTCGCATCGCAGATCATCAGGTCTTCGCTGCTCAGTTTCCTTTCTTTTTCATCAAGAGTGATAAAACGGGTACCCTCTTCCAGGTTTTTAACGATCACCATACGTCCGGCGATCTTATCTGCATCAAAAGCATGCAGGGGCTGGCCGGTTTCATGCTGAATGAAATTGGTGATATCCACCAGGTTGTTGATAGGCCGCAGGCCGATCGCTTTCAGTCTTTGCTGCAGCCATTGCGGTGATGGTGCAATACGCACATTGGCAATGCTGACGCCTGAATAGCGGGGGCATGCTTTTTCATTTTCCACTTTTACCTGGATAGGAAGAGAGGTGTTATCTGTTTTGAAACCATTGCCATTAGGCAGTTTTGGTTTCAGGTCTTTTTTATCATGATGGGAAAGATAAGCACATACATCCCTCGCTACGCCCCAATGGCTCATAGCGTCCATACGGTTAGGTGTAAGGCCTATTTCATAAATATAATCGTCATAAGGTTTGAAATAATCTGCTGCCGGTGTGCCGGGTTTCAGATCGGCCGGCAATACCATAATGCCTGCATGTGAAGTACCCAACCCGATCTCATCCTCTGCACAGATCATACCATGGCTTTCCACACTGCGGATCTTTGCGATCTTCATGGTGAGGGGTTCGCCGGTAGTAGGATAAATAGTAGTGCCAACCGGCGCCACTACCACCTTCTGGCCGGTAGCTACATTGGGTGCCCCGCAAACGATCTGTAAGGGTTCGGCTGCACCTGTATTTACGCGGGTCAGGGTAAGTTTATCAGCATTGGGATGCTTTTCTGTATGAATCACTTCTCCAATGACCAATCCTTTCAGGCCACCTTTTGCTTCTTCATATTTTTCCAGGCTTTCCACTTCCAGTCCAATGGAGGTTAGGATACGGCTTAGTCTTTCAGGCTCAACTGCTACAGGCAGGTATTCACTCAGCCATTTGTAAGAGATCGTCATGTATAGTCAGAGTTCTTTTAAATTACGGCCAAAGATAAGCAAAGCGGGAAAGAGATAGTGCCAGGCGTCAAAACAAGTAAGGATTGAGCTCCCTCAAGCTGGTTTTCCCACGAAGACAACCAAGGCCACAAAGAAATATTTTGTCTTCCCTCACTACTATGTTTATAACGTAGTAGCAGGAGCCATTCAGGCCCTAATTCTTTGTGGCCTTGGTTGTCTTCGTGGGAAAATATTCAACCCAGGTCAGTAATTCAAAACGCATAAAAGAACAAGCGGATTTGAGTCTTGACTTTCCTCTGAGGGAATCAGTAATTTGCATAAAACTAACCCCATGGCAAAATCTGCAAAAAGCATCGCCAAAACCATTGATGCTGATTTTGAAGAGAAAACAACGCTCGACACCGTTTACCTCATCGATGGCAGTAACCGGGAAGTTACATTGGAGATCATCATCGGGGCGCCGGGACAAACAGCCGTTACCGACATCATTTTGCAGGACAATAATATTGTAAAAGGAAAGAAAGGGTCCATCAAAGAATTCCCACTCGGTACCAATAAAGCCCTGAACGGAAAAAAAATATTTATTACAACGGTAGTGACCGACACTGCCAGGGATACCAACAATACAGAAGAGATCATCCGGTTGCGCGGAGGATTAATGTTCATTGAGTACAAGTTGTTCAAGATCGTAAAGGAAGAAGGTGACAGCGCTATTTTTACTTCAGTAATTGAATTCTTCAAAATTTAATCCAACCCAATGAAGTCTATCTGCTTTTTGATTGCAGCAGTGATTATATCGTTCCCTGCATTTTCACAGGAAGACGACACCACCAAAATAAAACTTGACCTGCTCCGGGCGCCCAGTTCTCCTGCAGCCAACCTCCTGGACTTTGCTGTAAGCGATATTGAAAAACCCAGTGATGTCTCCGCATTCATGGCTTCATTGCAAAGCGCCACGAACAGTAATTCACTTTTGCCTTCTCATTATGCGGTTGACCTGGCCCCTTTCTGGCTGTTCAGGGGAAAAGGGTTGACAACAGATAAAATGGATTCCAGGAAATTCAGCGATGTATTCAGGCAAACATTTGTGTTTTCCACTGCTGTACGCGGCTCAGACTCCTCATCAAAAGAATATGATCCCGCTAACTTTTACAGCTCTTTTGGAATAAAGTTTTCGATCAAACGCGGATCATTCAGCAAGCGGACCAGTGAAACACTCGATACCATCACCTTGCTTGCCGGCCAGATTGCAAGCGATGTGAACGCAACACTGAAAGCAACGCTTGATTCCAGCAGCGAATACCAGGCGCTTGCAGAAGCCCGGCGAAACAAGCTGATAGCAAACGGAGGAAATATAGACGACCCGGAAGTGGTTGCTATCAGTAAGAAGATGACGAACCTGCAGGAGTCTTTCAGAACAAAGATCATAGGAGAGAAAGAGCTATTGAGAAGCAGGTTGGCTTTGCTAAAACAAAAAGCGCAAAGCTTCAAAATAGAACGTTTCGGGTTCTTTATTGATTTTGCAGGAGGTGTCACCCTTGAATTTGTGGATAAACTATTCAGCCGTTCGAATGTCCACAATGGCGGGGCCTGGCTTACTTTCGGCGGCAACTATGAGTCCGGTTTTTCCATATTGGGCCTGGCAAGATACCTGTACAATCCAGATAAGATATTTGCCGATAATGCAGGAGTTATCAAAACCTCCAATATCTCAACACTCGATGCCGGTGCACGTATCATCTATAACAGCCCGATGAGCCGTTTTGCATTGAGTGGTGAAGGGATATACCGGAGTGTGCTCAATAAGCAAACCATCGATCCTTCCTGGAGACTTGTCGTGAATGCCGAATATGACCTGGGAAATAACCAGCGGCTCACTTTTTCTTTTGGACGGCATTTCAGCGGAACGATCACCAAAGGTGGAAATGTGATCGCCGCATTGAATTTCCTGAAAGGCTTTGGCAACAGGAGATAGCTTCCGGTTATTATTTCAACAGGTACGGCTCAATCAAAGGTTTCCAGATCGCATACCCTTTAGCATTCATATGCAGGTTGTCTGATTTGAAAATATCGGTCATAATGCTACCGTCTTTATTGAGCATGTGATGGAACACATCAATAAAAGCAGTCTTCTTTTTTTTGCGGATAAACTTTTTGATCAGGTTATTGCCTTCCTCCATTGTTTTCAGGTATTTTTCCCGGGAGGGGCTTGGTTTCATGGAAATATAGACGATAGGGATTTTAGGATAATGACTTCTGATAAGGCTGTGCAATTCCTTAAAACGGCTCAGGATAGTTTGCGCAGTCACTTTGGGATCACCAAGATCGTTTTCGCCACAATAGATCACGATCTGTTTGGGATTGTAGCGGAAGATAACATCATCAGCATACATGATCAGGTGGGGAAGTGAAGAACCTCCAAACCCACGATTAAGGATAGGATAGCCGGGAAAATAATCTTTCACATCTTTCCATAAGGTAAAAGAAGAGCTGCCTATAAAAAGAATGGGCTGTTCAGGAGGGGCATTCAGCGAGTCCAGCTTTTTGAAATACCGGATCTCATTGATAAAAGGCTGATCGTTGTTTTGTGAAAAGGAAAGAAAACTGTTGATCAAAAGCAGGGCTGCTATCAGGAAACGTAATTTCATTAGTATATTGTTTCAATGATTAAAATGGATGTCAGATAAATACGCGGCTGTCGTAAGTATAGTTTTCACGAAACTCTTTGGGTGTACAGCCTTTTTTCTTTTTAAAAATACGGTTGAAGTTAGAAATATTATTGAAGCCGCAATTATATGCTACTTCTGATACGGATTGCGTGGTATCGATCAGCATGCGGGAAGCATGCCCAAGCCGGATTTCTATAAGGCTGTCGATAAAGCTGATGCCGGTATGTGTTTTGAAAAAACGGCTGAAAGATACTTCGGTCATATTGGTAAGCCGGGCTGCATCGGCCAGCAACACTGTTTTATCAAAATTGAGATTGATATATTCCATCACTTTCTCTATACGACGGCTGTTGTAAGAAGGTTGCAGGTTGCTGAAAGAAGCGTCCGAAAGTATGCGCATATTGCGGGAGATGGAGAGGTCGTGGAAAATGGACATCAGTTCCAGTACTGAATCAAACCCCTGTTTGGATTTGAGCTGCTTTAACCGCGGGGCCAACTGCTCTGCTGTGGCTTCGGAAAACAAAATACCCCTTTTGGCCTTTTCAAACATTTCCCGCATAAAATGAAGCTGGTTGCGGCGAAGGAATTTTTCATCAAAAAGGTCCTTGTGAAACTGGATGGTGACTTCGTGGATCTGTTTGTTCTTGTATTTATGGGTTTGCCATACATGGGGCAGGTTAGGACCGATCAGCACCAGCTCCAGGTTGCCGATCTCTTCAATATGATCGCCGACCATCCGCCGGGCACCTGCCGCCCCTTCAATAAAATTGAGCTCAAACTCCTCATGGTAATGAAGCGGGAAATCAAACTCTGATTTTGTCCGCGAAAAGAGCGTAAAGCAATCGCTGCTGGTCAGTGGGGTGATTTCCTTAAGGATGTTTTGCATAAAAGGGATAAAATAGTATTGATTTTTTCCAAAAAAAAGCCCCTGACCGTTTTCTATTCATACCTCAGAAATATTTGATTTTCTAGGGTGTCGGGTGGATTAAAACTAATAATATTTGCTACTCGGGTCAAATTTGTACAAATAAAGTATTGACAATAGATATAATAGTATTATATCTTGCTTGAATCAGGTACCTATTTTTGGCCAAATAATAATTGTTGCTATATGAGAAAAGAATTGCTGCTTGTTTTTCTTCTGTCGTTTTTGACTGCAACGGCAGTGCTGGCACAAACCCGATCCATTTCGGGTACGGTGCTCTCCGAACAGGGGTCGCCGCTTGCGGGTGCCACTGTAGCGGTGAAAGGCTCCAAACTATCTGCGCTTACAGATACGGATGGCAAATTTTCACTGTCAGTACCCGATGATGCAAAACTGCTGGTGGTAAGCTATGTAGGTATGGAAACACTGGAAGTTTCGCTTAACCGCCAAACCGCTTATGAAGTGCAACTGATGCCTTCTGCATCCAGTATTTTATCAGATGTGGTGGTGGTTGGTTATGGCACTGCCCGTAAAACAGATCTTACCGGCGCCATACAGCGTATCAACCGTGCCGACCTGGTAAAAGATGTTCCTACCAATATTCTGCAAGCCATGCAGGGCAAACTCGCAGGGGTCAACGTAACGCAGAATGACGGCGCTCCCGGTGCCGGACTCAGCATCCGCATCCGTGGTTCTAATTCAGTACTCGGCGGCACAGAGCCATTGTATGTAATAGATGGTGTGCCTTTCAATAATAATAGCAGCGGTACGACACCGCAAGCAATCGGTGGCGATGAAAAACAAACCCTCAATGCACTGGCATTTATTGATCCGAACGATATAGAATCAATCGACATTCTTAAAGACGCATCAGCTACGGCTATTTATGGATCACGCGGCGCTAATGGAGTGGTGCTGATCACTACCCGTAAAGGCCGCTCCGGTCGCGACAGGGTAGAACTCAATGCCAGCGTGGGTTTGGCAGAAGTATCCAAAAGGCTCGACATGCTCTCTGCCTACGATTACGTGAAATACCAGAACCTGGCTTATGAAAATTCTAACCTGTATGAAGGTACCAACTATGTGATCCCTTTCCCTACCCCTGAAGATTACCTGGGCAAGAATGTGAACTGGCAGGATGCCATTTTCAGAAAAGGAATGTATCAGAATTATACTGCTAATTTCTCCGGTGGTAATGAACAGGGTAATCACCGCATTGGCTTCAGCTACATGGACCAGGAAGGAACAGTGATCAATTCCAATTATAAAAAATTCGGTATCAGCCTTAACCTGAATCGTAACCTGGGCAAACGGATCAAACTGGGTACCAGCACATCCGTTTCCAAAACCATTACCAATGGAGTGAAAACAGGCACTGATAAATCTGACGCTGCCAGTGCAGGTGTGATCCGCTCTGCCACAACTTATCCCACCAGCATCTCTGATGTGGAAGGATATGATGAAGCAGGACAGGGATATTTTATTACCAACCCCGTCATCTATTCCCGCGATGTGCTCAACCAGGTAAATGGTGTCAATATTTTTTCATCCAACTACCTGGAAGTAGCATTGATGAAGGGCTTGAAGTTTCGTCAGAACGTAGGTATCAACTATGGTACCACTACACGTGATCAGTATTATCCCCGTACGGTTTATGAAGGATACAGTGTAAGAGGCTGGGGACTAAAGGCCGACAACCTCTGGAACAGCCTGATCTCAGAAAGCATCCTGAATTATAATACTACCATTCATGATGATCACAGCATTGGAGGCATGGTTGCTGCTACGTATGAGCGCACAGATGGTCAATGGAAAAGAGCGGAAGCCAAAACATTTCCCAATGATCTGCTGAAAAATGAAAACCTGGCTGCGGGCGAAATGATCATGCCGGTTATTAACAGCCGCTATCAGTCTACATTGATCTCTTTTCTTGGCCGGGTGAATTATGCATATAAAGACAAATACCTGCTGAATGCTTCTTACCGTCGCGACGGATCAAGCAAGTTTGGCCGCGAAAATAAATGGGCAGGGTTCTCTTCCTTTGGTGTGGCCTGGAAACTGTCGAAAGAAAACTTTATGTCCCGTGTGCGTGGTATCAGCGATCTGAAACTCCGTTTCAGCTATGGTCAATCCGGCAACCAGGGTATTGGTTCTTATGCTTCTTTATCCAAGCTGGCTGTATACAATTATGTGTTTGATGGTGCTTTGCAAACCGGTCTCGCTGATGATGTGTTTGCAGGTGCTGCCAATGAAAACCTGAAATGGGAAACCACATCGGCTTACAATGCCGGTCTGGACCTGGCCCTTTTCAAGAACCGGCTTACATTGAGTGTTGACGTGTATCAGAAGAAAACAGAGGACCTGCTGCAGTTTATCACCACGCCTGCTTCTACGGGATTTGAGCGTCAGTTGCGCAACTCCGGATCTGTACAGAACCGGGGTATAGAAGTGCAGCTTGGTGGTGATGTTATCAAAGGCAAGAATTTTGAGTGGTCTGCCAATTTCAATATTGCATTCAACCGTAACAAGATCCTTAGCCTTGGAAGCGATGTGCTGGAGCAGTATGCCGGTAATATCTCAACCGGTGATGCGCCATTCATCCAGGTGGCAGGCATGCCCATTGGAGCGCTGTATGGTTATGCGGAAGATGGTTATTATGACAATGAAGCTGAAGTGCGCAGCGATCCCATGTATGCCAATCAATCAGACGCCATTATCAAACGTATGATCGGTGAGGTGAAATACCGTAACCTGGATAATGATCCTACTTCTATTTCTGTAACTGACCGCACGTTTATCGGCAATGTAAACCCTGACTATACATTTGGTTTTACCAACAATTTCAAATACGGCCGTTTTGATCTCAGCGTTTTCGTGAATGGCGTGCAGGGAAATGATATTGTGAACATGAACACCCGCTTCAATGGTAACCTGGGTTCATTCAAAAATATTTCCTACGATATGTATGAAACAGCCTGGGAAGCTGGTAAGGATAATAGTGAGGCCACCGGACCCAAGATCATGCGTCAGTTCTGGCGGAATATGCTCTTTTCCCGCCGGTTCATTGAAGACGGCAGCTTCGTCCGGATCAAGAATATAACACTGGGTTATAATGTACCGGGTTCATTCCTCAAAGGAGTTACATCCATCCGTGTTGCATTTGGTGTAAATAACCTCTACACATTTACCGACTATTCAGGCTTTGATCCGGAGATGAACAGTTATGGCGACAATCCTGCTTTGTTTGGTGTGGACCTGGGTGGTTATCCCAATGCACGTACCTATAACCTAAGCATTCGCTGCAATTTTTAATGCCAAACCGAAAAAGAAGAATGATCATGAAATATATTGTCAAATACCTGATTGCCTCTACCCTGCTTTTTACGATGCTTCTGGGAGTATCGTGTAAAAAAGCACTGGAAGAGAAGCCTTTTTCTTTCCTTTCTCCCGAAAATTTTTATAAATCGGAGAGTGATGCCAAAACTGCTATCAATGGTGTGTACAATGTCCTGTATTCATGGGATATGTATATGCAGCCTTTCTGGAACCTGACGGTGCTGGATGATGACCATGTATCTGGTGCCGACTGGTACCTTGGCACATCAGGCGCCGGTAACCCCCAGGGATACTGGGGTGTGGATGGTCCCTGGGTAGGTTGTTACTCTATGATCGCACGTGCTAATACCGTACTGGAAAATGTAAGTAAAATGGAAGGGAATATTGATCCTGATATGAAGAACCGTATTATGGGTGAAGCACATTTTCTGCGTGGCTGGGCTTACTTTCAACTTGTACAGCTATATGGCGGTGTGCCCATCAGGTTGAAATCACTGGAGATCGACCAGGAATCAAGCAAGCCCCGCGCTTCAGTAGTGGAAACCTATGAAGTGGTTTTTGAAGAATTTAAACAGGCAGAGACGCTCTTGTTTCCCCGTGGACATGAAAAAGCGGGCGAACTGGGGCGTGCTACCCAGGGATTGGCCAAAGCATTTCTGGCCAAAGCCTATCTTACGATGGCTTCAGGTGCTGTAACTGGTGGTACCATTACTGTACGTGGCGGCCAGAACAACAATCTTTATGACTATCCTAAAAATGTAGTGGCTGGGTTGGAAGGCGTGGATGCGCAGGCTTATTTCGCTCTTGCCCGCGACAAGGCAATGGAAGTGGTCCAAAGCCATGAATACAGCCTGTTTACCAGTTGGAAAGACCTGTGGGATAAAGCCAACCGCAACAAACAGGAACATATGTGGGAAGTGCAATCACTGGCAGGTACTGCATTTATCAATAACCTTCATAACTATTTCTCTGCTTATTCCAGCTTCGGCCGTGGTGCAGTGTGGATGACCAACAACCATTACATGGATTATGAAGACCAGGACAAGCGTGTACTGGATGGAGTGGCTCATAATTACCGGACCAACACCAACTATCCTTACTACTATCCATCCTGGCAGGCCAGTCTTTACCAGTCAGTAAATGGTGTAACGTACAATAACAATGGCAATACAGATAACCGGGCCTATATCATCAAGTATGCATCTGTAGCAGACAGCACTGTTGCAAACAGCGATGCGTTTTATCCGCTCATGCGTTATTCAGAAGTGCTGCTGATGTATGCAGAGGCAGCAAATGAAGCATCCGATGGCCCAACACCTGAAGCATATGATCATCTGAATGAAGTACGTGACCGTGCCAATGCAACTGACGCCCCAACCGGTATGACACGTGATCAGTTCCGCAGTTTTGTGATTGCAGAAAGAGCTCGTGAATTTGCACTGGAAGGCGTACGCCGCTTTGACCTCATTCGCTGGGGCATTTACCTGGATGTGATGAATAAGATTCAGATAGGTCAGAATAATATTTCCAAAGTGAGGGCAACGCGTAACCTGCTATTGCCCATTCCACAGGGAGAGCTTAATAGTAACCGGGCTATTACTGCCAATAATCCCGGCTGGTAAACCAAAACTTTCAAACAATAACCACTTGTTATATGAAACGTACACTTCAAACCTCTTTTTCTTCTGCAGCACTGGCAGTTCTACTGCTGACGCTGCTGACAGTTGCCTGTAAAAAGGAGAAGCAGGAAGATACCAATCCACCCATGATCACGGGAGTGACCAACTTGCTTGACAGGGGCGATCTGCTGGAGTCTGCCGATTTTGATGAATGGATCATTATCAAAGGGCAGCACCTGGCAACCACTTTTAAAGTGGATTTTAATGGAGAGATCGCATCCGATTCTCTGGTATATGCCAATGACAGCATCATTACTGTAAAGATCCCCAAAACACTTCCTGACCCGATCAATAATCCCATTACCGTATCTACCAAATATGGAACGGCTACATATAATTTCCGCATTCTGCAACCACCACCGGTTATCACAGGGTTTGACCCTGTAGCTGGCCCGGAAGGCACACAGGTAAACATTCTTGGTGATTTCTTTAATGGTGTTACCAGTGTTAAGTTCAACGATGTGGAAGTGCCTGTCATTTCAAAAGCCAAGTCAACCATCACTGTACAGGTGCCACAAGGGCAGACATATGGTTATGTATATGTAACTACACCGGTAGGCACGGCTAAATCAGAAAAAGTATTCGGTTTCAAATTAGTTGTGTATGATGATGCACTGGCCAGTGGTTGGTCCAATACATCATGGAGCACTGCAACAGACTATGCACATGCTGATACAGTAAAAAGAGGTACCTATGCACTGAAATCGCCATTTACAGGAGCCTGGGGTGCCGTGCGTGTCACCAAAGCTGCACCTGCACTTGATCTGACAGGGTATAGCGGTGTGAAATTTTCTATCTATGGTGGTGCTGGTTCGGAAGCCAAGAAAGTAAAGCTGCTGATCAATGGCGTAACCGCTACCGGTTATACGGTTACACTCAAAGCCGGCCAGTGGACCGATTTCCAGATACCGCTTTCATCATTGGGAAATCCTACTTCACTGAGCACACTCACCTTTCAGGAGTTCAGTGGTATAAAACAGCTGATTTACTTTGACGATATTGGGCTTTATTAAAAATATCTATCAATAAGCATGGCGCAAACAGGTAATAAGCAATCGAACAGCATTAAGCTCCTGCTCACAGGAGCAATGCTGTTATGTATCGTTTTGCTGCAAGCGCAAAAGCCTTCTGATCCATTAGCCACACCGGAAGCGCGCCATTTGTATGCGGGCCTTGACCGGTTAAGTAAAGCGCATACTCTTTTTGGTCACCAGGATGCGCTGGCTTATGGCGTTGGGTGGAAAAGGATCGGTGGTAATAGCGATGTAAAGAATGTAACAGGCGATTATCCTGCTGTGTATGGCTGGGATCTCGGGCTGCTGGAATTGGATTCTTCCCGTAATCTCGATGGCATTCCGTTTAGCCTGATGCGTGATTATATCAGGCAGGGTTATGATCGGGAGGCAGTCATCACGATCAGTTGGCACTTGCGTAACCCGTTCAATCTTGAATCAGCCTGGGATACTGCTGCAGGGAGTGTGCGTGCCATACTTCCGGGAGGAGCAAAGCATGAAGTGTATAGGAACTGGTTGGATAAACTGGCGAATTACCTGCAAAGCTTAAAAGGAAGTAATGGAAGATCCATTCCCATCCTGTTTCGTCCTTTCCATGAATTGACAGGCAACTGGTTCTGGTGGTGCCGTAATGTTTGCACACCCGAAGAGTTTATTGCCCTGTGGCGTTTTACTGTACAATACCTGCGCGATGCAAAAGGATTGCACCAGCTTTTGTTTGTATATAATACCGCTGAGTTTAAAGACGACGCCGATTTCCTGCTTCGTTATCCCGGAGATGATGTAGTGGATGTGCTCAGTTTTGATATGTATCAGCATGGTGATAACCGTGCAGCTTTCAGCAATGAAGCCCGCCGTCGCTTAGCCATCATCTGTAAACTGGCAGCAGACAAAAAGAAGATAGCTGCTTTTGCAGAAACAGGGTATGAAGCCATTCCCGATGCCACCTGGTGGACGGAGGCTTTATTGCCTGCCTTGCGCGGATTACCGGTAGCATGGGTACTTGTTTGGCGTAACCATGGGTATATGCCAAAAGAAAAAAAGATGCACCATTATGCGCCGTACAAAGGCCATCCCTCTTCCACCGATTTTATAAAATTTTATAACGATCCCCAGATGATGTTTGAACGTAAGCTGCGGGCTCAGCACATTTACCGGTAATGATATGAAGCTACAGTTGATTGACATGCTGATCATGCTCGCCTACCTGGTCACGATGGTAGTAGTGGGCTTCTGGATGAGAAAAAGAGCCAGGCTTAATAAGGAAAGCTACCTGATGGGTGGTAAGTCGCTTCCCTGGTATATGCTGGGATTGAGTGATGCCAGTGATATGTTTGATATCAGCGGCACCATGTGGATGGTAGCCCTCTGTTTTGTATATGGTATGAAGAGTATCTGGATCCCCTGGCTATGGCCGGTATTCAACCAGGTATTCATGATGATGTTTTTGTCAAAATGGCTAAGACGTTCCAATGCCAATACCGGTGCAGAATGGTTGAACACACGTTTTGGTACAACCGGCAAAGGTGTGAAAGGCGCTCATAGTGTGGTGGTGATATTCGCACTCATTGGTTGCTTTGGCTTTCTGGCTTATGGGTTTGTCGGGCTCGGAAAGTTCATTGAGATCTTTGTTCCCTGGGAAGCCGTAAGCGGTTATATCCCTTTTGATATTGCTCCTGCCTATGTTCCGCATTTTTATGGCATCGTGTTCACGCTGTTTGCCATGTTCTATTCCATTATCGGCGGTATGCACAGTATAGTGCTGGGCGATTTTATCAAGTACATGATCATGATCGTCGCCTGTGTATCAGTAGCCGTGATCGCGATGACGCACCTGCATGAGCATGGCGGGCAACTGCAGGTCCCTGATGGCTGGCTCAACCCGTTTTTTGGCTGGGAACTGGGGCTCGACTGGAGCGCAACCATACCCGAAGCCAATCAAAAAATTGCAGCTGATGGTTTCGGCCTGTTTGGCATTTTCTTTATGATGATGCTGTTCAAAGGCATTTTTGCCAGTCTTGCAGGCCCTGCTCCCAACTATGATATGCAAAAAATATTATCTACCCGCTCGCCCAAGGAAGCCAGTAAGATGACGGGTTTTGTATCGATCATTTTGTTGCCGGTCCGCTATTCCATGATCATCGGGTTAACGGTACTGGCTTTGTTGTACTACAAACAAATGAAGCTGACCGGTGCTGATGGTACCGACTTTGAACGGATATTGCCAGCTACGATCAATGAATTTTTACCGGCAGGTATTATGGGGCTTGTGCTTACCGGTTTGCTGGGTGCATTTATGGGCACTTTTTCCGGAACACTCAATGCTGCACAGGCATATATTATCAACGACGTTTATCTGCGTTATATCAACCCTTCGGCCAGCAATAAAAAAGTGATCAGGGCCAATTACCTGGTCGGTGTTATCGTAGTGGCGATCGGTATTGTACTTGGCTTTTTTGCACATGATGTAAATAGTGTGCTGCAATGGATCGTTGGAGGATTATACGGTGGTTATATAGCTGCCAATCTTTTCAAATGGTACTGGTGGCGTTTTAATGCGCATGGCTTTTTCTGGGGCATGGCAAGTGGTATTGCTGGAGCGCTGGTATTTCTTAAAGTATTTGATGGGCTCTTCCTTTATATCTGGCCCGTACTGTTTTTGATATCTGTTGCCGGATGCCTGATCGGTACTTACACAGCGCCGCCTACAGATGTGGAAACACTGAAATCTTTTTATAAAACAGTAAAACCATGGGGCTTCTGGAAACCGGTGCTTGAACAGGTGGTCGCTGAAGACCCTTCATTTGAACCCAACCGGCGATTCAAACTCGATATGTTTAATGTAGTGCTCGGCATTATTGCGCAATGCTGCCTCACTCTTTTACCAATGTATATCGTATTGTGGATGAAACTTCCCTTGCTGATCACCATTGCGATACTCACAGTGATCGTTATTATCCTTAAAAAAACCTGGTGGAATAAACTTGAAAACTAAATAACCTTATTACATGAATAAGCAGTTTAAAGAAAGAATGCAGATGCTGGTGGAAGATTATGAACAGCTTCTGAAACGGGAGAATAAAAAACTTGAATCGGTACATGGACTTTATCACCGGTATCATCATCCGGTATTGACTACCTCGCATGTACCACTGACCTGGCAATATGATTTTAATCCGGACACCAATCCACGCCTGTTGCTTCGCAATGGAATTAACTCCGTACTCAATGCCGGAGCTATCAAATGGAATGGAAAATATCTGCTGATGGCACGTGTGGAAGGGTATGACCGTAAATCATTTTTTGGCATTGCAGAAAGCCCTAATGGTGTTGACAATTTTGTGTTTTGGGATTCGCCTGCTGTTATTCCTGAAACAGATGAACCGGATACCAATATATATGATATCAGGTTAGTAGAGCATGAAGATGGTTGGATATATGGAGTATTCTGCACAGAGCGTCGGGCCAAAGATGTTCCTGAAACAGATCAGTCATCTGCTGTAGCGCAGTGTGGTATTGTGCGCACCCGAGATCTTATTAATTGGGAACGCCTGCCCGACCTGGTAACCCCATCCCCTCAGCAACGGAACGTGGTACTGCATCCTGAGTTAGTAAATGGCAAATATGCTTTTTATACCCGTCCGCAGGATGGTTTTATCGAAGCCGGTAAAGGAGGTGGTATCGGTTTTGGGCTGGCGGATGATATCACCCATGCAGTGATCAATGAGGAGTTTATTGTTGACCCCAAAGTATACCATACTGTATATGAATTAAAAAACGGTTCAGGTCCTGCTCCATTACGTACCCCGCATGGATGGTTGCACCTGGCGCATGGTGTGCGCAATACAGCCGCAGGCCTCCGTTATGTGTTGTACATATTCATGACTGATCTGCATGACCTGTCAAAAGTGATCTACAAACCCGCCGGTTATTTCCTGGCACCTGAAGGCATGGAGCGGATAGGAGATGTGTCAAATGTTGTTTTCAGCAATGGTTGGATACTGGATGATGACGGCAGTATATTTATTTATTATGCTTCTTCCGATACACGCATGCATGTGGCTACTACCACACTGGATACACTGATCGATTATGTGATCAATACTCCGGCCGATGAATACACTTCTGCCGCCTCAGTAAAACGTATTCAGTCGCTGGTGGCTGCAAATAATAATTTTAAAGAACGGCTGATACCCGCTGCAACACCAGGAATGAAAGCGTACAAATTATCAGAATGACCATGTTCCGTCTTTTCAAGAACCTTACATTCTGGGTTTTGCTGGCTATTGTCTCTGGCGTTTTGGTGGGCCATTATTTCCCACAGGTAGCCGCTTACCAGGTATTGCCCCGGTCATACCAGTTTCATTTGCTGGGGCAGGAGATGAATTTCAAATCCAGTTTCAGTGAACTGTTGGGATCAGGCTTTATCAGCATTGTAAAACTGTTTATTAATCCCATTATCTTTCTGACGATCACGCTGGGCATTCTCAGCATGGGTAACCTGAGGAAAGTTGGCCGGGTAGGAGCAAAAGCATTAATATATTTTGAAGTGGTCACCACTTTTGCACTGATCATTGGAGTGGTGGTGGCTTTATTGATACAGCCCGGTAGCGGTGTGGATACTTCTGCAATAAAAGGCGCTGATATTTCTGCTTATACCAAAAAGGGAGATGGCTTTAGCTGGTGGCAATTCCTGAAAGAGAATTCTACTTTGCAGGTATTGCTGGCTGCATTAGTGCTGGGTGTAGTACTCAGCCAGATGAAGAAAACAGAACGCCTGGTAAAGATCATGCATACAGCGTCCCGTTATATATTCAGGGGATTGCACCGCGTGATGCTGCTGGCTCCTGTTGGCGCATTTGGCGGGATGGCATATACCATCAGCAAATTCGGGATTGATACCCTGCTGCCATTAGGCAAGCTTATGGTTACAGTATATATCACGATGGCCGTATTCATCTTCGTGGTGCTGTATCTTATTTTACGGATGTATAAAGTGAACCTGCTCCGTTTTCTGAAATATATCAGGGAGGAATTACTGATCGTATTAGGCACTTCTTCATCAGAAGCTGCACTGCCTTCGCTGATGGAGAAGCTGGAGCGGATGGGATGTTCCAAATCCATAGTCGGCCTGGTAGTTCCTACAGGTTATTCTTTTAACCTGGATGGTACCACCATCTATTTATCCATGAGTATGATCTTCATGGCGCAGGTATTTCATGTGCAGATGAGCTTTGAGCAGATAGCGGCTGTGATCGGCATACTTATGCTCACTTCAAAAGGCGCAGCGGGCGTAACGGGCAGTGGTTTTGTAGTGCTGGCATCTACACTTACAGCGATTAAAGTAATACCGATTGAAGGGCTTGCATTATTGCTGGGTGTTGACCGGTTTATGTCTGAAGCCCGTGCCATTACCAACTTTATCGGGAATGGTGTTGCTACCATCTGGCTGGCGAACAATGAAAAAGAATTTGACCGCGATAAAATGGAGAAAGCATTTTCCCGTGTGCACGAAACAGAAGATATTGTCAAAGACAATATAGAAGCAGATACGGTGGCTTGATTGCTGCCGTTCAAATTTCATCCGTTCTGCTTCTATCTCTTTGCAGTTAAATGATCATGCCCGCAATTCCACTTTGAAAGCAAGGCTGAAATAAGAAAGGTAATGTCCGCGCTGGTTAATCGAATCTGCGTTCCATTCATGTCCGAAAGTGAAAGGATGCTGATTGTCGCAGGCGGCTTCTCCAAGTCCTACCAGTGCATTGTTAGTCTTAACACGGAATCCATAAGTAGATTGTTTCTTCAGTTCCAGGGTCGGAAGTGAAAAGCGGATCCATTTATGATGGTCTTCTTTTTCTACTGCCAATGTGCATTGGCCGAGTGAGGGGCCCCAGGTTTTGTTGATGGGGTCAAATTCATGTAAGCTGAGCTGGATATCCCCGGGGTATTGCACAGCGGAAGCAAACAGTTGGATATTGTCCAATTGGCCCTCGGCAGGGCAGGTAAAAGTTTGTCCTCCGAAATGATCGGTTGGGTCGGTATGAAGATGGCCGATCCATAGGGTCGTGTTGTTTTCCACCTGTGTGAGCACCGGGCGGGGATGGCTGCCAGGTTTAAATGTATCCATATCTATTGTTTTTTAAGTAGTTAAATAAAACACCTTGGGGGCAGCTTGGTCGATAGGAAAGAACTGAAAATAGAACTGATTAAGCACGGCATTTATTGTGCCGATCTGAGGAAAATAAGCAGTTGGCGATCAACTATAAAGATGTTAACTGATGTGCTGTACTTTTAACAGCATAACCCACTTAATTTCCTTAAATTGAAATAGGCTTATGGGGTGTGTCAGGGCCATTATGTGGATAACCCCCGGTTGGCAGGTGAAAAGATGGTGTAGAAAGAAAAATCTAAATAAAACGGCCGGGTATTCATGTTTGAGGTCTATTTTCGCCTTCTGACTACGGGAACATTCCGATAACACAGAGATAACATTTTCTTAAAGCAAGGCTGGAATACCGCCCCCAAAGTCATTGGTGCACAACTAATGGTTTAAACCTTTTATCGCTATAACTGAACGATGGACCTGACCAACCTGAATAAAGACCGCAAGCAAAAAAGAAGATCTTCGTTAGACCTCGGCACAATGGTATACGGTAAAGTACCCCCACAGGCAAAAGACCTGGAGGAAGCCGTGCTTGGCGCTATTATGCTCGAAAAAAATGCATTTGATGTAGTGATCGAGATCCTGAAAGCTGAATGCTTTTATGTGGAAGCCCACCAGCGTATTTTCAGTGCTATTCAAAGCCTGGCCAATAAAAGTCAGCCCATCGATATCCTGACCGTAGCAGAAGAACTCCGCAGCAAGGATGAACTGGAAATGGTAGGCGGTGCTTATTACGTCACCAAGCTCACCAATTCCGTGGTTTCTGCTGCGCATATTGAAGCGCATTCCAGGATCATTCTTCAGAAATTCATTCAACGCGAACTGATCCGCATCAGCGGCGAGATCATCGGCGATGCATATGAAGATTCTACAGACGTATTCGATCTGCTGGATGATGCAGAAAGCAAATTGTTTGAGATCACCAACAACCACCTCCGTAAAGATTATAATTCCATCGATACCGTACTGGTGAATACCATCAAACGGATCGAAGACCTGCGTCAGCGTAATGAAGATGTGACAGGTGTGCCGAGTGGTTTTGCAGGACTTGACCGCGTTACCTACGGATGGCAGAACACAGACCTTATCATCCTGGCTGCCCGCCCTGCGGTGGGTAAAACAGCTTTCGCTCTTAACCTTGCCCGCAATGCAGCAATGCACCCTACCAAGCCAACACCAGTTGCTTTGTTCTCCCTGGAGATGAGCGCCGGCCAGTTGGTGCAAAGGATACTTTCTGCAGAAAGCGAAATATGGCTTGAAAAGATTGCACGTGGTAAAATGGAAGAGCATGAGATGAAACAATTGTATGCCCGCGGCATTCAACGGCTGGCCCAGGCGCCTCTGTTCATTGATGATACCCCTGCGCTCAACATCTTTGAATTGCGTGCCAAATGCCGCCGTTTGAAGAACAAGCATAATATTGGCATGATCATCATCGACTACCTGCAATTGATGAGCGGAACCGGTGAAGGAAAGGGTACCAACCGTGAGCAGGAGATCAGTAATATTTCCCGTAACCTCAAAGGCCTTGCAAAAGAGCTGAATGTTCCCATCATCGCCCTTTCACAGTTAAGCCGGGCAGTGGAACAAAGAGGAGCGAAAGAAGGAAGCCGTGTTCCCCAGTTGAGTGACCTTCGTGAATCAGGTGCCATCGAACAGGATGCGGACATGGTAATGTTCCTTTACCGTCCCGAATATTATGATGTGACGCAAAGTGCAGAAGGTGAGAATATCAAAGGCCTTACAGAAGTAAAGATCGCTAAACACCGTAACGGTTCACTGGAAACAGTAAAACTGAAAGCGCTGTTGCATATCCAAAAATTCGTTGGCTGGGATGAAGACCCTTACAGTGGAGTTGGTTTGCCATCCGGCGGCTGGCGCCCTGTAGAAGACAGCGGTGGCGGCGGTGAAAAATTATACATCCAAACCGGCAGCCGCATGAATGACCTGAAGGATGATGAAGACGCACCTTTTTAATCAATACAAAAGATAACTGATAGCAGTCCAATGATTCATTGGACTTTTTTATTTTTACAGTAATGGCTTTACCATTTTTTTATATATCCCAGTATGATACAGCACAAAAAGAGATTGTGTTGGATGAAGACACATCAAGACATGTGGCGCAGGTGCTGCGGATGAATGCAGGAGAGAAACTCAATCTCACAGACGGCAAGGGACATTTGCTTACAGCAGTAATCAAAGACAATCATAAAAAACATTGCGTGGTGGAAGTGGAACAAACCGACCTGGCAAATATGCCGGCCAGGAAAGTGACCATTGCCATATCCTTATTAAAGAATACTAACCGCTTTGAATGGTTTCTGGAAAAAGCAACAGAACTGGGCGTAGCGGAAATCATTCCATTGCTATGTGCAAGAACTGAAAAAGAAAAGTTCAGACAAGACAGGCTGCAGCAGATACTTGTAAGCGCCATGTTGCAATCACAGCAGGTTTGGTTGCCGGTATTGCATGAACCGGTAGCCTATGAATTATTATTTCGCCAGGAAGAACTGCAGGGTGTTCAACATAAATATATTGCCCATTGCGAAGAAGAGCAAAAACAGGAACTGACAGATGTATTGGCGGATACAACAGGCAGCCGCTTCATCCTGATAGGGCCTGAAGGAGATTTTACTTCCGAAGAGATCAGCCTGGCATTAGCTGCTCATTTCAAACCCGTGAGCCTGGGAGAAACCCGGCTGCGTGCTGAAACAGCAGGCGTAGTGGCAGCAACCTTACTTTGCCTGGTCTGAATCGATATCCTCCGGTTTTTCTTCCAACCTTGGTTCGTTGAGCTTCACCACTTTTCTCGCAGCTTTTTTCATCATCACCATATTCAACACTTCTACGATAAAGGAGAAAGCCATACCAAAATAGATATAGTTTTTCAGGTGCAGTTCATGCGCGCTCTCGCTGTCCCAACCTTCGATCACCAGGCTAAGGCCGATCATTACAAGAAATGACAGGGCCAGCATTTTCAGCGTTGGGTGTTTCTGTATAAAAGAAGAAATAGCAGGACTGAAAAGAAACATAATGGCCATGGCGATCACTACTGCTGCGATCATGATAGGAACATGCTGTGCAGTACCGCCGGCAGTAATGATGCTGTCGAATGAGAACACCGCATCGATCACCATGATCTGTACAATCGCCTGGCTAAAGCTCAATGGTTTTTTCTTTATAGCTGAATCATGCATATCATCGCCACCTTCGAGCTTATGGTGTATTTCCCGGACTGATTTATAGATAAGGAACAGGCCACCGATCAGCATCACCAGGCTGGCGAGATCAAAACCTTTATCAAATATGGTGAATACAGCTTTGCCTTTTTGTTTCAATAACCATCCCAGTGCCAGCAATAAAAGACTGCGGGAAATGATGCCTGTGATCATCCACAGGCGGCGGGCCGATTTTTGATCTTTAACAGGAAGACGGTTGAGAATGATGCTGACAAAAATGACATTATCAATGCCCAGTACTACTTCCAGGATAACCAGGATAAAAAAACTGATAATGCTTTCGCTTGTAAATAAATATTCCATTGTGGTGATGTGCTGGTATTGGTTAATGCTTAAGCCGGTTGAATTACTTTAATGTGTTGCAGATTCTTTTTACGATGGCAGGGCCTTCATAAATAAACCCTGTCCATACCTGTACGAGAGCCGCACCGGCATTCAATTTCTCTTTTGCATCGTCGCCGGTAAAAATACCTCCGGAAGCGATGATCGGGATCTGGCCGCCTGCTTTCTGGGAAATATAAGCCACGAGGTCGGTAGCTCTTTGCCTGACCGGTTTGCCGCTGAGGCCGCCAGGGCCAATAGCTTCCAGTTGGTCAGCAGGAGTTTTCAATCCCGCCCGGTTGATGGTGGTATTGGAACAAACCAATCCATCCAGTTTTATTTCCAGTGCAAGATCGATCACATCATCTACCTGGTCTATAGTAAGGTCAGGTGCTATTTTCAACAGAATGGGTTTGGCAACTGCTTTGCCATTATTGATCATCTGCAGGTGACGCAATATTTTGCCCAGTGATTCTTTTTCCTGCAATTCACGCAGGCCGGGAGTATTGGGACTGCTTACGTTCACCACAAAATAATCAACATAAGGATGCAGCTCACGAAAGCAGCTATCATAATCCTTCCAGGCTTCTTCGTTCGGTGTTACCTTATTCTTACCGATATTACCACCGATGATGAGTTTGGGTTTATCAGCAGAGCGGTTTTCAACATGCTGCTTCCATTTCTTCAATCGCTCAGCCACCCGTTTCACTCCATCATTATTAAATCCCATGCGGTTGATCAATGCCTGATCCTCGGGCAGCCGGAACAGGCGGGGTTTATCATTACCAGCCTGCGGCAAAGGAGTTACGGTTCCGATCTCTACAAAACCGAATCCCAGCGCTTCCAGCTCGCGGAGGTAACGCGCATTTTTGTCAAAACCAGCACCCAGCCCAACGGGATTTTTTGGATGAAGGCCTGCAACAGACCATTTGCTTTTGCCCATTGGCTTCGGGCTGAAGGCAGCAGCAAGGAGCGAGCGCCCGATGCCAAGACTGCATAGCAGCTTTAAGGAGTTCATGGTAAAATAATGCACCCCTTCCGTAGGAAATAAAAACAGGAAACGCCTGATCAGATTGTACATAATGCTGCGAAGATAATTCAAGTTAAGGGCTGGGTTTGGTTAGTATAGAAACTGTGAGTAAATTTGGGATAGAAAGTTGCATAAACAACCATTGAAATATTTAAAATAACAGATATGCAAGAAGCATATATAATCGCCGGATACCGCACTGCTGTTGGTAAAGCCAAAAGAGGCGGGTTCCGTTTTTACCGTCCGGATGACCTGGCTGTGGAAGTGATCAAAGGCCTGATGGCTTCTGTGCCGCAATTGGAAGCCAGCCGTGTGGATGATGTGATCGTAGGCAATGCCGTGCCGGAAGCCGAACAGGGTTTGCAATTCGGACGCATCATTTCTGCAAGGGCATTAGGGTTTTCTGTGCCGGGTGTTACGGTGAACCGTTATTGTGCGTCAGGACTGGAAACTATTGCCATGGCTACTGCCAAGATCCGCACAGGACTGGCCGACTGCATTATTGCGGGCGGCACAGAAAGCATGAGCCTGGTGCCTACAGCAGGATGGAAAACCGTACCTGCCTATTCTATTGCAAAAGATGATCCCGACTATTACCTGAGCATGGGACTCACAGCTGAAGCGGTGGCTAAGGAGTACAACGTGAACCGTAAGGACCAGGATGAATTTTCTTATCAATCGCACCGCAAAGCCATTCACGCCATTGAGAACGGCTATTTCAAATCAGGTATTCTTCCTATCAATGTGGAAGAAGTATACCTTGATGAAAAAGGCAAAAAGCAAAAAAGGAATTATGTAGTGGATACGGATGAAGGTCCGCGAGCCGACACATCCGTGGAAGTGCTTGCCAAACTGAAGCCTGCATTTGCAGCAGGTGGAATGGTAACGGCTGGTAATTCATCACAAACATCCGATGGTGCTGCTTTTGTGATCGTGATGGGTGAAAAGATGATGAATGAACTGGGTTTGAAACCTATCGCAAGATTGGTGGCTTGTGCTTCAGCCGGTGTGCATCCCCGCATCATGGGCATTGGCCCGGTGGCTGCAATTCCCAAGGCATTGAAGCAGGTGAACATGAGCCTCAATGATATTGACCTCATTGAATTGAACGAAGCATTTGCTTCGCAATCGCTGGCCGTGATCCGTGAAGTAGGGCTTGATCCGGCAAAAGTGAATATCAACGGCGGCGCTATCGCACTTGGTCATCCTCTTGGCTGCACAGGTTGCAAACTGACCATTCAGATCGTGAATGATATGAAAAGGCTGAACAAGAAATACGGAATGGTAACAGCCTGCGTAGGTGGCGGGCAGGGAATTGCCGGGGTGATTGAAAATTTATAATGATAAAAAACATTACGTCTTCTTTCCTTTTGTGATAATACGCTTATTGCAAAGGCAGCTATTACATACTACTCAAATAAAGTCACGCATTTCTACTATTTGTCCATTGTATTTTCCCGATTTACGGGATTGGGGCGCAATATTTGTTACAAAGCGAGCGAATCTTTGTTCAATATCCATAAGAGCCAAAACCAACTAAAATGGACAGAAGAGCCTTTCTCACTGCCAGGCGTGTAAAAAAGATAGCCCTTCCACCTGCTGTAAGTTTCCGTACAGAATCCGGATTGAACCCTTATCAGGGCCCATGGACCCGCAATGAGGCGCAGCATTTACTAAAGCGGATGATGTTTGGTTCTGTAAAAGCAGATATTGATCATTTCGCTTCGCTTAGCATGGAACAGGCAGTGGATGAACTGCTTAATCCTATAGCCGCTTTACCCGCACCTCCTGTAAATGATTATTCGCAGGATACCCCTGATCCTGCCATAGCTGCCGGCGCTACCTGGATCAATGATCTCAGCAAAGACGAAGAGCTGAATATAGCCCGCCAGTTCTCTTTCAAAAAATGGTGGGCAGGCGTAATGCTTAACCAGGACCGCAGCATCAGGGAAAAACTGACTTTGTTCTGGGCCGATCATTTTGGTACAGAAACCAACACTATCAGGGCCGCTTATTTTATTTACAGGCATAATGATCTTCTCCGCAAAAACTGTCTCGGCAATTTCAGGCAACTGGTAAAAAATGTGACCATCGATCCGGGTATGCTGATCTACCTGAATGGCTATTTGAATGCTGCTTCAGCGCCGGACGAAAACTATGCGCGTGAATTGATGGAATTGTTTACGTTGGGGAAGGGCCCAACGGTTGCTTATACAGAACCCGATGTAAGAGAAGCTGCTAAAGTACTTACAGGTTGGAGGATAAATCCCGATACGTTTGAGGTATATTTTGACAACACGGAGCACGATGCTACCAATAAGACCTTCTCTTCCTACTATAACAGTGCAACGATCACCGGTCGCACTGGTGCTGACGGAGCACTGGAAACAGACGACCTGATCACCATGCTTTTTACCAAGCAGGAAGTATCGAAATATATCTGCCGTTGCCTGTACCGCTGGTTTGTGTATTATAAAATAGATGCAGCTACAGAAGCAAATGTGATCACCCCGCTGGCAGCTATTTTCCGCACCAGCAATTATGAGATTACACCCGTGCTGTCGGCACTTTTTAAAAGTGAACACTTCTATGATGTGTTGAACCAGGGATGTTTGATCAAAAGCCCGGTTGACCAGGTGATCGGATGCATGCGGGAGTTCAACGTAGTATTTCCTCCGGCGGCGACTGAGTATAATGATACGTATGCGATGTGGAACTATCTGTGCAACTGGATGATATTAATGGGGCAGAATATCGGTGATCCGCCTGATGTATCGGGTTGGCCGGCTTATTACCAGGAACCGGCTTTTCATGAAATGTGGATCAATCATGATACACTTCCCAAACGCAACCAGTTTACCGATGTAATGACATGGAATGGCTATACAAAAAATGAAAAGACGATCATCATCGATGTGATCGCTTTCACCAAAACCCTTCCCAACCCTGGTGATCCCAATGCGTTGGTTAGTGATGCACTGGACGTGCTGTATCGCGTACCCATTTCAGATGCATCCAAACAAACCATTAAGCAATCTATTTTGCTGAGCGGACAAACGCAGGATTATTACTGGACGAATGCATGGAATGGTTACCTGGCTGATCCTGCCAATATGCAGGCGATGACGATCATCGGCAACCGGCTGAAAAGCTTTTATCAATACCTGATGAACCTGTCTGAATACCAATTATCCTAAAACCATCTTATGAGAAGAAGAGATTTCCTGAGAAATACCTTACCGGCCGCAGCCGTATTACCTGCAGTGGTGGATGGTTATTCCATCAAAGCATTTACTGCAGATTCTCCTTTGTTGCAGGCTTTGATGAACCCTACTACAGATACCGACCATGTGCTGGTGATAGTACAACTGAGTGGTGGGAACGATGGACTGAACATGGTGATCCCTGTTGCCAACTACAGTAATTATTATAATGCCAGAAGCAATGTGGCTATTGCAGAAAATAAAATATTGAAACTGGATGGCTATGCCAATACAGGTTTGCATCCGGCCATGACGGGAATGCAGGCGCTTTATAATACCGGCAAATTGAATATTGTGCAGGCAGTAGGTTATCCATCTCCCAATTTCTCTCATTTCCGTGCCACGGATATATGGATGAGTGGTTCTGCCAGTGATGAAGTAGTGAGTACAGGCTGGGCAGGGCGCTATCTTAATACAGAATATCCCAATTTTCCTGAAGGATATCCCAACAGTACCATGCCTGATCCACTGGCCATCCAGATCGGCTCTATCACTTCACTGACCCTGCAGGGGCCGGCGATGAATATGGGGATGAGCATTACCAATCCAACCAGTTTTTATAACCTGATCAATAATGTGATCGATCCTGCCCCGGATAATCCCATGGGTTATGAGCTTACATACATCCGGACCATCGCCAATCAGACCAATAAGTTTGCACAACGGATCATTGCAGCAGCGGGTCAGGTAACGCAGCAAGCGGCTTACCCGCAAAACAATTCACTGGCCGATCAATTGAAGATCGTGGCAAGGCTGGTGAAAGGTGGTTTGAAAACGCGGATCTATATGGTGGGTATGGGTGGATTTGATACGCATTCTTCGCAAGTGGAAGCTGCTGATACATCCATTGGTACACATGCCAATTTATTAAAGACTTTATCGGATGCGGTGAAAGCCTTTGTAGATGATTGCCAGTTTCTTGGTGTGCAGGACCGTGTGATGGGTTTGACTTTTTCAGAATTCGGACGCCGCATTAAATCCAATTCCAGTATGGGCACTGACCATGGTGCTGCAGCACCGATGTTTATTTTTGGCAAACAGGCGATACCGGGCGTAACAGGGAATAATCCTTCCATCCCGGGTGGCGCTTCTGTACAGGATAATATTCCTTTTCAATATGATTTCAGAAGCGTGTACGCATCTATCCTGGAAAAATGGTTTTGTGTGCCGCCATCAATACTGGAAACCATCCTGTTCAGGAATTTTCAAAGCCTGAATATTGTAAGTGATGCAAGCTGTAAGGGAACAGGCATTGATGATCCTAATCAAACAGCCGGTGACGAACTGATCACGAATTATCCTAATCCATTTACCAATTCTACAACAATTAAATACAAAACAAAAGGCGGCCATACCCTGATACAGGTTATCGATATGCTGGGGCGAGTGGTACGTACGCTGGTAGATAGTGATCTGCGGACAACAGGAAGCTTCACCACCACTTTTGATAGCGGTGGATTGCCGGCAGGTGTATATTATGCGAGGTTGCAGAATGAGGCAATCCAGCAAGTGAGACCGATGCTAAAAGTGAGATAAGCACGAGGCCGTTCATAATAAAGAGAAGATAAGGCTGCTGAAAATTGTGTAATATAGCAGTCATGGAACCCATCATAAGCATCCGCCATCTCTCCAAAAATTATGGTACTAAATCAGTATTGCAGGATATCAATCTTGATGTTTACCCCGGCCAGGTGATCGGTTATATCGGCCCGAATGGAGCGGGTAAAAGCACTACCGTAAAAATCTTATGCGGACTTCTTACCGATTACCAGGGAACGGTAACGGTGAAAGGCCTGGATGTAAAACAAAATACACTGGAAGTAAAGAAGCAGATCGGTTATATACCTGAACTCGCGGAGTTGTATGATGTGTTAACCCCCAATGAATATTTGCGGTTTACCGGTACCCTCTATGGGTTGGATGAACAAACCTGTACAGAGCGGATGCAAAAGATCATGTCGGCCTTCGGGATGGAAGGAAATATCAATCAGCGGATGGATACTTTCAGTAAAGGCATGCGTCAAAAAGTATTGATCGCTTCCGGGCTATTGCATAATCCTGGTATCATTATCCTCGATGAGCCGTTGAGCGGGTTGGATGCGAACAGTGTGATCATTATGAAAGAACTGATCAGCCGCCTTGCCAAGGACGGAAAAACGATCTTTTATTGCAGCCACATGATGGATGTAGTGGAAAAAGTGAGCGACCGGATCGTGCTGATCAATGGAGGAAAGATCGTTGCCGATGGAAGTTTTGACCAGTTGAAACAACAGGAAGGTAATAAAAGCCTTGAACAGATATTTGCTTCTCTAACCGCCACCGATTCATTATCTGCGACTGCAGAAGAACTGGCCAAAGCAATGGAGAGCCGGTTATGAATATCATCAACAAAGGATTCCTGAAACTAGCCTTGCTTCCTTCCCCGGTTTATAAAAAGCTGGGAGTGGACCAACGTGCCCTATCGGCCATTCTTCGTATTAAATTAACGATGGACGACCGCAGGCCAAATACTTTACAGCAGGCAAGACATCATGGATCTGATAAGCAGGTTTCTTCTGCTACTATTTTTACCATGCTGATCAGCGCCGTATTCGGTGCGTTGTACCTGATTTCATTTTATATCGGCAGCAATATTGTTACGGGCATGAGCTTTTACTTTTTCATGTTCTTCTTTATGCTGTCGGCCACATTGATCTCCGATTTTACTTCAGTGCTGATCGATGTGAGGGACACATTTATCATTTTGCCCAAACCTGTAAATGACCGGACCGTGCTGATGGCGCGGCTGCTGCATATTTTTATTCATATCAGCAAGCTGGTATTACCGATGGCATTGCCTGGTGTAATTTTTATAGGTGTTAAATATGGATTACCCTCGTCTCTATGGATGCTGGTAATGATCTTCCTGCTCACTTTGCTGGCTATATTTTTTATTAATGCCGTTTACATTCTCATTCTCCGGGTAACTACGCCGCAGAAATTCCAGAATGTGATCAGTTATTTCCAGATCATATTTGCCATTGCGATCTATGCCAGCTATCAGATACTGCCGAGGATGATGGACACAAGCGGGCTGGCTACATTTGACATTGCCCAATATTCATGGGCCGCATTTTTACCTATGTACTGGATGGCCGTGGGCTGGGAAAGCCTGAGTAGTTTTCAGTTTACAGGTAATACGGTCATTTTTACAATCGCTGGCATACTACTGCCATTGGTGTCTATCTGGATAGTGATCCGTTTTCTCGCGCCTTCGTTCAACAATAAATTGGCGCTTATCAATAATGCGGCGGACAGCAACCAGGGTGCAGTGAAAAAGACAACTGTTGTCCGGAAACACAGCCTGTCTGACAAGCTGGGAAAGGCCGTGACAAGTACGGGAGCAGAAGCAGCAGGATTTTCTTTTGCCTGGAAAATGTCTGGCCGCAGCCGCAATTTCAGGTTGAAAGTATACCCATCCATTGGTTACCTGGTAGTGCTGGTGGTGATCTTTTTTATGCGGGCCAAAGGTTTTTCTTTGGCGGATATGCAGGATGGGGATGGACAAAAATTCCGTATCATGATCATCTCAGCGGTTTATTTTATGTCGTTGCTGCTGATCACAGCTTTGGGACAAATGATCTATTCAGAAAAATATAAAGCATCCTGGGTTTTTTATGCGGCACCGGTAGCTTATCCGGGTGAAGTGATCATGGGTGCAGTAAAAGCAACCGTCCTCAAATTTTATATACCGATCGTATTGCTGATCACTATTGCAGGCGTATGGCTGGGAGGGATCTCTATTTTGCCCAATATCCTGCTGGGGCTTTTCAATGAATTGCTGATCGCCACTTTAATGGTGTATATCAATTACCGCCATCTTCCTTTCTCACGGAAGCAAAACACGAACAATAATGCCGGCTCCTTTATCCGGACACTTGGTGTGATGATGGTTTCCGGGTTTATCGCCATTGCACATTATATGATCTTTAAAATGCCGGTTGTGATATGGATCTGCGCCGCACTTTCCCTTGTAGCTACCTGGCTGATGATAGGTAGCATCAAAAAAACGGGGTGGAGCAAGATCCAGGCAGAAAAGGAAGAGTAGGTTCCCGTTCATACAAAAAATGAACTGGTGTTGCAAATTTCCGTACCTTGCAATTTCAATGAAGGCTCGTCGGTTTATACTGCGCTGTGCAACTTTTGCATTACTGCTGGTTTTTTCACAGAAAGTGGGGGTGGATCTTTTCCTCCATAATCTGTTTCATGGCCAGGATCTAAGCCGTCCTTTATTGCCTTCTCAGAAAGAAGGCGCCAAGGAAATAAGTTTTGCCTGTAATTGTATTGATGATTTCCTGATGCCTTTCACAGAGACAGAGGAAATTGTACTGCCAACCCCGGTAACGGAATATCAAACTCCAACTTCTTTTTTCCGTGCCAGCATTTCTTTCCGTCCTGTAATTTCTTCTGCACTCCGCGGCCCCCCTTCACTGGTACTGTAATGTTTCTTTTTTGATTGCTGTATTGGCCAGGCTGCCTATGCCTGCCGATGCTTATTATTCATTTTATCGTACCAGCGTAATTAATTTATTTATGAAAGTTGTATTATTTTCTTTTATCAGCCTGTGCCTGGGAATGGGTGCATGGGGCCAAACCAAATCAACACTTACAGGAAAAATTACACAGGAGAGCGATGGCGCTCCCCTGGCCGGAGCCACCATCCGTGTACATGATGTGAACAGGGATGTCGTTTCAGATGCCAATGGCTCGTATAGAATCACTTCATTGCCTGCCGGGAAATACCTGGTGGAAGTATCTTATATCGGACATGAAAGCATCGTAGAAACTGTTGAGATCGATGGGAATACCGAAAAGAATTTCACATTGAAAGATGCTGTGGTGGAGCAGGAAGGCGTGACCGTGACCGGCGTATCTACAGCAACAAGGTTGAAACAATCCCCTCAACCTGTCGCTATTCTGAAAAAAGCAGAGCTGATGAAGATCAGCTCATCCAATATCATTAATACGCTTACACATATTCCTGGTGTGAACGCATTGACTACCGGCCCCGCCATTTCCAAACCCTTTATCCGTGGCCTGGGATACAATCGTGTGGTAGTGGTGAATGACGGCATCCGCCAGGAAGGCCAGCAATGGGGAGATGAGCATGGAATTGAAATAGATGATTACAGCGCACAAAGAATAGAAGTGCTGAAAGGACCTTCCTCACTGATGTATGGGTCAGATGCACTGGCGGGTGTGATCAATATTCAAACCCTGTTGCCTGCACCGGAAGGAACGATCAGGGCCAATGTGCTGGGCGAATATCAGACCAACAGCATGCTTCGCGGCACTTATGCTGATATCAGCGGCACCAGGAACGGATTCAGCTTTAATGCATATGGTTCATATAAAGGAGCAGCCGATTATAAGAACAAGTATGACGGCAATGTTTTCAACTCCAAATTTTATAATAAGAACTTTGGTGGAATGCTGGGCTATGGCGGTTCCTGGGGACATACCTATTTAAGGGCCAGCAATTTTAACCAGCATATAGGTATGGTGGAAGGAGAACGTGATCCTGTAACAGGGCAATTCCTAAAACCCGTAGCAGGCGGTGATGAAGAGATCGCTACCAGTGAAGACTTTGATAAAGTGACGCCATTTGTTCCATTCCAGCATATCCAGCATTTCAAGATCAATTCGGATAACAGTTTCAATATCGGCAGAAGCAAACTGGACGTGCTGGTAGGATACCAGCGCAATCAGCGCAAGGAATTTGGTGATCCGGATAATATCAATGAGCCGGAAGCTTATTTTGATCTGAAAACGGTTAATTACTCTGCAAAACTGACCCTGCCATATACTGGCTCCTGGAGAACCAGTGTAGGTATAACAGGCATGTCGCAAAAAAATGAGAACCGCGCCGAAGAAGCACTGATACCGGATTATGATCTGTTCGATATCGGCGGATTTGTATTTACCCAGTATCATAAAGATAAATTATCACTGAGCGGCGGACTTCGTTTTGATAACCGCCATGTGAACGGAAAAGAAATGATGGAAGGAGCGGATATAAAGTTCGATCAGTTCTCTAAAAACTTTTCCAATGTATCCGGAAGCGCCGGGCTTAGTTATGAAGCAACCAAACAACTGAGCCTGAAATTGAATATAGCAAGAGGTTTCAGGTCGCCCACACTGGCAGAGTTGTCGAGCAATGGAGCACATGAGGGAACTAACCGTTATGAAGTAGGTAATCTTAACCTGAAATCAGAGACCAGCTTGCAGGTAGATGGTGGAGTGGAATTAAATACGGAGCATATTACACTCGGAGCCGGTTTGTTTTACAACCGCGTCAGCAACTTTATTTACTACGAAAAAGTGTTGAATGGTGCAGGCGCTGATTCCATTATTGTAGACCCTGATAATGGAAATGAGCTGAACGTGTTCAGGTTTGATCAGCAAAGCGCCAACCTGTACGGAGTGGAGTTCAATATGGATATTCATCCTCACCCGCTGGATTGGCTTCATTTTGAAAATACGTTTTCCTATACCCGTGCTCAATTCACTGATGCGGTGGATGGATCGAAGAATGTACCGAATATGCCGGCAGCCCGTTTGCTGTCGCAATTGAAAGGCAATTTTCTGCCGAAAGGAAAATCATTCCGCAACCTGTATATAAGCCTTGAAAGTGATTACACCTTCAAGCAGGATAAAGCCTTTACTGGTTTTAATACAGAAACTGCTACCGGCAGCTACTGGCTGGTGGGCGTATCTGTGGGCACGGATATCGTGAGCAGGGGAAAAACCTTGTTCAGCATCAACCTGAGTGGAATGAACCTTGGTGATATAGCTTACCAAAATCACCTGAGCCGGTTGAAATATACAGCAGTGAATAATGCTACAGGGCGTCAGGGTGTATATAATGTGGGAAGGAATTTTGGTGTGAAATTGAGCGTGCCGTTGGAGTTTAAGTGGTGATCTATACAAGAAGAATGAACAAGTGGCAGTATAATGATAAAGCCGGATCAACCCTGATCCGGCTTTATCATTTATTACATAATGAGGTAAATAAGATTTTAAATAGAACGGGTCAGGTTCAGCATCTTCGTCCAACTGCCGCCATTGTATACTTCTTTAATGCCATGGTTGAGCAGGTGATTACGGGCATTACCCATGGAACCTGAATGGCCACAGAGTATAATCGGGCGGTCCATCGCTTTGATCCTGGCAGCATTGATAGGGATCCTGTCTGCCGGAATATTGATAGAGTCAGGTATATGACCTTCATCAAATTCACGGGGTGAGCGGAGATCAATGACGATAGCGCCTTTTCGCAGGGCATTTTTTAGCTTAATGTTACTAAAAAGGAGGTTGAACATGAGTGGCTTTTTTCTGAAGGAGTCAAATCTACAAAGTTTTATTCTTCGAGGTAACCGTTTATTTTCCGGAAAATCCCGTCTTTAATAAGTGGAACGTTAAAGTTTATAAGAAGGCCGAGTCTTATATGGGAAAGCTTTAAATAGGTAAGTATGATTTTGTGGTGAACTTTCTCCAGATGCTCGACTGATTTGAATTCGATGATGAGTTTATCATCCATAAGAATATCAACTCTAAATCCTATATCAATGATAACATCTTCATAAAATACTTCAAGGCCATGCTGCCTTTTATAGGGAATATCAAGCTGGTCAAGTTCATAAGCAAATGCAGCTTCATATACACTTTCCAGCAGACCCGGCCCAAGCGCACAGTGTATTTTATAACAGAGGTCTACTGCAATTGTTGCTAATTCATTTTCGGTCATGAAGCAAACTAGCAACTCTCAAGCTGACGAAAAGGTGATTCCCCTCAGTTTTTTCTGCTTTTTTCACCGAATAAGTATGTTATCCCACTAAGACAACAAAGACCACAAAGAAATTAAAACAGAAATTCTATTATCTCTTTGTGGTCTTTGTCGTCTTAGTGGGACATAAATCCCTCAATAGGTGATATATAAAACCTGGCGAGAAAAAATCAACCCAGCTGGAGTTTTGCCTTTCTCTCCCCGATCTGTTGCCTCCACATGGCGTAATACAATCCTTTCTCTTCAAGCAGGCTGTTATGATTGCCTGTTTCCACCACATCTCCTTTTTCCAGCACATAAATGCGATCTGCATGCATGATGGTAGACAAGCGGTGGGCAATCAGGATCGTGATCTGGTTGCCTTCAGCAGAAATGAAACGGATGGTATCCGTGATCTCTTCTTCTGTCAGGGAATCCAATGCAGAAGTGGCTTCATCAAACAACAATAATTTGGGCCTGCGCAGCAATGCTCTCGCAATGGAGATCCGCTGTTTTTCACCGCCTGATAATTTCAACCCACCTTCACCGATCGTTGTGTCCAATCCTTTTTCTGCACGGGCGAGAAGATTCTGGCAGGATGCTTTTTGCAATACGTCCTGGACGTCTTCCTCTGTAGCTTCCGGATTTACGAATAAAAGGTTTTCACGGATGGTACCGGAGAAGAGCTGCGTGTCTTGCGTTACGAAACCGATCTGTCGGCGCAGATCATCAAAATTGATCTCTTCCTCATTCAGGCTATTGTACAGGATCTTTCCCTGCTGCGGCCGATAAAGGCCGACCAGCAATTTCATAAGGGTGGATTTACCTGCACCGGAAGGGCCGACAAAAGCAATGGTCTCTCCCTGCTTTGCTTTAAAGCTGATATTGCTGATAGCACTTTGCTGTGCTGATTGGTGTTTGAAACCAACATGGCGGAATTCAAGCGTCTCGATATCACCCAGATGCCTGGGATGCAAAGCCTGTGGCTCTGGTTCTTTCTTCATCAGGGTTTCAAAATTATTTAGGGAAGCTTCTGCTTCGCGGTAAGACATGATGATATTGCCTATTTCCTGTAGTGGTCCGAAGACGAAGAAGGAAAATATCTGCATGGTGGCCAGTTGACCTGCATCCAGTTGCCCGTGATACACCACCCACAGCAACATAAATAAGATGACCTGGCGGAGGGTATTAACGAATGTGCCTTGAATAAAGCTGATACTGCGAATGCGTTTTACTTTGGTGAGCTCGAGTCCTAATATTTTGAAGGTGTTCTTGTTCAACCGTTCTATTTCCTGGTGAGTGAGGCCCAGGCTTTTCACCAGTTCAATGTTCCGGAGTGATTCCGTTGTGGCTCCTGCCAGTGCGGTAGTTTGCGAAACGATGGTTTTCTGAACGGATTTAATTTTTTTGCTCAGCAGGTTGGAGATCAGGATCAGTAAAACGATGCCGCCAAAATAAATGATCGGTAAGCTCCAGTGAATGGTGACAGCGTAGATGGCCACGAAGACGATGCCTACGATCACCGGGAAGAGAATATTGATAAAGGCAGTGATGAATTTTTCTGTATCTGTTCTTACTTTTTGCAGGATGCCCAGGGTTTCTCCGCTGCGCTGATCTTCAAACTCATGATAAGGCAAGCGCATAGCATGGCGCAGGCCATCGGTAAATACACTGGCGCCGAATTTCTGGGTAATGAGATTGAGAAAATAATCCTGGAACGCTTTCGCGATCCGGCTTACCATGGCAACGCCCATGGAAAGGCCGAGAAGGCCGAATACCGGACCCGCGAAATTCCACCAGAAAGGCTGGTAGGGGGTATGGTCTTTCCAGTAATTGGCTGCCAGGTTGATCAGGCGGCCGAAGATGATCGGGTCAATTAGAGAAAAGCCTATGTTAATGCCTGCCAGTACTAACGTAAGAATAGCCAGCCATCGGTATGGTTTCAGGTAATGGAAAAGTATCTTCATAAATGTGGGGAAATCAGTAAAAGAATAAGAACAAGCAAACAACGTACAAGTTCGGAAAAAATGACAACTTAGCAGGTTCCGGTAGTGATCCGGTTTAAAAGTTTAAATGCTAAAGGTTTAGAAAATGGACACAGTTGCCGGGTTTTAAACTTAAACAACAAATTGGAGAGGTGTCAAAATGAGCCGTAGTTCAGATTTTACGTCCGATGCAGGCGCAGGTATCCAGGGAAAAACGCTGGCGTATGCTTACTGCAAGCCAGATGGGCTGCAGATTTAATATTTTGATAATTAATATTTTACCCGGCCCACCCTTCCCTGTCCAGGCTCCGGTACTGTATCGCTTCTGCTAAATACTCCGGTTTTATCTCTTCACTTCCCGACAAGTCAGCAATTGTTCTCGACACTTTCAATATCCTGTCATAAGCACGGGCAGATAAGTTCAGCTTAGTGATGGCTGCTTTCAGGAGATTATGCCCTACCTGGTTAATTGCACAAACTTCTTTCAGCATCTTGCTGCTGATTTGTGCATTCGAATAAATACCTGTATGATTTTTATACCGCTCAGCCTGTCTTTCCCTTGCAAGTATCACACGCTCGCGGATCTGTGAGGAATTTTCCTGTGGTCTTGCTGAGGAGAGCTCACTGAAAGCAACCGGGGTGACTTCCACATGCAGGTCTATCCTGTCGAGCAGCGGTCCAGAGACTTTATTCAAATATTTCTGAACAGTTCCCGGCGGACAGGTACATTCTTTCTCAGGGTGATTATAGTAGCCGCAGGGGCAGGGGTTCATGGAAGCGATCAGCATAAAAGAAGCTGGGAAGTCGAGGGCTATCTTAGCGCGGGAAATACTCACTTTTCTTTCTTCCATCGGTTGACGCATTACTTCCAGGACAGTACGTTTAAATTCCGGCAATTCATCCAGGAATAATACACCGTTGTGGGCAAGAGAAATTTCTCCTGGTTGAGGATTACCGCCGCCACCCACCAGTGCTACATCGCTGATAGTATGATGGGGTGAACGGAATGGCCGCCTGGAGATCAGCGAGGAATTTTCAGGAAGCCTGCCTGCCACAGAATGGATCTTGGTTGTTTCCAATGCTTCCTGTAATGACAAAGGCGGTAATATAGTGGGTAATCTTTTTGCCAGCATTGTTTTGCCGGCTCCGGGCGGACCGATCAATACCGCATTATGGCCTCCTGCTGCAGCAATCTCCAGCGCCCGTTTGATATTCTCCTGGCCTTTTACATCAACAAAATCAATTTCAAAATCATATTGTGAGTGAAAAAATTCGTCACGCGTATTTATGAAAACAGGTTCCAATCCCTTTTCATCATTCTCAAAAAAGCGGATCACCTCATTGATATGGCTGACGCCATAGACAGCAAGATTATTGACCATGCCGGCTTCCCGTGCATTGACTTTTGGTACGATCAATCCTTTGAAGCCCTCCTTGCGCGCCTGTATGGCAATCGGCAATGCGCCCTTGATCGATCTTACCTGCCCATCCAGACTCAATTCTCCCATGATCAGGTAGGAGGCCAAAGCTTCAGGATTGCGCATTTGCTCTGAAGCACTTAATATACCCAGTGCTATTGGCAGGTCAAACGCGGTCCCGCTTTTCCGGATATCCGCAGGCGCCATATTAATTACTACTTTAGTACGTGGCACCATATATCCGTTAGTCTTAAAAGCACTTTCCATTCTTTGCAGGCTTTCCTTAACGGCGCTGTCAGGCAACCCCACAATAGTAGAATCCTTTCCGGAAGAAGATATCCAGTTGGCCTCAATGGTAATAGTAATGGCTTCTACTCCATACACAGCGCTGCCATAAGTTTTGACTAACATGGAGGAAAGGTAGAGAAAAGGGTTGGAGTGATAAGGGGTTTAAAACATCGTGATTAAGTATTGTCCCGTTGTTCGGGCTGTGAATTGGGCATAAAAAAAGATGTTTTAACGGCAACGATAATAAGATATATTCTAATAAGGTATTGAGGAGCCGTTCGGCTCGTTCCTGACGAAGAAACCTTGTGTTAATTCTTTCGATTATTGTAATGAATACGAGTCAACAATAAAATAGGAAGGAATTGTTTCTATACCCATTTGTCGATGAATCCATAGTAAAATGATTAAGAGGTATAGCTTTTACTTATTTTTAGCAATGGCTTAAAATCTTAATAAGCATTCAAATGATTCTAGAGATAATATTTGCTCAATTAGAGTGGTATCACTGGCTAGCTTTTATAATTGCCTGCGCAGTTGCGGGTATCCAATTCTTATGCGATAAACCTTCTAGGAGATTAAAGGCGTTGATGATAGTTCTTTTGGCAGTTTCTTCTATCCTGACAGTCATTCAGACCAGCGAGGATAAAAAAGATGAGGAGGATAAATTCGCTGAGGAACTTGCAAATAGTCAAAGAAAATTTGATAGCACAATGAAAAGTGCTACTACGATTTTAGATTCAGTTAATACGACTCTTCAGAATTCGAGAATTATCATTACGAGTACTGATACAGCTCTTACCCGAGCTGACTCTGCATTAGGGGAGCTGAATAGGTTAAATGATGAAACAAAAAATATAAATAGAAAGTCAACTAGACAATTGGATATTCAGCAAGATATTAGCTTAGTATCGCTACAAACTTTGAAGCAGATTAAAAAAGAAGATAGTGTTCAGAAAATTAACGCTGCTATTCGATTGGAAAGTACAATAAATGTGTTAAAGTTATATGGAAATCAAGTTTTGTATAGCCTTTCAAAGCGTATGGATTCTAAAGAGCTTGTCGCTCAATTGAATATCGTTGTAGTTAATATGCTGACATTGCTTGCATCGCAGAAAGATAATAGTAACTTATTTCTGAATCCATTTCTTTACAAACATTGGACATTGTTTGAGGATCGATTATCAGAGATTCAGTCTCCAATTAGCGGATATTCTCCAAGAGATGCCCTTATAATGCAACAAGAAGTTTCACACTATTGGCTAGCTTTTTATAAGGCGATTATAGAGTACTCCATTCAAACTACTAATTATTATTTGGAAAAACCGTTTTATTTTCCCCCTAAAGACACGTCTTATCTAAGGTATCTATATGGAACCTCTTTTGATTGAGAAAACAAATTAACTCAAAAGATAACTTCCATAGTTCTATTTGATCAATGACTATACATCGTCTATTGATAAGAAGATGTAATTGCCTCATGAAATGATCATTTAGTCAATTGACGTGCCACATCAGCACTAAACAATAATGACATTTCCGGATCGAGCTCGAGCCCATCTATATTAGAACCAAGATCAAATTCAAACTCTGTATAACGATTGATAATATCCACTTTTTTAATAACTGATTTCCCTGACCGCTCCATAAACTTCAATGTCAACGGAAACACAAACCCCTTTTCCTGTGTCTGCCTGATTGCTACCACTGTTTTCCCGGTCTTCATGGCTTTAAACCACCTGACTTCTATTTTAGGAGCTCCCGGCGAATACAACCACTGATCAAAAAACACGGCCAGGTTCTTGCCTGATACTTTCTCAAAAACTTTCTGCAGGTCCCTTGTATCGGCATTACTGTTGGCGTACTGGCTATAATAAGCACGAACAGCTTTATGAAAAACAGCATCCCCTAATTCCCTGCGCAGCATATGTAAGATCCAACCGCCCTTTTGATAACTGTTCGAATTCAGCAACGACATGTAATTATCCGTTTCATCCACTACCGAACGCTTATAAGTGACCGGTGATTTCATCACCTGCTGCCGGTCTTCCTTCAACATATGCGTCGCTGTATCTATCCCGTATTTATTTTCCATATACAGGATCGTCATGTAAGTGGCAAACCCTTCACTAAGCCATAAATGCGCAAAGCTTTTTTCTGTAGCCATATTACCAAACCACTGATGCGCGATCTCATGAGCCAGCAGGCTTTCCGATCTTCTCGTGCCTGTTACCGAAGTCTCCGAATAAAAAATGGTATTGGCATTCTCCAATCCGCCGAAAATGGTTTTGGATTGAACATTTGCCAGTTTTTTATAACCATAAGGCCCTACGTAATCAATAAAAAACGGAAGTACATCTTTCGCCTGGCCATAATCATAAAATCCCTTCTCCTTGTTTTCGGGATATACCCAACTATACACCGGTATGCTATCCTTCACCATGCCTGCGAGCTCAACGGCAAAATCGGCCACTCCGATCACCATTACTTTTGTAGCTATCGGCACCTCTTCTTTCCAATGAGTTGTTTTTCTATTCCCTTCCAGGCCCGTTTCATTGACCAGTATGCCGTTTGATACAACGCGGTAATGCTCCGGTGCCGTAACAATAAACTCAACGGAAGCTTTATCTGCCGGGTCATCAATGCAGGGTATCCATTTATGTCCGCGGTTAGGCCAGTTGTCGGCGAAAAAACTGCGATGGCCATACATGTTCCGGGAAATGATCAAACCATCTTCAGGTATGCCCTGGTAGTTTATCGTGAATGTATGCGTGCTTCCGGCGGGTGAAGCATCTTTCCATGCAAGGTCCAGTTTCTCATTTCCCTCTTTCACAGTGGCGCTGACCACCTGGCCATCCATTTCGCATGATTGTACATGCATGCCTTTGCCGGTACCGGTAGTGCTGAAATCGAACAGGACATTTGATGCAGGTTGCAGCAATTTCAGGGTGATAACGGCTTTTCCTTTAATGGTATCAGACATATCCGACAGTTCAATATTGAACCGGTAATGCTGCACGTCATATAAAGATGATAGAGAAGGCGATTGGGAAAAGCAATAATGCGAAAAGCAACAAATGGCCACCAACAGGGTGCCGGCAAATGATCTCATCTGAACGGTTTTGCATGAAGATAGGCATTATAAATTTTCCAGCATCTCCACCACTTTTTCCCTTTTGAGGATCACATAGCCCAGCCGGTCGTTGCTGATGCCTTCCTTCAACTGGTAGGAAAACTGCAACTGATCATCCTGCACATTTGTTTCAAAATAACGGAAAGAGATGTTGGGGAAACCCTGCAACTCATCGCCTATTTCATAAAGATGGGTGGAAAGGATAAAAAGGGAATTCTTGATTTTTATCAGCCCTTTGATCACGGTGAGCGAACACTTCATCGCATCCTGCACGTTGGTGCCTTTAAACAGTTCATCGATCAGCACCAGCCATTTTTTCCCGTTATTGATCTTGCTGATCGTGTTCTTTATCCGCTGCACTTCATTAAAGAAAAAGCTTTCGCCTTTGGCGATGTTGTCCACCACATTGATATTGCTGAGCAAGCCGTCAAACAAGGTAAGCCGCATGTTGGTCGCGGGCACACCCATACCTATATGTGCGAGGAATACCGAAGACCCGACTGATTTGATCAGTGTGCTCTTACCTGCCATGTTCGCACCGGTAAGGAAAAGGAAATTATGTTCCGGGTTCATCTGCAGGTCATAGGGCACAGGGTTGGGGATGAGGATATGATAAAGCCCTTTTGCTTCTACCAGCGGGGATTCCTGCTCTATGAATTCAGGGAATGATAACTTATATGTTTTCACCGCCACTGCCATCGAGTACCAGGCATCCAGCCGGCTGTAGATATCCATGAGCTCCAGGGTTTTCAGGCGGAGGGGATTGCGGAGATGATAACCGAAATAAAGATTCTGCCGCCTGGTAAAAGGAGTGCCGGGAGTGGTGGTTGAAAGTTGCTGTAATGCGGGCTCTTTCAGCACCTGTGTAATACGTTCGATGTAGATCCTGATATGTGGTGGAAAGTCGAGCCCTTCCAGCAGCATGGCGATCTTTTTTAACCCCCGGTAAAAATCTGCAAAATGCGTCATGGAATATTTCAGCATGGAATAATCTTCGCTATGCAGCCAGCGATAGAAGAAATTATTGATGCTGCTGGTATTCTCGCTGATGGGATCAAGTGCATAATCCATGAATTTGTCCATCACCAGCATGGTGCCATTGGTGATATCGGCGGGCCAGTCCTTCACATGCTCCATCAGGGTGCGGATCACATTTTGTGTGCCGATGATCTTCTTAATATCATTATGTGGTTCGGTAAAAAAACGGCGCAGCCATTCTTTTCCGCCAGTGGTGCGGGTAAAATTGAGCTTATGAAAAATAGAGAATTCTTCCTCGGTATGGAAAATCGAAATGTCGTTGAAAGAAATACTATCTATCTGCATGTGGGGTGTTGTTTTACCTTTCAAACCTTAACCGTTCGCCCTGCTTAGATTCATTCCACTCCGGATTCCATACATTTTTATCTGTTGCTTTATACACCAAATGCCCATTCACAAATGTATGGGTGATGGCTGCAGGAAAACGGGTGCCTTCCAGCGGGCTCCAGCCACATTTATACAGTATATTCTCCTTGCCCACTGTGGTGCTGCTGTCAAGGTCAACGATCACCAGGTCTGCATGATAGCCTTCCCGGATATATCCCCTGTCTTTTATCTGGAAACAATCGGCTACCGCATGGCTCATCTTCTGCACGATCTTTTCCAGCGATATCTTTCCCTGCTGAAAATAATACAGCATCATCAATAAGGGGTGCTGCACCAGGGGAAGCCCGGCATGTGCTTTTTCATAGGGCCCATTTTTTTCTTCTATCGTATGTGGTGCATGGTCTGTGGCGATCACATCGAGCCGGTCGTCGAGCAAAGCTTCCCATAAAGCAGATTTATTATGCGGCGCTTTAATGGCCGGGTTGCATTTGATCTTATTGCCCAGCCTTGCATAATCATCACTGGTGAAGTGCAGGTGATGAACGCATACCTCTGTAGTGATCCTTTTTTCTTTCAGCGGTAACATGTTGCTGAAAAGCTGTAACTCTTTTTCCGTGCTGATATGAAGGATGTGAAGCCGGGTACCATATTTTTTGGCCAGCTGAACGGCATAAAAAGAAGATTCGAAACAGGCTTCTTCATTGCGGATCACCGGGTGGTCGGCAGCAGTGAGCTCCCGCCCTGTTGCTTTCAATGCCGCAAGGTTAGCCTTGATGATCTTTTCATCTTCACAATGCGTAGCGATCAGCAGTTCGCTTTCGCTGAACACTTTTTCAAGCGTAAGCGGATTATCGACCAGCAGATTGCCGGTAGAAGAGCCCATGAAGATCTTGATCCCGCAGATATCATTCTTACGGGCATTTACCTTCAATGCTTCGGCTGCATTTTCATTGGAAGTGCCGATATAAAAGGAGTAGTTGGCCAGTGAACTGCGGGCCGCAATACTATATTTCTGTTCCAGCAGCTCTTCTGTGAAAGAAGGTGGCACGGTATTGGGCATTTCCATAAAGCTCGTAACGCCGCCGGCTACTGCAGCTTTGGCTTCTGTGTAAATAGTGGCTTTATGGGTAAGACCCGGTTCCCGGAAATGTACCTGGTCATCAATAGCGCCGGGCAACAAAAATTTACCTTCCCCGTTTATTTCAATAGTTGCCGCATCGGTGGAAGATATAAGGGGAGCTATTTTTTCGATCCGCCCGTTTTTGATCAGTATATCGGCGGTTTGGATCAGACCTTCGTTGACGATACGGATATTTTTTATCAGATATATTTGCATACTTTGTTGAATATTATCCAAAATAACTGGCAATGCAATTTATAAAAACCCTTGTAAGACTGCTTGTTTTTCTTTTTCCGTTCATTGCTTCTGCTCAATCTACCTACCTGCCACAAGGGGATAAACAATCTGTACTGCTGGAAAGGCTGGAAATAAAAGCCCAAACAGACTCAGTACTCAATTTTTCAAAGATCAGGCCCTTTAACCGGAGCAAGTATGTGATCAATGGAGTGAAGAATTACCTGCAAAACAATGGAGAAGGGAAGCTGTCGCGCGTTGACCTGCATAATCTGCGAAGTATCTACTACAACAATACGGAATGGCTGACTGAAGAAGAAAGACAACAGTACACAAGCAAAAAGCCAATCTGGAAAAGACTGTATACCACACCTGCTAATTTCTATGAAGCACATGTAAAGGATTTTGACCTGGTGGTCAATCCGGTGGTGCAATACGTGGTTTCCAAAGAAAAGGATAATGATCAAACGCTTTTCCTGAACACACGGGGTATAAGCCTGCGGGGAAGGATCGCCAACAAGATCGGGTTCTCTGCTTATCTTACCGATAACCAGGAACGGGATCCCTTATATGTGCAACAATGGATCAGTGACAGGCTGGCGGTGCCGGGCCAGGGTTATTATAAACCTTTTAAAGCGGCCGGAGGAGTAGATTATTTTGATGCCCGTGGTTATATCACGTTCAATGTTACCAAATACATTGATGTGGCTTTCGGTTACGATAAGAATTTTATCGGCAACGGGTACCGCAGTTTATTCCTGAGCGATTTTGGCAACAGCAGTCTTTTTCTCAAGCTCAACACAAGGATATGGAAATTCAATTACCAGAACCTTTTTATGGAGCTGGCTAATGCCGATAACCAGGGTGTAACAGATAAATTACTGGGAAAGAAATATGCGGCCATGCATCATTTGGATATCAACATAACAAAATGGTTAAACGTCGGCCTGTTTGAAGGGGTGGTATTCGGAAGGGTGAACCGGTTTGATTTTAGCTACCTGAATCCCGTGATCTTTTACCGCTCCATTGAGCAGCAAAACGGAAGTAATGACAACTCTGTAGCAGGGCTCGATTTCAAAGCCAATGTTGCCAAACGCTTCCAGGTGTATGGGCAATTCCTGCTCGATGAATTCAATTTATCTGAAGTAAAAGCCAATGACGGATGGTGGGGTAATAAATGGGGATACCAGCTCGGCGGAAAATACATTGATGCATTCGGGATCAAAAACCTTGACCTGCAGGTGGAGACCAACCGCGTGCGCCCGTTCACTTATTCCCATCGTGATTCTGTAGCAAATTACACACACTATAATCAGCCTTTGGCCCATCCGCTGATGGCCAATTTCCAGGAATACATTGGTATTGCCAGGTATCAGCCTGCTCCTAAATGGATGATACAGGCCAAGGCGATCTACTATCAGCAAGGAAGGGATTCAAGCAGTGCCAGTTTTGGCAGTAATATCTTCTTGCCCAATGTTCCTCCTTACCGCACCATGGATCGCGGATACAATATTGGATCCGGTTGGAAAACGAATGTGCTTTATACATCCCTGTTGGTGTCTTATGAGTGGAGGGAAAACCTGCTGATTGAATTGTTTGGTGTGTATCGCAAGCAGGAAACAAAAACACCGCCTGTTACTTCAGGCAACACAACAGTTGTTTCTTTAGGGATAAGATGGAATATGCACAGAAGGGAATTTGATTTTTAACTTACCCCTCAAAATGGAAACTCAGCATTATCATCCTCGATTGTATCTTATCAAACACGCTTGAGTATTTAACACTTGCATCGCGGCTATGAATATTGGGAATGCCATTACTGATCTTCAGCTCTGGTGAGAAGATAAAGCTTTTAAGAAAGAAGTTGAAGCCAATGCCCAGTTCAGGACCAAAATCTGATCCTTTGATCTGAATGGTACCATCTGTTTTTTTATTCCCGGAAAGCGTAAGATCGGCTTTGAAACCCGCCAGCATGTACACTCTGAAATTGCCGATCCGGTCTGACTGCAGTTTTACCTGGATGGGAAAAGAAACAATAATGGGGTTCATACTTTGTACAACCTCTGTTTTATTGTCGTCAGGATATTTTAAACGGTAAGCGATCTTTCTTTCTGTAAAGATCAATTGCGGGTTGAAGCGCAACTGGAAGCGGTCAGACAGGCGGGCGGTCGCCAACAGGCCAAGGTTCAACCCTGTAGAGTTCATCGGTTCTGCAGTAAGCACTGTATCGCTCTGGAGAAAGTAAGGGTGCATTTGCGGATGGAACCGGCTTGAGTTAACGCCAAGTGTAAGGCCGAAATAATAGGGCTTGAAATCGTGGTCGTATAGATTGAGCTCGCGCTCCTGCGCCACCGAAGTTTGCGCCAAGCTAACCAGGCCAATCAACAAACACAATCCAATCTTTAGCGTACAGGCTTTCTGCCGGTGTAAATACAACATATTCCTAAGCTTAGCGATTTATAACGGGTATCGGAAAAACCAACTTTGGTCAGGATATCCCTCAGGTGCGCCCGGGCAGGAAATGCATTGGCAGACTCATTCAGATATTGATAGGCTTCTTTGTTCTGTTTGAACCACCGGGCCAGTTGCGGAGCCACAATTCCCATATACAGATTATATAAACCGCGTACGGGCTGCGGCGGTTTGGTAAATTCCAGTATTACCAATTGACCACCGGGTTTCAATACCCTCAATATCTCAGAAAGTCCTTTTTCCAGATTTTCAAAATTCCTTACACCGAAAGCCACCATCCCGGCATCAAACGTATTTTCCGCAAAGTTTATTGTTTCGGAATCTCCGTGCTGTAACTGGATTTTATCCACAAGTCCTTCTTTCTCAATTTTCTTTCTTCCTACTTCCAGCATTTGAGTAGAAATATCTATACCTGTTATCCGGTCAGGGTCAAGCATTTTACAGGCCATTATAGCCATATCCCCGGTGCCGGTAGCTATGTCCAGGATGGTTTTGGGCTGATCTTTTTTCAGAAAAGAAATGGCTTTTTTCCGCCAGCGCACATCGGTGCGGGCAGAAAGAAAACGGTTCATAAAATCGTACCGGCAGGCAATGCGGTCAAACATTTCGGCTACCTGCTCTTTTTTTCCTTTTTCAGAATCCTTGAAAGGAATAACATGATCGTGGGGTAAGGGTTTTGCCATGGTGCGCAAAGTTAAGGAGGCTTGGGGAGTTATTGATTGTTCGATGGCCGTTATACTCAGGTAATACAAAAGCCGGAACCAGTAGTTCTTTTCCATTGTCACCCCGGCCCTGATTCAGTAAACGTGCTGGTTTAAAGAATATAAGAGCCGGGGTCTCCCAGCGCTACAACTACTTCAAATCAGTAAGCCCTATTGTTTAGAAAATATTGCAGATGGGAGAGACCCCGGCTCTTAGTGTACTATACCAGTTATTCCTCTAAACCAGGGCCGGGGTGACAATGGAAAAGAACTACTGGTTCCGGCTTTTGTATTAACGGCCATTGGTCAACAGGCACCGGTCACCACAATCATTTGTACCGAAAAAGGGGTATATAATATGAATTTGTTGCTGAATATCTTGCCGCCCGAACCAGTCCTTTATTATGCCAATATCCAGGTCAATGAAAGACCGGCAACTATACCGTTGCCGCTACATATCACTGCATATTCTCCTGCCAATATTTACCGGCCTTGCGTTTTACCTGTTCATTCGCAAAGAGGATTCCCTTTTTGAAGAGTGGGTAAGCTGGTCAACAACAACTAATCTTGAACTTCCTTCGATCCTGACCGGTGTTCTACCGGATTTTTTGTGGTGCTATTCGCTTCTTTCATTTCAGCAACTTGTTTGGGGAGGCTGGAAACGGGTACCGGCTTTATTAAAGTGGCTGATCTATACACTGGTTCCATTCACGGAACTGCTGCAATACTGGCATGTGTTGCAGGGCACAGGAGATATGCTCGATGTGCTGGCCTACCTGTTTGCATTCATTATTCATTATAAAACCAATAAACCACTAGAGTATGAGAACAATTAAATGGCTGCTAAGCAGCCTGGGTATCCTGGCTTTTGCGTTTCTGCTTTGGGCCAGTACGAACACTAAAAGAGTAGTTGCTCCTGTTCCGTTAACCAAGATCGACCTTACGCCCGGCGTAACAGCCGATGCAAAGGAGCTTACGAGGATCACTGATGATAAGTTGAGAGAACAACAACCACAGATCAGCCCGGATGGTAAGAAAATGCTGTATACCATCTATGACCCGTCCAAAACCGATATCAATGCGAGGCATAGCATTGCAATGAAAACATTGGGCACAGCCGGCGTGTCGCCACTGTTGTCTGAAGGTTGTACCACTCCTTCCTGGTTTCCGGATGGTAAAGGTTTTCTTTTCGCTTACACAAAACCAGGTAAGCCTGTTATCGCCAAGTCCAGGATAGAGCAGATGGGCATCAATTATGTATCTGCAAATGCGAACGGCACCAATGATAGCGAACCCTTTTTCTTTGCAGCACAGAACAAAGTATTGTTCTTTACCAATATCGGCGGCACCAATCATGTGGCCACGGTTGAGAACAATGGCCTGAATTTTACGATACTGACCGAAGGCTTTTCTCCTTCTCCCCACCCTAAGAAAAACCTGTTTGTGTTTACTAAAAAAGTCGGTGATACCCATCAGCTTTTCCAGTATGATCTTTCCAACAGCCAGCAAACGCAGTTGACAAGTGGTGATTTTAACGGCGATTCAGGCGCCATATCGCCTGATGGCAAATGGATCGTTTTCCAGCGATATAAAACGAATGGTACGGAAAGCCACATTTTTGTGATGAATGCAGAAGGAGGGAATGTGAAGCAACTTACCACCGGCAGCACCTGGAACTGGTGCCCCACATTCGGGCCTGACGGATATATTTATTTCAGTTCCAATGCGGGCAATGCGCCGGATAAAAGATATGATAACTATGATATCTGGAGGGTAAAGCCCAATTTAGCAGAATAAAAATCAATTAGAATTCTTTAAGCCGCCCCGGAAAGGGCGGCTTTTGTATTTGCAACCAGCTGGATCAATAGCCTTCATCCCGTAAATTTGCAGGTTTACAGGATGGAAATAATAGACGCCAAATACCTGATCAGCAATGCCAACTATGAGCAATGCCCCCCGGCCGATAAGCCAGAATACGCTTTTATTGGCCGGAGCAATGTGGGCAAATCCTCACTGATCAATATGCTTTGCAACAAAAAAGCCCTGGCCAAGACCTCTTCTGCGCCGGGGAAAACCCAGTTAATCAATCATTTCGAGGTGATATCGGGTGCCAGGCAGAAATGGTACCTGGTTGACCTTCCAGGTTATGGCTATGCCAAAGTATCCCAAAGCAGCCGCCGGCGCTGGGAACAGATGATCGAAAATTATATCCGGAAAAGAGAAAATCTTACCTGTTTGTTTGTGCTGGTAGACAGCCGGCATGAGCCTCAAAAAATAGATCTTGCTTTTATTAACCAACTGGGCAACTGGGAAGTTCCTTTTGCCGTCATTTTTACTAAAGCGGATAAGAACAAGCCTGGGGCCACACGGAGGAATGTAACAGCATTCGTGAACCAGTTGAAAGAGACCTGGGAAGAAGTTCCACCATTTTTTGTTACTTCTTCTGAAACCGGAGAAGGGCGGGAGCTGGTGCTTGACTATATAGATGACCTGAATAAGGCATTTATAAACAGAGGTATACGCATTTAGTTATTCAATATTAATTCCTTTACTTTGCAGGTAATCTGACCTTGAATCATGCGAAAATTGCTATCCTACCGAAACATTGCTGCTGTGCTTTTTGTGTTCACATTCTTCATTTTCGTGCTTGCCCAGCAGTATACAAGGCAGAATGGGGTAGAACAGCGTAATCAACTTGTTTCTGGTGCATTACAAACTGACTCTACACAAGCAGTTGATCAACCAATTCCCGCAGCTATTATTGTCCGTTAGGTATATCTTCCCACCAAGACAACAAAGAACACAAAGAAATTCTTCAGAATGCATTTCTTACGCTCATCTTTCAATAAGATGATAAGATATGTTCACAAAATCTCTTTGTGTTCTTTGTTGTCTTAGTGGGAAACAGAATAAATTCCGGGAGAAATCTGAAAATCTGGAGGAGACAATGCCCTGTACAGAGAAACTCCCTGTATCAACGGGCGGATCAGCCATAAGCAGTGTTCAGTTCACTACTTTATTAGCACAACTGCTGCTGGCGAATGCTTCTGGTTTGGCTTTGAATGCAAAGCCCATTCCAAGGATATAGCCCATGGCTTCTTTGAGCGCATCATTGCTTTTGAAATGCGGATTGGTGTTGATGTCCGCATGCACTTCCATGTCCACATTGTAAACAGTGAACAGGTTGCACAATTCATATGCAATTTCGATGCTCTTGGCTACTTCCATCAGCATACGCTCTTTGATGGTGAATTGCTGACGGGTCTTTTCATTGTGAATGAACATAAAGCCTCCATGCCCTTCACGGAGGAATACAATTACCGTCGCAAATTCTGTTTCTTTCCCTTTTACCTGAGAGTCGGTGCCAATACAGACTTTCAGCCTGAAGCCGGCTGCAGTCTCGCGTTTGATGGCATTTTCAACAGCATGGATAATCGGGAGATCAATCGGGTCGCCATTAAATTTTCTCCAACGCATATAAAAAAAGGTTTTCCTAAGTTATAGAAAAACCTCCGATAATCAAGCAGGGTACGGATTAATGTTCTGTTATGAACACGTAGAATAGCTTATTGACGAATGAGTTTTTCCGTGTACTGACCATCCTGGCCGGTATAACGGATAAGATACATGCCTGGTGAAAGATTAGGAGCATTTACTGTATTCAGTCCACTGCTCAGCTTGCCACTACTGATATGGCTTCCATTTGCATCAAGCAGGATATAACCATAATTACCAGGGCTGCTGATATGGATCGTATTGCTTTGAACAGGATTGCCTGTAAGTTTTGGCCAGTTCAGCTTTTCATCGCTTTGCAGGGTGATTACATTGGAGTAATAACGATGACCGTCTTCCAGGCTTATATTCACACGGTACCTGGCTGTGGGTGAACCTACCGGTTGATAAACATAAGAACGCACTTCTGTACCGGGATCAGCCAGTGTATGGAAGCTTTGACCATCCACTGATATCTCCACTGTTTGCTGCACGATGGTTTCATCTACATCAACCTGCCAGTTCAGCTGGTGTTTGCCGCCATTAGCAGTGCCACGCAAATCAAGTTTGCGTAAAGGAAGAACGCCTGCCCCGGTTGTTTGAATAGTGGCATGCATGGAATAAGAACCAAGACTGGCATAAGCCGGTGCATACTGGTTGCCTTTTCCTTCCACTTTAAGATAATAAGTGCCGGCAGTCAGCAATGTATCAGCAACAGAGCTTAGCAAATTGCCGGGATTGTAAACACTTAAAAGAGCTTCCTGTTCGCTATAAAGGCTTACCTGCATGTCCAGGTCTGAACCTGCATTGCCGGTACCTACATTATAAGGCACGGCATCGATCTGAAAACGGCCATTGGCAGGCATGGTAAAACGGAAAACGTCCTGATCGGTATTGCGATCTATTACACCGGTAACATCAAACTGATTGGCAGTAAATGCAGGCACAGTGGCAGTGGCAAAAGTTTTACCATGATCGTCCGGCCTGTAGCCAAAACCATTGGCCGTTGAAGTGATCACATCCAGATCATTTTGAAACGAATTGCAACCATAGATAGTAGTACCATTATGCCAAAGCGTGAAGTTCTGATAATAACCAACCCCCATGATCGGAGCCCAGCCAATTTCACCGGTGCCTTTGCCTGGATCATAATCAGAGACTTTCGTACAGCTCTCATCATATTTTGTCTGGTGCTGCAATCCAAGTGTATGGCCTGCTTCATGCGAACCAGCTTCGGCTACGCGTTTGGGCATATAGTTTAATAAAGCAGTGAATACAAAGCAAGGGACATTAGTACCCATGGTGAATGAATTGACCAATGATACACCACCAGCACCGTTACCATACCAGCTTGAAGTGACAGTGAATACAACACGCATGCGTTTTTTAATAGGAGCTGCCAGGAATTTGGTAGAATCAGTAGTGATATTAATATTGAATGGACGGTAATCTTCAGCAATGCGGTTAAATATTTCAACGATTTGTGTATTATTCATTCCTGAAGGGCCGCAAACAAGAGGACCAAAAGCTTTAGGGAGCCAGTTTGTTGAAAAATCGGTGTGCCCGTCAAAATCAAGGAAGATGACGGCTGAAGCAGCAGGGTAACTGCTCAGCGCAGGTATGGCCTGTGCACCAGCTTTTACCTGGAAGGCCAGCAGAATCAGTGCGAACAGGTAGCGGTAAAGTGGTTTCATAGCAGCATGGGTTTTTCAGGGACGGATAAAAACGGGCGGATACTATTCGGTGATCATTTCATGAAGATTTTTCTTGACCCAGAAATACTGGTTGTTTTTTTCCTGCAATTCAAAAGCATCGCCATGCTGATAACTGAAGATGCGGCCAACAAAGCTGACTGTACCATCAGTATCGGTAACTGAAGAAAGGATAAGCATGGCTCCTTTGAAATTGGTGGATTGGACGTTTACTGTACGCACCTGTCCATTGTTTTCGCTATAGACGTCCTCCATTTTGCCGGTAAAAGGAAGGGCTTTACCAGTGGCAAGAGTCAGTTTTACTTCCTGGTTTTTTTGTGTGCTGGTAGCAGAAAAGATGTTCAGTAAGTCCTGCTTGTCCACCTGCATAGAAGCTGGCAGGCTGTTAAAAAGTTTGGGCTTATTGTAATTAGGCTCCCTGAGTGGGGCTTTTTCCTGTGCTTGCTGCGCTTGCAGAGAAAAACTGCAAAACAGGCATAAAATATATAACAGGCGAATGCCTGGCATTTGACGGTTGTTCATGGGATATATATTTATGACAAGGTGATACAGGGCAGTTGGATTTGACTGCACCTGGTTTTCAGGGGGGACGGTAATGCAAGATTGAGTAAAGTTTTTTATTCAGCCAACGCTGCAGGGCGCATAAATGGATAAATAGAGTGGTAGTACGGGTAGATGATCGTAATTCTTCTATCGGGTGGGATAGGAAATAACCGGAACTGTTTAATTAATATTGTCCTGTGCTTAACAATACCAATGTGCATGCTTCCATCGGTTCTATATTTTTTTCTTTGGCGAGCTCTGCCAACTCTGCATTTTCTGCACCGGGATTAAAGATGATACGCTTTGGGTTCAGTGAAAAAATATAATCATAATATTCACGCTGATGTGCAGGGTTCAGATAAAGCGTTACTGTGTCAATATCTTTAAAGGGTGTTTTTTCTTTAGTGATACTGACATCATCCACCTGCGTATCGGATTTGCCAACGGCTACAACAGGATGTTCCTTACTGCGGAGTTTACGGATAGCCAGGTAGCTGTAGCGGGAAGGATTGTCTGAAGCCCCAAGTACCAGTGTTTTCTTTTTATCGCTCATCATACAAATTTATATCATATACAACATCAAAACAGGTGATATTGTTTGCGGGGTATGTTCCGGACCAGGTCTTCCAGTGCTTCTTCCAGGAAAGGATGGCGAAAGTTGAAACCGGTTTCTTTTATCCGGGTCGGTACAACCCAACGGCTCTTCAATACAAGTTCGGTTTCTGTGCCGATAAGAACAGCACCTGCTTTCAGCATCCATTCATAGGCGGGCAAACCAAAACGGTAGCCGGTCAGTTTCCGCAATGTTTGCATAAATATTTTATTCGTAACGGGAAAAGGAGAGGAACAATTAAAAGTGCCTTCCAGTTCCGGATGTACATATAGCCATTCAATCATCCGGCAGGTGTCTTCTACATGTACCCAGCTATACATTTGCTTACCGCTTCCCTGGTGGCCGCCGAGGCCAAACTTCAGCAGGTTGAAATAAGGGATCAGTACACCGCCGCTGCCTAATGTAATTGCCATACGGAGTGCGATCTTCCGGGTATGGGGAGTCGGTTGATCATAAAGGGCCTTTTCCCATTGCCGGCAAACATCAACAGAAAACCCGTCATGAAATTCGCCGTTGTATTCGTCCTGGGCATGATCAGTGGCATGGCGGTAAATGGTTGCAGAAGATGCATTGATCCAGCAGGCAGGAGGGCGTTTGCAAAGGGCGATCGCTTTGCCAAGTGTATTTACAGGGTTGATACGGCTTGAAAGGATCTCCTGTTTATTTTTTTCGGTGTAACGGCAGTTGACAGATTTACCACTCAGGTTGATCAGCAGGTCGGCACCATCCAGTTCTTTTACCCATTCGCTGGTGGTAATGCCATCCCATTGTACCCAGCTTACCCTGTTCAGTTCTTCCGGGCGGAGGGATTGATAATGATTGCGGTTATTGATGCCGTTATCGACCTGCCGGGTAAGGATGCAGATATCGTTGTCTTTTCCAAAATAGCGGATCATTTCTTCACCGATAAAACCGGAGCCTCCGGCGATGATGATCTTTTTATTTTTCATAAACAATCATTTTAAGTGTATAAGGGATTTATGTTCCATCACCCTGTTTTCAGCATAGCAGATATAAGTATACCAAATGGCAAGCAATGGTGAGATGATCAATAACAAAAAGGCATAGATCAATATCAATTGGGTAAACAGGGATAAAATACCAGCAGCGAGCAACCCCAAAAGAGTGCGCAAGTAATAGAGCCTTCCCGGAACAGGGAAATATGATTTTGGCAAAACCCAATGTATACCCGCGCTGAGCAATTGCCAGCCACCTACAATTAAATAGGAGTAAAGCAGAAAATAACTATCGATCAGTAATGGATAGAAGGTGCAGCTAAGGATCAGTACTACCTGTATCCAGAAATCCAGTTCTTTATACAGTTTCATACAGTTTATTTTAAATTTTCAGAAATAAATGAAAATAATAGGTCAAAATAAAACCGGGTTAACCGGTTTTAAGAGATCTTGCGCTCTTGGTTTATTTAAAGAACCTGACCAGGTTGTTCACAAACCAGTTCTCTTCTGCCTTGATCATCACATCAAGCGTTTTATCAGCCTGTCTGCCTAATTTTTTGATATTGCTCACTGTGTCGATGAACGCTTTTACGTTCTTATCCCGTTTATCACCTTCCACATCTTCCAGCTTATCGAGCAGGCCAAGCATGGGTTCGAGTTCGCGCTTCTTTCTTTCTTTCACGATCTGCTTCACCACTTTCCATATATCTTTTTCTGCAGAGAAATATTCTTTCCGCTCACCGGGCAGCAATACCCTTTCTACCAGGCCCCAGTTGATCAGCTCGCGGATATTCATGTTCACATTGCCCCTGCTGATATTCAGTTCTTCCATTATATCATCCTGGGTGAGGGGATCCGGGCTTACAAGCAGCAGTGCATGTATTTGTGCCATGGTGCGGTTAATTCCCCAATGAGTACCGAATGCCCCCCAGTTGCTGATAAATTGTTGCCTTGCCTCTGTCAGTTTCATGGGATAAAGATAGCAACTCATTTTTGTATTTTCAAAATATTTTGAAAGTTAATGTTTGGTGTTCCGGTGCTTCCACTTTCTTTATTTATTAACTTGCGGGCATGAAAAAAGGATTTTATTTAGTGGCTATGGCATCGCTGTTCAATGCCTGCTCTGCCAGCCGGAAAGTAAGCAGTCATCAACCGGTTTTTGCTGATAATCCTGTAGTGGCCCACCGGGGTGCCTGGAAAGCAAAACAGTTGCCCGAAAATTCCATTGCTTCGCTGCGTGAAGCCATCGCTCTTCGCTACACCGGTTCTGAGTTTGATATACACCGCACAGCCGATGATTCGCTGGTGATCAATCATGATCCTCATTTTTTCAAACTTCCTATTGAGCAAACAGATTATGCCACGCTAATAAAAAACAGGCTGTCCAATGGAGAAAAGCTGCCGACGCTCCGGGAATACCTGCTGGCAGGCTTGCAAAACAATACATCCACCCGTTTGATACTGGAAATAAAACCATCAGCCATCAGTAAGGAGCGGGGACAGGAAACAGCAGTAAGGGTTGTTAAGCTTGTGCAGGAATTGCATGCTGAATCCATGTCGGCCTATATCAGTTTTGATTATGATATTCTGAAAAAAGTACTTCAATTGGACCCTAAAGCGCATACGCAATATCTTGAAGCTAATCAAACACCTGACCAGGTGAAAGCAGATGGTATGGGTGGTATCGATTACCATTATTCTGCGTTTACCAAGCATCCGGAATGGATTGAAAGTGCTAAGAAGAACGGGCTTGTGTTGAATGCCTGGACAGTGAATGATACGACTACGATGGATTGGTTGCTGAAGAATAAGTTTGACCTGATTACGACAAATGAGCCGGGGTTGTTGATGGAGAGGGTGAAGATGATAAAGAAATGATTAGATAAAGCAAACGCCTTCCGACTGGAAGGCGTTTGCTTTTCGAACTTATTTTTTCTTTGAGGATTCCGGAAGAGGGTGTTTCTTTAAAAACTCCTTCGCAGATTCTGCTTTCTTCTTAAAAAACGGATCTTCACTATAATCCCTCATATCTTTAACAATAGTGACCTTGATCTCGCCCTTTTTTTTTCTTGCTACTGACATAGATATTTTTTACTTAATAAAGATACAAAACTTGATTTACTATTATTGGAGGATTTCAAGAGTAAATGCGTCATAGTTTTTTGCTGGAATAAAATCCTCCCACTTACCCAAATAAAACCCCTTGATCTTATATAATTTACTAATTGTCTTCCATTCCCGGGCAATTACCATTTGATATAGCCTGGTTTTCGAAGGCGTTTCTCCCCGGGAGAATACGATAGCACGAGGATGCAATTGCATAAAATGCATGACTGAGTCAGCCACCGTCACTAAAATCTTTTCACGATCTCCATTGTTGCTACGGGATTTGTCGTTTATTTTCTGATTAACTTCATCCCAATCACCAAAGCCAAGGTTGTAAATGCTGTTACCTATTGGAAGATAATGAATTACTTTCCTGATTACACCTTTGGGACCCTCGCTAAGGAACTCGTACTGTCCCTGTTCTTGGGAGACAATTAATTTATATCGTTCTAGATTCATTTAAGGCGAATCTCCTTCAACCGGAAATCCTAACCTTGGGAAAAACCTCAGTTTTTAACCGAAAAAAACATTATAAACAGGTGAAATTAACTGGAAGAAATATTTGTGAGAATAATTACCAATAGCAGTTTAGTCTTCTGTCTCCTTTCTTCCCCGTTATCTCCGAAGCTTTCAATATAAAAGCCAGATAACCCACACCCCGCTGCATTTTCTTTTTGGAAAAGAGATTAGCCCAGTTATGCACTCCAAACAAAACAGGACCTAATCTCACTGCACCTCCAACCCATAACTGATTGGCACTGCTGTATTGCACCGGCAAATAAAACCCTTTCTTTCTCGTCTCCCAACGTGGTGTCACCGTCAGTAAACTAAGATCTTTCAGATAGCGGCTTTTGACAGGAAATAAAGAAGCAACACCAATGGAAAGATCTGCATTCACGAAAAATGCTTCATTGATGAACTTGTCTACATTTATTACCAGCCGGGCTGGATGAACAACTTTGAAATCACCGGTATACTGTGCTGCATTTTGATATAAAGTGATCAGGCTATCACGGAACTGTCCAAATGAAGTAATAGAACTGTCAAACTTCTGATCCAGTAATTCATCCGTAACACCCGGCCTCACGTTGCTTACACGGGTGCTGTATTTCCCATGCCGGTAGGCAGCATAGCCAAAATCGAGCAGTGATACACCGATCTTCCAGTCGTAGTCAAAATAATTTTCCTCTCTTTCTGCATTCGTCCAGTAATTGCGCTTGATCAGCAATTCCAACCCCATATCGAGAGAGAAACCGGTTTTCGTACCGGAAGAAAAATTCTTGAAATTGGTGTTGAAGTTTTTGGATTTATCCCATTGATCATAATTGGCGGAATAAGAAAAATCCATATTGGCGCCGTTTATCTCGTAGGTATTGGGGGAGCTGCCTGTTTTGGAAAATGAACCACTGTTAACTGTTGCAAAGGCGCCAGACATTCCTTTATTTATTTTCAACGTAGCACCACCATTGACCCTGAACCTGTCGTTGTCAATCAGGGTTTGCCCGTATGCAACATAAAATTCCGTCCAGCTGCTGCTTACCATATCGAGGCTCATCTCCCGATTGTTTTCATTCAACACAAAAAAATCGCTGAAAGATCCCAGTGTGTCATAAAAATTGTACTGGCTGCTTCTTACGCGCGTATATGATTTAAAATTAATGCCAAGCGCAACAGCACTTCTTTGATTAAGCGCCAGGCGGAAATTGAGCAGGTTGAGATTGATATTTACATCTCCTTTTCTTTTATACTCGCCTGCTGAAATAGCGTATTGGGAATTAGCGGGATTGGTAAGCAAAGAGTAATTACGGATATCAACGATGTTGGTTGTATGCTTGTCCTGCACACCGAATATCGTTAGGTCCCATTTAGAGGGTACATTCACGATAGCAGCAGGATTATTATGCATGTTCAGCGAGCCGATATAATAAGTGCCGTTTACTGCATTATAATATTGAGTCCACCCCAGCAAAGGGAAGCTTAACAGGCATAATATGACGATCAGGGTTTTCATAAAAAAGACCTTGAATGCAAGGTCTTTGTAAGTACTTCTAAAATTAAGTTTTTATTCAACGCAGAAATTCACGTTTGTATCATTTAACATCTGGTTGCATGTTTCCTTCCTGTTCTTGTTGTTTACCAAGATAAGTGGGAAGGTCCATTCCAGCCATATTGAAAATATCTTTCAGCGGTGGTACAGATCTGTAAAGCCCGCTCACAAAATTGGCGGTTGAATTTTTACCTTCTCCCTGTTGCCCGCTATCCCATACTGTTACTTTATCGATCTTGATATTTTTAATGGCTTCTGTCTGCATCTTCACCAGTTCTGGTAATTTATCTGCGATCAGCAGCAACACAGCATCTTTAGGATTGTCGCCGGCTGCTCTTACGATGCGGTCAAGGCCTTCTGCCTGCTTGGTCAGAATTTCATACATACCCCTTGCTTCGGCTTCCAGTTTGGCAAAAATGGCATCTGCTTCACCTTTTGCTTTTTCCCTTACCTGCTCTGCTGCTGCTTGTGCTTCCAGTATCAGTTTTTGTTTTTGAATTTCTGCACCTACCACAATGGTTGCGTTCTGTGCTGCACGGTCCCTTTCTGCACGGGCTTCTTCTGCTTTTTGTTCTGCCAGGTATGCTTCTTCCAGTGCTTTGGCCGACTGCACTTTTTCTGCAGCGATCGCTTTTTTCAATGCTTCTGCTTCCCTTTCACGCCTTTGCGAATCGGAATTAGCGACCTGTATCTTGGACTGGTTCTCGCCCTGTACTGCAATGGCATTGGCTTCTGCAATTTTTACCCTTGTGTCCCTTTCAGCTTCGGCTTTACCGATATTTTCATCCCGGTTGGCATTAGCGATCTGGATCTCTTTTTCTTTCATGGCAAACGATACCTGTGTATCACGGTCACGCTGCGTTTCTGCCACTTTGATATCCCTTTCCTTTTCTGCAGTGGTTTTACCAATATCACCGGTACGTTCCTGCTCTGCCACGCGGATCTTTGCTTCATTGATGGCTTTGGCGGCTGCTTCTTTACCCAATGCATCAATATAGCCACTTTCATCTTTGATATCTGTTACGTTCACGTTGATCATCTTCAGCCCGATCTTGTTCAATTCTGCTTCCACATTACCAGCTATATTGGCAAGAAATTTATCACGGTTGCTATTGATCTCTTCAATATCCATCATGGCTACTACGAGGCGCATTTGTCCAAGAATAATATCTTTTGCGAGGTCATGTATCTGCGGGCGCTGCATGCCCAGCAGGCGCTCTGCTGCATTCTGCATCACGGCGGGTTCTGTAGAAATACCAACAGTAAAACGGGAGGGCACATCCACACGGATATTTTGCTTACTGAGCGCACTGGTAAGATTTACTTCCAGTGATATTGGTGTAAGATCAAGAAATGAATAATCCTGGATAATAGGCCAGATAAAAGCCGCACCACCATGGATACATTTTGCGGTAAGTGTGCCATCCACTCCTTTACCCACTTTTCCGTACACTACAAGTATCCTGTCTGAAGGGCAGCGTTTGTAGCGCCGGAACATCGAGAATACGAGGATAAAGAAAAATACAATCGCAATAGCGACGACCAGTAAGAGATTTTCAGCCATGTTCAAATGAATTATTGATTAAGAAAGTTGGGAAGTAACGAGAAGAATGTTTTCATCAATCACACCGGTCACTTTTACCAGTTTGCCGGTTGGTATATTTTCCTGATCATCGGTGATCGCTTTCAACTCGCGAAGGGAGCCCTGCACGCGGATATGTACTTTGCCAAATCCGTTGCGGGAGGCAGGGATGACCAGGTATGTTTCAGCAGTTTTATGCAGTGTTTGCCTTATCTGGAAAGTGCCGCTTTGCTTCAGTTTGCTCATGGAGCGCATGATAAAGATCATAATGGCTACAATGGCAACACCAGCCAGTAAGGCCACAAGAATAATGACCGGCTTGCTTACGTTTCCTTTGGAAAGGGCAATGCCTGTCCATCCGAAAATAGTAAAGAAGGCAATAAAGTTTTTTATTGTAAAAAAACCATAAGCGATCCCACCGTCATGATCTACTGCCAGGTCTGCATCGCCTGTTGCAACGTCGCCGTCGCCGGCTGCAAAAGAAAGGATGGTTTGGATCAGGAAAAGCAGGGAAAACAATAAGGCAATTGCCCAGAAAATCCTGTCAAAAGACGATAGGGCCTGCCACCAGCTAGAAAGGTCAAGCAGCTTCATATTTGATTGGTTCGGTTAGAAGCTCAAGATAAGCAATTCAGCGGGTTGAGGGTAAAAGAAAAGCCTGTAACAACTGTAACAGGCTTTATAAAATTGTTATTACTGATCTGTTCTTATACCAGCATCCTCAATGGCTCTTCCAGCAGGCTCTTTAATGTTTGCAGGAAGGCAGCTCCTGTTGCTCCGTCCACTACGCGGTGGTCGCAGCTAAGCGTTACTTTCATCACATTGCCGGGAACGATAGCGCCATTTTTTACAACGGGCACCTGGCTGATACCGCCAATGGCCAGTATACAGGAATCAGGCGGGTTGATGATGGCAGTGAATTCATCCACTCCAAACATACCCAGGTTGGAAATAGTGAAAGTATTACCTTCCCAATCTGACGGCTGTAGTTTCTTGTCTTTTGCTTTCTGTGCAAATTCTTTTACCTCAGCCGCTATCTGCGACAAAGACTTGGTATCTGCAAAGCGCACTACCGGTACCAGTAACCCGTCTTCCACTGCTACTGCCACACCAATGTTCACATGGTGGTTCACGCGGATCTTATCGCCCAACCAACTGCTGTTTACTGCCGGATGTTGCTTCAGGGCAACTGCACAGGCCTTCAATACCAGGTCGTTGAAAGATATTTTTACTTTACTTACCTCATTCAGCTTGGCACGGCTTGCAACGGCCGCATCCATGTCAATTGCAACTGTGACATAGAAATGGGGGGCAGTGAATTTGCTCTCTGCCAGGCGTTTGGCGATGACCTTACGCATTTGTGAAACCGGCACTTCATCAAAGCTCACCACTCCGGCCGGAACCTGGCTTGCGGCAGTAGCGGCCTTGGCCGCAGGCGCTTGCGTCGCGGCAGGTTTATAATTATCTACGTCTGATTTTACAATTCTTCCGCCATCGCCGCTGCCATTTACTTTGCTGATATCAATGCCTTTTTCAGCAGCCAGTTTTTTAGCAAGGGGGGAGGCTTTCACGCGGCCATTGGTGGTGGAAGCTTCAGGTTGTGCAACTGTTTCAGCAGCCTCGGCCGCAGGCGCCTGCGCGGCGGCAGGTGTCTGAGAAGCGGCAGGAGCTGCTCCGCCACCACCTTTTGCAGCAGCAACAATAGCGTTGACGTCCACTTTTCCTTCTTCGCCGATTATGCAAAGCAGGTCATTTACTGCGATCTTTTCACCTTTTTTAGCGCCCTGATACAGGAGTTTACCATTTTTATAGCTCTCCAGTTCCATTGTGGCTTTATCGGTTTCGATCTCTGCCAGCACATCACCTTTTTTTACCGTGTCGCCAACATTTTTATTCCATCCGGCGATCACGCCTTCTGTCATGGTATCGCTCAGGCGGGGCATCAGCACCACTTCTTCCATTTTGGAAATATCTATAGCACTGCCAGATTGGCTTTTGGTTTCTTCCTTGGCTGCAGGCGCTTGCGGAGCAGCTTCCTTAGCGGGGGCAGGAGCTTCCTGTTTGGCAGCCCCAGAGCTGCCACCTTTCAGCAGTCCGGAAATATCTTCACCGGGGTTGCCGATGATTGCCAACAGGTCGTTTACCTGCAATTTGCCGCCTTTATCGGTGCCGATATGCAGCAGGGTGCCGTCTTTATAGCTCTCTAGCTCCATGGTAGCCTTGTCGGTTTCCACTTCAGCCAGTAAATCTCCTTTTTTTACTGTGTCACCCACTTTTTTATGCCAGGCGGCAATCACACCTTCTGTCATCGTGTCGCTCAGGCGGGGCATCAATATCTCTTCAGCCATGTAGGATTAAATTTTGGCCGAAATTAAGATAAAATGCTGAATAGAAATGAGCTCAAATATTTGAATGCTGGCTTTTCATTTATGCAGGAATAGCTGGGCCGCTATTCATAACTGGATGTTTGGCAAATTCAAGAACCTGCTGGAAGTTCAGTTGAAAACAACCCCATCAGTAATCAAGGTCCAGTCTCAACCGGTCTCTTAATTCTTTTACCAGTGGATATTGCTCTGCCATTTTAAGGAACTGGTCTTTGGATGAAAGAGGCGCATCTGTTACAGGTTGTTGCTCTGCATTTTCGACCACCACTACATAAAACTGCAGCAATCGGTTCTTTAACCGTTGTTGCAGAAAGGCGAAGAGCTGATTGCGTTCCTGCTCTATAAATTTTTGTTCGATATTATTGGCTGTGATCACTTCAAACGTGTTGCCATCCTTGATCAATAGTTTAGCCAGTGCAAAAGGTTGAGCTGCGGGATTCTTTTCCTCTTTCAGCTTTTGGATATATGCTTCCCATGATTGTTGCAATGGTTCTTCCTTCAATGGCTGGTTGGTGGCATCGGAAGGCATGCTATTGCCCTGGTATTGCTGCCTGATCTTGTTAAGTGCGGAGATCTTGCCGGTACCGGTAGTTGTGGTGGTTGCGGATTTTACCGGTGCTGTTGCTGCAGGTTGCTGATAAGATGCTTCTTTTGGCTTGCTTCTGACAGGAGCGTTATCTGTTGTTTGAATCAGCAGTTTAGCTGACTCGGTTGCTGCAGTATTGCTTTCGCGCAATTCCAGCGGTGCTATCTGGCGGAAAGCAACGGGTTTTGCAGAATCAATCAGTTTTTTTTTACTCAGGCCGTTTCCTTCGGCGCTCAGGTTAATGGCTTGTTGCAGGTAACATAGCTTTATGAGTACCAGTTCAACATGAAGGCGTTTATTACGGGCCGATTTATAATTGATCTCTGCTTCATTCAGAATGTTGAGAGCGCTGATCAGTATGGCAGGTGAAACTTTCTTGGCTGTTTCAACGTATTTGTCCTTGAAACTTTCTACCACTTCGAGCAGAACAGCCGCTTTTTCGTCTTTACAAACGAGCAGGTTGCGGATAAACTCTGCAAAACCATTCAGCACGAGGTCGCCTTCAAATCCTTTCCGGTTGATGCCATCATATAGTAAAAGCGCACCGGCAAGGTCTTGCTGCAGCATAGCATCCAGCAACTTGAAATAATAATCGGCATCCAGTATGTTGAGATGCTCAAGTGTATTCGTATAATTCAGTTCACCACCAGTAAAGCTCACGATCTTATCCATGATACTTAGCGCATCACGCATACAGCCTTCACTTTTTTGTGCAATCACCTGTAGGGCGGCTTTTTCTGCACTCACTTCTTCTTTATCGCAGATCTCCTGTAAATGCTCTACCGTGTCATTGGTAGTGATGCGTTTGAAATCGAATATCTGGCAGCGGCTTAATATCGTTGGGAGGATCTTATGTTTTTCTGTGGTGGCCAGGATAAAAATGGCATAAGGAGGCGGTTCCTCCAGTGTTTTCAGGAATGCGTTGAACGCAGATGAGCTGAGCATGTGCACCTCATCGATGATATACACTTTGTATTTGCCGGCCTGTGGTGCAAACCTTACCTGCTCCACCAGCGTGCGGATATCGTCTACAGAGTTGTTGCTTGCAGCATCCAGCTCATGTATGTTCAGCGAAGTGCCTTCATTAAAGGAAACGCAGGAATTGCAGGTGTTGCAGGCTTCGCCGTCTTTGGTCTTGTTTTCACAGTTGATTGTTTTGGCGAGGATCCGTGCACAGGTGGTTTTGCCTACACCGCGGGGACCGCAAAACAGGAAGGCATGGGCCAACTGGTTGTTTTTGATCGCATTTTTAAGAGTCGTGGTTATATGCGATTGACCCACAACAGTATCAAACGTTTGTGGCCTGTACTTTCTGGCTGAAACAATGAATTTATCCATAATGCGGAACGGCTAAATTAGGAAAAATGTTGGAGTTGGCCGGCTGGTCAATGATCACTACACCAGCGGATGCGGCTTAAACTCCTTCGTCCTGTCAAACTGGTAACGGTATGTGGTCAGAATGCGGCTGCGGTAGGTTCCCAGCGCTTCCGCCACATTGATCATTTTAGGGTTGAATTCGCCGATCCATTGCATTTCATATTTTTTGTAGAAGGGATCTCCTATAACATATTTACCATTTTCAAAGCGGCCACGCTGTATCACACTGGCACCTTCCACGATCATAAAACTATCCACGCCTTTACCCTGCCATTCGGGCACCACACCAAAAATGAGCCCTACGAATTTGTCGATCTTCTTTGTTTTTTTCAGCCATAAGAATTTCAGCTTGTGCAGCAGGCCAAACTTTCCGTGCAGGTGTTTGAACCATTGGTTCAGATCGGGGAGATTGATCCATACGGCAATAGGGTCTTCTTTATGATAAACAAACCAGCAGAGGGTTTCGTCCATTACAGGTTTCATGGAGCGGAACATGGCACGTACTACTTTTTCTTCGAGCTGCTTCATACCGCCATGGCCAGCCCAGGCTTTATTATAAACGATGGTAAAGTCTTTGGCAAATTTGTCCAGTTCGGTTTTACGGATATGCCTGGCTTGCAGATCAGGATTGGCAGCGCATTCAGCATGACGCAGGTAAAATTTTTCCTGGAGGTAATTGTTTACGTCCAACGCAAAGCATACCTGGTTAAAATAATTTTTAAACCCGTAATGCTCAAACAATTCTTTATAATAAGGAGGATTATAGTTAAGACAGTACACCGGGGGATCATATCCCTGCACCAGTAATCCCCACCAGCGGTCGCGTTCTCCAAAGTTGATCGGCCCGTCCATTGATTCCATGCCATGTTGCAGCAGCCAGTGTTTGGCTACATCAAACAGCATATCTGCTGCAGGCTGATTGTTGATGCAATCAAAAAAGCCGACACCGCCTACAGGCCCGTCATCTCCTTTATTCTTATATTTTTTGTTGACGAATGCTGCGATCCGCCCGATAAGCTGCCCGTCTTTATCCCGCAGTATCCAACGTATCGCTTCTCCCTGCCGGAAAGCCTTGTTCTTATTCTTATCAAATACATCGTTAATATCTTTATCCAGCGGCTGGATATAATCCGGATTTCCTTTATTAATGATCACATTCACTTTCAGGAAATCCCGGGCTGTTGATTCATCGGTAACCTCTACCAGTTGCATAGGAAAATTTGAGAAGCAAATGTAGCTAATTCAGGCATCGGCCCATCTTCTCTTCCAGCAACTGCTTTTCGGGAAGGGAAGAAGTGAGTGCTATAGCTTTCCTGAAATTCTCTTTTGCTTTTTCCAGGTCTTTCATATCGAAGTATATCTCGCCCAGGCTACAATTAGTTTTAGATGAAGAATAGATTTCTTACCTGACGAATGGGTGTTTCGGTTCCGGACAAATGATTCAAATTATTTTTTGAAATAGCTTATTTGGCAAAAAGCCTTTCCGCCATTTCCTTATCATGCCCATACACATCATCCCTGAAATTCAACTGGCCCTGCCGGTCAACCCAGGCTGTGAAATAGCCGATGAATACGGGAATGGTTTTTTTGAGGGTAACATATTTTTCTTTGCCTGCATTCATGGCTTTGGTAATGCTGAGCGAGTCCCAGGCAGGATCATTTCGTAAAAGGTATAGTGCCAGTTTTTTAGCCTCTGCGAGGCGGATACAACCATGACTGAAAGCCCTGCTGTTTTCGTTGAAAAGGCTTTTCGCCGGCGTATCGTGCAGGTAAATATTATAGCTGTTGGGGAAAAGGAATTTCACCAGTCCCAATGAATTGCGTGGGCCCGGCTTTTGCCTTACGTTGCCGCCATTCCATTCCATATTATGGCTGGCGAGATAATTCTTATTGCGTTTTATTCCCGGAAGCACTTCTGCCTTCAGAATGCCGGGCGGAACATTCCAGTAAGGACTGAACACGACATATTTCATATCGCCATTAAAGATGACCGTGTTGTGTGCTGCGGAACCGACCACCACGTCCATATTCCAGGCATACTTTCCGTTTTCATATACATGCAGGCGATATTCGGGTATATTGACCAGTAAATAATCACCGGTTGGCTCGGCAGGCACCCAGCGGATCCTTTCCATATTGATCAGGATCTGTTTGATCCGTTCGCTTACCGGTTTATTCATTTGAGTGAGCAGGGCAGGCCCGGCAATGCCATCTTCTTTTAAGCCAAAACGGCGCTGATAATTTTTCAGGGCTGCGGTAAGGCTGGTATTGAACAATTGACTGCTGTCTGCTTCTTTCAGATCGCCATAAAGGAATAATCTTTTTTTGAGCAGGGCGATGGTTTCGGATGAATCTCCTTCGCGCAGGGATTTTTTTGTGGTGGGAACCGGGATAGGCGTCCATCCATTTCCCTTTTCAATAGCATAATATTTCAGCAGGTAATCTTTTAATAAGTTGTATTGGCGGTTCACCGGTTCATAGGCTGAGAGGTTCTGTCCCTTATTTTTCAGCAATGAATCCAGGAATATTACGGCGTCCATTTTCTTGCGGGGAATGAACCAGCCCAGGTCTTTGGTATTGATATCTCTTCTGCCGGCATAGGCGCGGGAAGCATAGCGGAAAAACTGGCGGGTGAGCAAGAGCTCAGTTTTTAGTTTCAGCGAATCAGGTGAATGACGATAAGTAGTGGAATCACTGAGCGAATCTATTAATGGCTGCAGGGCTGGTGTGTATATGGAACTGTCGCCGGAGTAATGAAAGTAATCGCTTTGCAGGTTAAGAAAGGTATTGGCATAATCTGCTATTCCTTCGGGGAAGAACCAGGCATACTGATAGTTGCGTTGGTTATAGAAATTGCGGAGTGAAATGGCCAGACTGTCGTGCAGGTCTTCCCGGGCAATAAAACTTTCCAGTTGTGTGCTGTCGAAAAACAGTTCGCTGTATGAGTTGGTGACGGAGATGGAAGTGTCTCTTTTTACAGGTTCCGGTAATTTGGCAGAGGGCGAATTACAGGAAAGGATGAGAAAAACAGAAAGTGCAAGGGATAAGTATAGGTATAAAGTTTTCATGAAGGAAAGATAGTTTTTTTCATGATGCAGAGAACTGGCTCTGGTACTGTTTGGGGGATTGCCAGGGGTGGTTCCTTTGCGCCATTGGCAATACTTTTTACCCTCAAAAAAACTCTGAATTTTCGAATTGGCAGATACACTTGCCACCCTTACCTTTGCGGCCAAAATAAACACTCTCCATTATATATGGCAAACGTAGGTAAAGTAAAGCAGGTCATCGGCGCGGTAATTGACGTGCAGTTTGATGGCAAACTCCCTGAGATCTATAACGCATTGGAAATCAAAAAGGAAAATGGTGATATCCTTGTCCTTGAAGTGCAGCAGCACCTGGGTGAAGACAGTGTTCGCACCATTGCGATGGACGGAACTGAAGGTCTTGTCCGTGGTACCAAAGTAGTGGATACAGGAAAGGCTATTGCGATGCCTACCGGTGAAGCCATTAAAGGCCGCCTGTTCAATGTAACCGGAGACCCTATTGATGGATTGCCCGTCGTTTCCAAGGAAGGCGGCCGCCCCATTCACGCTAAACCTCCGGCTTTCGAAAACCTGAGCACGGCTTCTGAAGTGCTTTACACAGGTATCAAAGTAATCGACCTGATCGAGCCTTATGCAAAAGGTGGTAAGATCGGTCTGTTTGGTGGTGCGGGTGTAGGTAAAACCGTATTGATCCAGGAACTGATCAACAATATCGCAAAAGCATATTCCGGTTTATCCGTGTTTGCAGGTGTAGGTGAAAGGACGCGTGAAGGAAATGACCTGATGCGCGAAATGATCGAAGCCGGCATTATGAAATATGGTGATGCTTTCAAACATAGCATGGAAGAAGGTGGCTGGGACCTGAGCAAAGTGGACATGAAAGAACTGGCTGACTCCAAAGCGACTTTCGTGTTCGGTCAGATGAACGAACCTCCCGGAGCCCGTGCACGTGTAGCCCTTTCCGGTCTTACTATCGCTGAATACTACCGTGATGGTGACGGACAAGGCAAAGGACGTGATATCCTTTTCTTCGTTGACAATATCTTCCGTTTCACCCAGGCTGGTTCCGAAGTATCGGCCCTGCTGGGACGGATGCCTTCTGCGGTGGGTTACCAACCTACACTGGCTACAGAAATGGGTCTGATGCAGGAGAGGATCACTTCTACTAAAAATGGTTCAATCACTTCTGTACAGGCGGTATACGTACCTGCGGATGACTTGACTGACCCTGCTCCGGCAACAACCTTTGCCCACTTGGATGCAACAACCGTATTAAGCCGTAAGATCGCTGACCTGGGTATCTACCCTGCGGTGGATCCGCTGGATTCCACTTCAAGGATCCTGAGCCCGCAAGTAGTAGGTGACGCCCATTATAATTGCGCTAACCGTGTGAAGCTGATGCTGCAGCGCTATAAAGAATTGCAGGACATCATCGCGATCCTCGGTCTGGACGAATTGAGCGATGATGATAAAATGACCGTTGCCCGTGCACGTAAAGTGCAGCGCTTCCTGTCACAGCCTTTCCACGTGGCAGAAGCCTTTACCGGTCTGAAAGGTGTGTTGGTGCCGATTGAAGAAACAATCCGCGGCTTCAACATGATCATGGACGGTGAAGTGGATGAATATCCTGAAGCAGCTTTCAACCTTGTAGGTTCAATTGATGATGCAATCGAAAAAGGAAAGAAACTGCTGGCTCAGGCTCAGGGATAATTTTTTAACGGCTAAACACGCACAATGAATTTAGAGATATTAACTCCTGAAAAGAGACTTTACAGTGGCGAGGTATTCGGAGTGCAGATGCCTGGCATCAGTGGTTCTTTCGAAGTGCTCGATAAGCACGCTCCACTGGTCAGCGCTTTGAAAGCCGGCCGTGTAAAGGTCTTAAAGGATAAACAAAATCATTTTGCTTTCTTCGATATACAGGGCGGATTTGTTGAAGTCCTCCATGACAAGGTTACTGTATTGGTAGAAGGAGCAACACCGGTGGACGCTGCCTGACCACAGCAGCCCCTCTCTTACAACGATTAGAGTTTAGTGAGAAAGAATCGAGGGGATAAATAGACTGGGGAAAAACCAGCCTATCCGGATTGTGAAAACTGTTATCCAGCCCTCCTGGCTTTAGTCGGGAGGGTTTTTTAATAGGGAAGTACTGAGTTTTTGTTCATTGCCTGATGATCGGATGGCCGATTTTAAGTTGCAAAAGCACCAATAAAAAAGAGACTCCCTGAATCCGGAAATCTCTTTTTATTTATAGTTCAGTATCAAGCTGAAGTCGGCCATCGGCCAACGTTCCCTCAGGCTTTCCTGCGTTTCATTTCCTGCTCTGCATAGCCAAATACTTTTTTCATTACATCTGTTTTGCGGAATTCATATTTACTGCGGATATTTTCTTCTTCATTGGCAACTGAGCTGAACATGGCATCAATAGCACGATCTGCAATAAAATCAGTGAGATTGGTTTCGAGCTTATTCGTCACCAGCGGGATCTTATTGTATACATTGGTCAGGTTGCTCCAGGCTTTATTAGCGCCATTGAGGTTGGCCGTGCTGTCAACTATAGGCCTGAAGGCTGTCATCAGTTGCGGCGACATTGAACTCTTGAAATAATCTGTTGCTGCATGCATATTGTCTGTAAGCAATATACTGGCTGCATCGCTCAGGCTCATTTGCTTTACTGAATTGAGGAAAATGGGTTTGGCAGCTACCACTGCAGAAGACATCGCATTGGTGAACTTGCCGGTCACTTCATTTACCAGGCTGGTCATGCCTATATCTTTCAATGTTTTTTCGATCTTGGCAGCATCGCCGGGGAATGCGAAGCGCAACAGGGGATTACCGCTGTTGGGGTTGGCAAAAGCATCAAAGCCGCTGAACAATCCCTGTGTCAACGCGTCTTTAAGGCCGGTAGCCATTTCCGCCTGGGAAGGGATCAGTACGGAGCCGATTTGTTTTAATGTGTCGCAGGAAGAAAGAAAGATAGTGGTGCCGAGGCAAAGGCTGAATAAAAGCCGTTTCATAGTGTTAGTGTTTTGATTGGAAAGAAAAAACAAATTTCGCAAAATTACAAAGCATCCCGCCAGGAATCTTTGTGTTCTTCGTGTCTTTGTGGGAGTGATCTCCGCAAAGACACGAAGAACACAAAGAAAATATTTGGATGGGCATATAAACTAAATAGTGGGGATTAATTCAGTTGTGGGTCGATCGGAAAGTGGATCATCATTTCATAATCCCCGCCCAGGTGTTTAAGCGCATTTTTCCAGATATCTTCGATCTTATCAGGGAAAATAAGCTTGGGAGTGGCATTGACAGTAAGCCATGATTTTTCTTTGAGCTCTTCCTGCAATTGATTTTCTCCCCAGCCGGAATAACCGATAAAGAAACGGATCTTCGAGCTTTGGGCATTACCGGATCTGACCAGTTCCATTGCTTTTTCAAAATCACCGCCCCAATACAGGCCTTTCGTCACTTCCACACCCCCGGGAATCTCTTCAGGGTATTGATGTAAGAAATGAATGGTATTCATTTGCACCGGGCCGCCATAGTAAACCGGCAGGGAATATCCTTCCATATCGGGGATCAGTTCATCCAGCGTACTCTCGTAAGGCCGGTTGATCACAAATCCAAAGCTGCCCTCTTCGTTGTGCTCACAGAGGAACACCACCGTACGGAGAAAATTAGGGTCCTTTAAAAAGGGGTCTGCTATCAGTAATATGCCGGGGCCGGGTTCAATCATACTTCAATTTAGGGATATAAAATCTTTTTTTAAAATCCTGGTTAGCGGACAGATATTTTGCCAAAAGCCGCCCGGCCTATCCTGCAAAGTAAAAGCCAAGTTAAAATCTGCCGTTAGAGGACAAGCGGCTTAGCCAGGCACCGCATGTACAGTATTTTTGCAGGATTGTATAAGTAAAACCTTTTATCTTTCCGCTAAATAAACAGTCGTTTGAGAAAAATATTTACCATTATCATTATACTTATCAGTATCTCGCTGATCGGGATCATTGTTATACAACTGTCCTGGCTCAAGAATATGATACTGCTGAAAGAAGAGCAGGTAAAGGAAAAGATAGAAAAAGCTGTCAGCATTGTAGGGGAAGAACTGAATCAATATAAAGGCAGTTACTGGAACAACCGGATCTCTTCCCAGTCGAACAACCTTTTCCCGGAAGAGTTTACTATGGAAATGCTCCGGCCGATAACGATTGGCAAGCGGTTCACAGCTGTGGAGCTGGAAGGTAAAATAACTGCGGCATTTCATGCAGTGCAACTGAGCGGAATGAAGTTTGAGTTCCTGCTTTCTGCAAGAAGCATGCGCAATAACTCCGTTATTGAAACTGTGGAGCGCATCTCCAAAAAATTCTCTGCGGAATATGAAGATACTGTCAACAACTGGTCGAGGGGCGTACTGCTGCTTGCACCAAGCGGTTCTGCTGCTGAAAACCTGGCTGCGGATGAAACACTGACCGTGCTGGCAATCGATTGGAAAGATTTTGCCTTAAAAGAATTGCGCATGCCTATTGTGATGGCAATTCTTTTTACCATTATCATCATCGCGGCATTCTACCTCACTGTGCATACCATGCTCCGTCAGAAAAAGCTGGGTGAGATCAAGAACGATTTCATCAATAACATGACGCATGAGTTTAAAACGCCGATCGCTACCATATCGCTGGCAGTAGATGCCATGAAGAACGAAAAAGTGCTGCAGAACAGGGAAAAGATCGGTTATTTCAGCTCTATCATCAAAGAAGAGAACCAACGGATGAACCGGCAGGTGGAAACCATTCTTAAAGCATCGCAACTGGAAAAGCAGGAAGTGAACCTGAACCTGCAACCACTGCATGTGCATGATGTGATCAAGGATGTGGTAGATAATTTCGCTTTGCAATTGCAGGAAAAACAAGGTAAGGCTGAGGTTTTGCTGAGTGCAGAGAATGACCAGATCAATGCGGACGAAGTGCATTTCTCCAACCTGATCAATAACCTGGTGGATAATGCAGTAAAATATTCAAAAGAAAATATACCGGTGCAGTTAAAGATCAGCACACAATCAAATGATAAATTCCTGTTTGTACGGGTAGAGGATAATGGTATTGGTATGAGCAAGGAAACAGTGAAAAGAGTGTTTGAACGGTTTTATCGTGCACATACAGGGAACCTGCACAATGTAAAAGGTTTTGGATTGGGATTAAGCTATGTGAAAACAATGGTGCAGGCGCATGGAGGCGAGATAAAGGTGGATAGCACTTTGGGTAAGGGCAGTATATTTATATTACAGTTCCCGTTGAAAAAGCATTGATATCCTAAGGCAGAATCAAGCATCCATCCCCATAACTTAAAAACCTGAAATCGTTCTCCAGGGCATACTGGTACATCATTTTCCAATCATTACCCATTAATGCAGCAATCAATAACAACAAAGTAGATTGCGGCTGATGAAAATTCGTTATTAACCCTTTTGCAATTCTGAACTTGTATCCCGGCGCGATAATGATCTGTGTCTTTGTGATCAACCGCTCCATTTTATTTTTTTCCATCCATTGCAATAACCCGGTCAGTGCTTCTTTTGCAGGCAGGTCCTGTATGGGATGATCATACGCCTCCCATTGCGCAAGGCCATTTACTTCTTCCTCATTAGCCAGTTTCACTCCCAGCCAGTATAAACTTTCAATAGTGCGCATGGATGTAGTACCAACAGGAATAACAGGCCCATCAATGTTATCAATCAATTCACGGATCAATGTTGCAGGTACATCCATAAACTCTGCATGCATTTCATGATCTTCCAGCATATCTGCTTTCACGGGTTTGAATGTGCCTGCACCCACATGCAGGGTAACATAAGCCGTGCTGATATTTTTTTGCCGGAGTTGCTGAAAAATATTCTCCGTGAAATGAAGCCCTGCAGTAGGCGCGGCAACAGAGCCATCCATCTTTGCATAGATCGTTTGATAGGTTTCACTATCCGTTGCCGTTGCTTTTCGTTTGATATAGGGTGGCAGAGGGATTGCTCCCGCATGATGCAATAGTTCAGCAAAACTCATTGCAGCCGGCTGCCAGGAAAGTTCAATGATAAAGCTTCCCGCTTTTTTCTCAATATATCTTGCTTCCAGGTCAATTTCTTCTCCGTTGCTGCTTATCCTTTTTTGCAGCACCTGTCCTGGTTTCCATTTGGAAGCGCCGCCTACCAGGCAATGCCACCACACTTTTCCGTGTTGTTGAAAAGCAGTGCTGATATCGCTGTACTGCTCATGCGGTTCCAGGCAAAAGATCTCAATAGTGCCGCCGGTAGGTTTTTGAAACAATAAGCGTGCTTCCACCACTTTGGTATTGTTGAAAACAAGCAATGAGTTTCCGGGGAGATGAGAACTGATATCCGAATACCTGCTTTCGCTGATAGTCCCTTTTTTATAGATAAGAAGTTTGGAAAGGTCCCTGGGATTAAGTGGATATTCAGCGATCCGGTCAGCAGGAAGTTCATAGCTGAATCCGGCAATGGATAGATTTTTTGGATGCATTGTTTGAGTGCAACTAACTGTTGCTTTGGTGAGTTGCAAAGGTAGTAAGCTTATGCAGACCGGTGTATAAACAGTCCATCGTAGGGCGGAAAATCTCTTCTAGTTTTGTAATTCACCGGTTATCCACCGTAATCCACAGGTAATCCACGGTATTTCAATCAATTTTTTGCCAAAAACCGCTGAAAGCCTCTACTGGTAACGTCTATAAGAAAAAATTTTCTGTGGAAAAAATAAAAGAGCGAAAATTTGGTTCCGAAGTGGGAAAAAGTGTTATTTTGTGTGAATTAGCAGAAAAATTGATTCAATTCCCTGATACTGATGGACTTTCTCGGAGAATTCGAGGCTACTTTGGACGCAAAGGGGCGTTTTCTTCTACCGGTCGGCTTCAAAAAGCAGCTCCCGGAAGAAGAGCAACACCGCTTTGTTATCAACAGGGGGTTTGAAAAATGTTTGAGTCTGTACCCTGTGAAAAATTGGGAACCTCTGTTCGCCAGGATCAAAGGGCTGAACGATTTTGATCCCCAGGCGAGAGAATTCCGGCGGTATTTCCTGAATGGCGCCACCTACGTGGAGCCGGACAGTGCAGGCAGGTTACTGGTACCGCCCAACCTGAAAGCCCATGCCGATCTGCAGAAAGACATTGTGTTGGTAGCGGCAGGCGATAAAATTGAAATCTGGGATAGTAATAAGTACAAACAGTTCTTTGATTCATTCTCACCGGAAGCATTCAGCAAGCTGGCCAAGCAGGTAATGGTTGATAACGCTTACAACACGAATAGCGCGAATAATGCGAATAGTTAGCGTATGGAAGAGCAGTACCACATACCTGTTTTGCTGGAAGAAACGATTGAAGCCCTGCATATACAGCCGCAAGGCATTTATGTAGACTGCACATTCGGCGGCGGTGGCCATTCACGGGCAATACTGGAAAAGCTGGGACCTGAAGGCAAGCTCATCGTGTTTGACCAGGATGAAGATGCCAAAAGAAACCTGCCCGATGACGCGCGTGTGATCTTCGTGCCGCATAATTTCCGCCACCTTCAACGTTTTCTCCGCCTCCACCAGGTAAGTGCTGTTGATGGCATCATGGCAGATCTTGGCGTAAGCAGTCACCAGTTTGATGAAGCGGCACGTGGATTTTCCACCCGTTTCGATGGCGATCTGGATATGCGTATGGACCAGCGGCAACCGCTTACTGCTTTTGAAGTGGTGAATACCTACACCGAAGCTCAACTACACAAAATATTTGAGCAGTATGGTGAAGTCACCAATTCAAAAACACTGGCCCGCAAGATCGTGGCTGTCAGAAACCAGGTATCGCTCAAAACGATCGATGCCTTCAAGAATGCCCTCCGTGAAGTGGTAAAAGGAAACCCTCATAAGTATTTTGCCCAGGTTTTCCAGGCTTTGCGCATTGAAGTGAATGACGAGTTAGGTGCGTTAAAAGAAATGTTGCAACAGCTTCCCAAACTACTGAAACCAGGTGGCCGTGTAGCCATCATCACTTTCCATTCTTTAGAAGACAGGCTGGTCAAGAATTTTTTCCGCCGTGGCAGTTTCGATGAGCCGGAAACGAACCCCTTTATCAATGATGAACCGGTGAATGAACTGAAAGTGATCACCAAAAAGCCAGTGGTGCCAACGGACAAAGAGCTAAAACGGAATTCACGCTCGAGGAGCTCCAAGCTCAGGGTAGCAGAAAAAGTGATGATGGTGTGAATGAAACAATCAAGCAGACAATAACTGGACGAGTTATTTATAAACGGAACGAAATGGAAGAAAAAACAACGCCTTCAACTGAAAAACATCCCGGTTCGCCGGGATGGAAGCGTTGGCTGAATTACCAGTCGGTAGTGAGGCAAATGCCCTTTTTCCTTTTCCTGACGTTTCTCGCAGTGATCTACATATATAATGGTCACTATGCAGATAAAACCATCCGACAGATTGGACGGACATCACGCGAGGTGAAAGAGCTCCAGTATGAATACAAAACTGTGAAGAGTGAAGTGATGTTCCGCAGCAAGCAAAGCGAGATGGCAAAAGCAGTGGAACCGCTGGGGTTGAAAGAACTCTTGCAACCACCAGTGGTACTGGAAGACGATAAACGCTAATGACGCGAATAAGAGCGCGGATAGCACGAATAAGTAAGCAACATAAGCGGGCGGAATTTGGAAACACGGCGCGACATATTGTGGAGGGTATATCTCAGTTTTCTTGGCATCGTAGTGCTAAGCCTGCTGATATTGGGAAAGGCATTTTATATCCAGCGCATTGAAGGAGATCATTGGAGAAGCATGAGCGACAGTATGCACCAGCGTATTGTGGAACTGGATGCAGACCGCGGAACAATTTACAGTGAAGACGGACAAATGCTGAGCACTTCCCTTCCGCAGTTTGATATCTATCTCGATTTCCAGGCAGATGGATTGCGTGACAAGAACGGAAAAGTGTTCAGGGAAAATGTGGATTCATTTTCCATAGCTCTTTCAAAATTTTTCGGGGATAAAAGCGTGAACCAATACAAAGCGGAGCTGAAAGAAGGATACCGGAAAAAAAGCCGCTATTATCCATTAAAGAAAAAAATATCATTCGAAGAATATAAAGCTTTCCGGCAATTCCCGCTGGTAAAGCTCGGGAGGAACAAGAGCGGTGTGATAGTGGAAGAAAACAGCAAACGCTTGTTGCCATTCGGTTTGCTGGCCAACAGAACGATCGGCCTTTCACGCGAACATATTGCCAGCAATGGCAAAGCGAAAAAGCAGAACGTAGGACTGGAAAAAAGCTATGATAGTTTATTGACAGGACAAAAGGGGCAAAGGCTGGTAAGATATGCTTCAGGCGGCGCCATACCGGTGGAAGGATTCCAGGTGGAACCGGAAAACGGTAAAGATATTTTCACCACGCTGGATGTGAACATACAGGATATATCTGAAAACGCTTTGCTGCGGATGATGGAAACCAGCGAGGCCCTGTATGGCAGTTGCATCGTGATGGAAACGAAGACCGGCAAGATCAAAGCCATGGCAAACCTTGGCCGCCGGCCCGACGGAAGTTATTGGGAAGATGATAACTACGCTTTGCGTGTAACAGAACCGGGATCAACCATCAAACTCGTAACGCTGATGGCCATCCTGGAAAAAGGAACATCCAAACTGGATGATCTCGTGGAAGTAGGAAGTGCAGGGCATATGATCGTTGGCCCGAGAAATGTGAATGATGCTGAACGCTCTCCCAAACCTGTGCTGACAGTAAAAGAATGTTTTGCGCATAGTTCAAATGTGGGAATGAGCAAACTGGCTTTAAAGGCTTTCTCGCAAAATCCAAAAGAATTCCGTGAATACCTCCATAAATATCACATGGATGTGACCGTACCGGTCGACTTATCCAATATCCCCAAACCAAGACTGGCACCCCTTGAAAAGAACAGTGGCGGATTGATGAACATGATCACGATGAGCTTTGGTTACGCTCTTCAGGTGAGCCCATTACATACATTGGCATTATACAATGCAATTGCAAATAATGGTGTGATGGTGAAGCCTTACCTGGTCAGCAGTATCCGCCAGGACGGTATCATTGTTAAGCAATTTGAACCCACCGTGCTGGATGAGCGTATCACCAAGCCTGAAGTAGTTAAAGCGGCGAGGCAAAGTATGGAAGCGGTGATCTCAGAAGGAACAGGCAGGAAAGTTTTTCAGGATATGCCGTTTCCCATAGCCGGTAAAACCGGTACTGCACACGTAGCAGACGGAAACATAAAATATTATGATGGCGTGTACCAGGCATCTTTTGTAGGATATTTTCCTGCCAACGACCCGCAATACACCTGCATCGTGGTAATAAGAAGTAAACCTCATGCAGCAATCCATTACGGGGGAACATTGAGCGGACCTGTTTTCAAAGAGATCGCTACCAAGCTCTACTCAATGTATGTGAACAAAAAAGAGCCGGCTCAATACATACCTAAAAAAGACAGTGCTGCCTTCTTTTATGCAGGTAACACAGAAGATATAAGAACAGTGTATAAAACATTAAATGTTGGTTATATGGACTCTGCTGCGCAGGGAAGCTGGAGCAGTGTATATGCAGCCAACTATAAACCGGTGATCAGGAATGCAACCGTAAGGCAGCAGGTGATGCCGAATGTAAGGGGAATGGGATTGAAAGATGCATTGTTCCTGCTGGAAAATATGGGAGTCAGGGTTTCCGTGAAGGGAAAAGGTAAAGTAACCAGTCAATCTGTTTCTGCCGGTGAAGCGATTGCAAAAGGAGCATCTGTTGTACTTGAATTGAGCTAACGATAAGAACCAATAACTGATTTTGTTATTACGCGATATACTATATAAGGTAAGTATCCGGTCTGTAAGCGGAAGCACAGACATTGAGGTAAAGGATATCCAGATCGATTCGCGTAAGGTGCAGCCCGGCACTGTGTTCATCGCCATCAAGGGCGCAGCGGCAGACGGGCACCAGTTCATTGAAAAAGCAATTGAAAGCGGCGCAACAGCTATCGTGAGTGAGACGGCGCTTTCACCAAGGGAAGGGGTAACCCTCCTGCAGGTAGAAAACAGTGCAGCAGCAGCGGGTTATATCGCGAATAATTTTTTTGGCCAGCCATCTTCAAAAATGAAAGTGGTAGGCGTAACGGGTACGAATGGAAAAACAACCATCGCTACCTTATTATATAAGCTCTTTTCAGCACTGGGATATAAATGTGGCTTGCTGAGTACGGTTGATAACCATATTGGTGAAAAAGTAATGCCTGCTACGCATACCACGCCCGATGCCATCAGCCTGAATAGGCTGATGAAGCAAATGGCCGATGAGCAATGCACACATGTGTTCATGGAAGTGAGTTCGCATGCCATCAGCCAGCACCGGATAACAGGATTGGAATTTGATGGTGGCATTTTCAGCAATATCACGCATGATCACCTGGACTATCACAAAACCTTTGACGAATATATCCGGGTGAAGAAAGCATTTTTTGATGGATTGCCTTCTTCCGCATTTGCGATCAGCAATGCAGATGATAAACGCGGAGCGGTGATGTTGCAGAATACCAGTGCAAGGAAGTATTTATACAGCCTGAAAACACTGGCGGATTTTAAAGGAAAGATCATTGAAAACAGCCTGGCAGGATTAGTGATGAGTGTGAACGACCAGGAGGTACACTTCCGGTTGATCGGTGAGTTCAATGCCTACAACCTGCTGGCTGTATATGGGGCCGCGATCTGCATGGGTGAAGACAAGCATGAAGTGCTGAGATGCCTGAGTGTTCTCACCGGTGCAGAAGGGCGATTTGATTATATGGTATCGGCAAAGGACCGGTTGATAGCGATCGTTGATTATGCACATACGCCCGATGCATTGCTCAACGTGCTGGCCACGATCAAAAAGCTGAAGCGAGGATTTGAGCAGGTGATCACGGTAGTCGGTTGTGGTGGCGACCGTGATAAAACAAAGCGGCCGGTGATGGGTGAAGTAGCCTGCGAGCATAGTGATAAAGTGATCTTCACCAGCGATAACCCCAGAAGTGAGGATCCCGTGCAGATCATCAGGGATATGGAAGAAGGATTGCCGGCAGCGGCAAAGCGGAAATATCTTTCGATCACAGACAGGAAAGAAGCGATCAAGACAGCGATCAGCCTGGCAGGTCCAGAAGACATTATCCTGGTAGCGGGAAAAGGACATGAAAAGTATCAGGAAATAAAGGGAGTAAAGAATCATTTCGACGATAAAGAAGTAGTGCGGGAGATGTTTGAATTGTTAGGAAAATGATCAGGTACTGGTAATAAACAAAGCCAACATGTTATATCATTTATTTGAATGGTTTAAAGAACAGGGAATCAAGTTTCCGGGAAGCGAACTTTTCAGGTTCATTTCCTTCCGGGTACTGCTGGCTGTGCTGTTGTCTTTATTTATTACTGCGTTTTATGGTAAAAAGCTGATCAGGTTTCTGCAAAAAAAGCAATTGGGTGAAACCGTGAGGGACCTAGGACTGGCCGGAGAGCAAACCAAGAAAGGAACGCCAACCATGGGAGGTATTGTGATCATCCTGGCGATCATTATACCTACTTTATTATTCGCAAGGCTGAACTCCGTGTATATCATATTGATGTTGATCGCTACTGTGTGGCTGGGTATCATCGGTTTTATTGATGATTACCTGAAGCTCCGGGCAAAAAAAATCGCGCAGCAGCAGGGGGTCAAATACAAGAAAGGTGATAAGGATGGGTTGGCAGGTTGGTTCAAGATCCTGGGGCAAGTAGGATTGGGTATTACAGTTGGAGCAGTATTATACTTCAATGACGATGTAAAGATATGGAGGGAATACCAAGGAGTGCCTACTAAAGAGGTGATCAGCCGCGAAGTGAATGGTAGGACAAAACATTTTGTAGAAACAAAAGACCCTATTACTACCATTCCATTTGTAAAAGGCCATGAGTTTAATTATACAAAGCTGTTGCCTGCAGCAGTCAGGGAGTATTCCTGGTTATTGTATATCCTGGTGGTGATTTTTATTATCACTGCAGTATCAAATGGAGCAAATATAACGGATGGGCTGGATGGATTGGCGACGGGAACTTCCGCATTAATTGGTGTGTGTTTGGGCATATTCGCATACGCGAGCGGGAACTTCTTTTTCGCGGATTATCTCAACATCATGTATATACCCGGATTAGGAGAGCTGTCGATTTTTATTGCAGCTATGATCGGGGCCTGTATCGGGTTTTTATGGTACAATTCTTACCCGGCGCAGGTGTTCATGGGAGATACAGGAAGCTTAACGCTGGGCGGTATCATCGCTTCCATTGCCATCATTGTGCATAAGGAATTGCTGATCCCTATTTTCTGCGGTGTATTCCTGGTTGAATTGCTGAGCGTAATGATACAGGTAAGTTATTTCAAATATACCAAACGCAAATTCGGTGAAGGCAAAAGGATCTTCTTAATGAGCCCGCTGCATCACCACTACCAGAAGAAAGGATATCATGAAGCGAAGATTGTAACGAGGTTTTGGATCATCACCGTATTGTGCGTGGTGTTGAGCATAGTAACATTGAAATTAAGATAGGACCTATCTGCTGAACGGACTTATTGAAAAACCAGACACTGCGTAACCCTTTGAGAAGAAACCACCGGCCCAAACCCGAAAAGATTGTGGTGCATTACCAAGACTAATGCTTGTGAAGAACCATTTCTGTACCGCGCACGCCGAAGATTTATCGTAGGCGTACAGTGTGCCGAAGATTTATCATAGGTAAATCAATTGAAAAAGAACCGTGCCTCCTTTAAATACAAGAGCGGGCGGATGTTTATGGCGAAACGTTTAGTCATATTAGGAGGTGGAGAAAGCGGCGTCGGAGCTGCTCTCCTGGCAAAGCAGAAGGGATATGAAGTATTCGTTTCCGACGGAAGTTCTTTGAAGACTAATTATCGTAATGAACTGCAACAGGCAGGGATTGATTTTGAAGAAGGCAGGAATAGCGAAGACAAAATACTGTCGGCCGATGAAGTGATGAAAAGCCCGGGCATTCCTGAAAAGAATGATATGGTAAAACGTATCAGGGCAAAAGGAATACCTGTGATCAGTGAAATAGAACTGGCTTACCGCTTTAAAGGAGACAGCAAGATCATCGCCATCACCGGCAGCAACGGAAAAACGACGACCACGGCGCTGACATTCCATATCTGTAAAAAGGCAGGATTGGATGCAGCCCTGGTCGGGAACATCGGCTACTCCTTTGCAAGGCAGGTGGCAGAAAATCCCAAACCGTTGTATGTAGCAGAGATCAGCAGCTTTCAGTTGGATGATATCCATGAGTTCAGGCCGGATATAGCTATCCTGACCAATATCACGGAAGACCATCTGGACCGTTACGATTATAAGTTCGAGAACTATATACGCAGCAAGTTTCGTATAGCGATGAACCAGCAGGCAAATGATCATTTCATTTACTGTGCTGACGACGAGATTACGATGAGATATATTAACCAGTTCGATATTCACTCAAACCAACTGCCAATCAGTATGAAAACAGAAGTAAACAAAGGAGCATTTATCAAGGACGGCGATATGTACGTAAGAACAGGCGAAGAATTTACCAGTATGAGTGTATACGATTTTGCCTTGAAAGGAAAACATAATCAATATAATACCATGGCAGCTTGTGTAGCCGGCGCCACCATGGACATCCGTAAGGAAAAGATCCGTGAGGCAGTGCAGGATTTTCAAAGCCTGGAACACCGGATGGAACCGGTGGCAACGATCCGGGGAGTAGAGTTTATCAACGACAGTAAAGCAACCAATGTAAACTCTACCTGGTATGCTTTGGAAAGCATGACCAAACCGACCATACTGATACTGGGCGGAGTGGATAAAGGGAACGATTATTCCCTGATCGAAGACCTGGTAAAAGAAAAAGTAAAAGCGATCATTTGTCTTGGTGTCGACAACCGCAAGATCCATGAAGCTTTTGGAAATATTGTTAGCCCTATCGTAAACACCAGCAGCGCCCTTGAATCCGTACATGCTGCTTTTCATTTTGCTGCTAAAGGAGATGTTGTATTGCTGAGCCCTGCCTGCGCCAGCTTCGACCTCTTCAAGAATTATGAAGATAGAGGAAACCAGTTTAAGCAGGCCGTGAGAGATCTGTAGACTTAATATAATTAATGGACGTAACAAAGGACATACGATTCAACGAACTTGGAGGAAGCTTCAACACCCGTAACCTGTTGAACAAAACAAAAGGCGACAAGGTGATCTGGGCACTGGTAGTATTACTGGCCCTGGTCTCTTTGTTGGCTGTATATAGTGCCACAGGTTCTCTTGCTTATAAAAATTACAAAGGCAACACCGAAGTTTATCTTTTTAAACAGGTTGCTTTTATCATGGTGGGCATACTGGTGATCTATTTTGCCCACCTGGTCAACTATACTTTATATTCCCGCATTGCCACGATATTATTTCTATTGGTAATTCCTTTATTGATCTATACCCTTTTCTTCGGAGTCAGGATGAATGAAGGCAGCCGCTGGATAAGGCTGCCGCTCATCAACATGACCATGCAAACATCCGACCTGGCCAAGCTCGCACTTTTCATGTATATCGCGCGGATGCTTAGCCGGAAGCAGGATGTTATCAAATCTTTCAAAAAGGGTTATCTGCCCGTGATCACCCCTGTGTTTATTATCTGTGCCCTTATTGCCCCGGCCAATCTTTCTACAGCATTGCTGCTGGGAGCAAGCTGCCTGCTGCTGCTCTTTATAGGACGGGCCAGTTCCAAACACATTCTGCTCACCATGGGGTTGGCCCTTATCCCTATCGCTTTTCTCATCATTGCAGCCATGGTAAGGCATAAGCAGGGAGATGATGAAGCTACTGCAGAAAAGAAAACTGCTTCTTCCGGTTTGTTTGCCCGCGTAGACACCTGGATAGGCCGCGTGGAGAATTTTATTTACAGCAGCAAGGAAGCCGATAATGATGAAATGTACCAGGTGAACCAGGCCAAGATCGCCATCGCCAAAGGTGGTGTCCTGGGTGTGGGACCCGGCAACAGCACTACACGTGATTATCTGCCGCAGGCCTATAACGATTTTATTTTCGCGATCATCATAGAGGAATATGGTTTTGTAGGAGGCATATTCATTGTGTTTATCTATCTCGTATTCTTATACCGTTGTATCAGGATTTTCAAACGATGTCCTTATGCTTTTGGTGCCTTTCTGGCATTGGGGCTGAGTTTTACGCTGGCTATACAGGCTATCGCGAATATGGCAGTAACAGTGAACCTGTTTCCTGTAACCGGCGTCACATTGCCATTGGTGAGCATGGGTGGATCAAGTTTCATCTTTACCTGTTTGGCAATTGGTATTATTCTCAGTGTGGCAAGGAATGTGGAACAACTGGAAGGGCGTGTAGCAATGGCAAAAGATGAAGAACAGTAATTAAAAAAATGAACAATTGGGTAAAAGGATCATTATAGCAGGCGGTGGCACAGGTGGACATATTTTTCCTGCAATCGCTATTGCAAACGCTTTGAAAAAAGCAGACAGCAGTATCGAGATCTTGTTTGTGGGCGCGAAAGGAAAAATGGAAATGGAGAAAGTGCCGCAGGCAGGCTATAAGATCGAAGGATTGGATATAGCCGGGTTCAACAGAAGTTCTTTGATAAAAAATACCAGCTTGCCATTTAAGCTGATTAAAAGCTTTTTCCAGGTGCGCTCCATTTTCAAGGCATTCAAACCCGATGCAGTAATAGGAGTGGGAGGCTATTCCAGCTTCCCGGTTTTGCGCCTTGCGCAATCAAAAGGAATACCCAGCTTCATCCATGAATCGAATTCGTTTGCAGGAAAATCGAATATCCTGTTGGGGAAAAAAGCAACAGCTGTGTTTACCGGGACAGATGGGATGGAAAAATTCTTTCCTCCCGAAAAGATCCTTGTTACGGGCAATCCTGTGAGAGCAAGCATTGCGCAATCAATGGTCAGCAAAGCAGAAGGCTGTGAGCATTTTTCGCTGGATGAAAAAAAGAAAACGCTGCTGGTGATCGGTGGAAGCCTTGGAGCCAAATCGATCAATGAAGCAATTGATAAGCATTTGGATGAATTACTGGGTGCAGGGTTGCAACTGATCTGGCAAACGGGTAAACCTTATGCTGCAAAAGCAGAAGTAAGCGTGGCGGGTAAATCTGCTGTATGGGTGAATGATTTTATTACGAAGATGGAGTATGCTTATGCTGCTGCTGATATCGTAGTGGCTCGTGCAGGTGCGATGACGGTAGCAGAATTATGTGTGGTTAAAAAGCCCGTTTTGTTTGTGCCTTATCCTTATGCTGCAGAAGATCATCAAACCGTGAATGCGACCCAACTGGTCAACAAGCAGGCTGCATTGATGATAAAAGACAGTGAGGCGATAGACAAAGTGGTACCGATGGCCATCGCGCTGGCTGCTGATGAGAACAAACAGGCAGAACTGAAAAAAAATATTGCTGCATTAGCTATAACTGATGCAGATAAAATAATTGCAGAGGCGATTTTAAAAAAGCTGAATGCGAAATGAAGACCATAGCCAATACTGTCCTTATGAATTCCCCCTTCAGGGGGCTTGACTCAATCCGTGAAGTATATTTTATTGGTATTGGAGGGATCGGGATGAGTGCTGTAGCAAGGTTCTTTTACTCAAATGGTGTGAAAGTAAGCGGGTACGACAGAACATCCACCCCGCTTACCAAAGAACTGGAAGCAAGCGGCATTCCCATTCACTACGAAGAAAATATCTCGTTGGTGAATCAAAATGCTGATCTGGTGGTGTACACCCCGGCCATACCCGCAGCTAATAAAGAGCTGCAGTATTACCGGGAAAAGGGAACGAAGATCGTGAAGCGCAGCGATGTGCTTCAGCTGATCTCGGAAAGTTCTTTTAATATCTGTATTGCCGGCACGCATGGCAAAACGACCATCACCACCATGGTGGCGCATTTGCTGAGGGATAGCGGCTTTGGGTGTAATGCCTTCCTGGGAGGCATTGCGGTGAATTATGGGACCAATTTCTGGAGCAATCCGAAAAACGTATGTGTGATAGAAGCAGATGAATACGATAGAAGTTTTTTGAAATTAAGCCCTGATATAGCCATTATCACTGCCATGGATGCTGACCACCTGGATATATATGGTACAGCAGACGCAGTGGAACAGGCATTCATTGATTTCAGTGAGAGAATAAAGCCAGGTGGGTCACTGTTCCGTCAGTTTGGACTGAAAAGAGGAAAGGAACTGGCGAAAGGGTTGGCAGATACAAAATATACCTACAGCCTGCAAAATGAAAATGCAGATGTGTATGGCGAAAATATCAGGTTGGACAATGGTGGTTATGATTTTGATATAGTAATGAAAGATGACCGGATCGACAATGTGCGGTTGAATATGGGAGGGATGCACAACGTGGAGAATGCCATTGCTGCCATAGCTGTTGCAAGTTCTTTGGGAATAGAGCACGATAAGATCCGCTCAGCGGTTGAATCATTCCGTGGAGTGAAACGGAGGTTTGAGTACCTCATCCGGAACAGGAAACTGGTATTTGTGGATGATTATGCCCATCACCCCGAAGAGTTGCGGGCCCTGATCAATGGAGCAAGAACATTGTTCAGGCAAAGAAAATGCACGATCATTTTTCAACCGCATCTCTATACACGCACAAGGGATTTTGCAGATGGCTTTGCGGAAGTGCTTGATCTGGCGGATGAAGTGATACTGTTGCCAATTTATCCTGCAAGGGAGTTGCCGATAGAGGGCGTGACCAGTGAGATGATACTGGATAAGATGAAGAACGAGAACAAGAAGGTAATGGACAAACAGCAGCTGATAGATTGGATAAAGAATGATTATAAAAAAGGGATCAACGATGAGTTCGGCAGTCTCTTGATCACAGCTGGTGCAGGTGATATTGATACCTTGTTGATGCCAATTAAAGATCTGTTGACAGATATATAAATTGAATACGAAAAGAACGATACGGAAAATTTTATTCATTACCACATGGGTGGTGATCGGGGCAGGCATGCTTACCCTGCTGATCGCTGCCATGGGCAAGCAGAAAAAGGATAATTGCAAGGATTATGCAATTACGGTAAAAGGCATTAGAGGAGATGATTTTTTCCTTGATGAAGCTGATATACTCCGTTTGTTGAAAGTAGCTACAAAGGGAAAGATCAAGGGGCAGCCCAAGTCTTCCTTCAACCTGCAACAGATGGAAGAACTGCTGGAAGGTAACCAATGGGTAAAAGATGCGCAATTGTATTTCGACAGTCGGGATGTGTTGCATGTGTCCGTTACAGAGCGTGAACCTGTAGCCAGGATATTTACCGCAGCCGGAAAATCTTTCTACCTGGATGAGCATGCGCAGATGATGGGTTTATCGGACCGGTTGAGTGTGCGCCTTCCGGTATTCACCGGTTTTCCGGATAAGAAAATGCTGACTGTCAAGGACAGCCTGCTGATGAAAGATATCGTAGCAACTGCTCAATATATTAACGGTAATCCTTTCTGGTCGTCACAAGTGTCGCAGATCAACCTGGACCTTAGCTGTGGGGCTGATTGCCGGGAAATGGAAATGGTGCCACTTATTGGCAACCATGTGGTGAAACTGGGTAATGGAGAGAACATTGATAAAAAATTCAACCGCTTGTTTGTTTTTTATAAACAGGTATTGAGCAAAACAGGTTTTGATAAATACAAAACGATTGATGTGCGCTTTGATGGCCAGGTAGTGGGAGCGAAGAGCGAAAATCCAAGAGTAGATTCTGTACAGCTTCGGAAAAATGTGGAGAAACTGCTGAAACAGATCAAGGAAATGGAAGAGCTGAATGATAAGCAGGCTCTATTGCCAACGCCTGTTCCGGTGCAACCCGTAATGCCGCCAGCAGACAGTTCAAAGTATAATGAATTGAATGCCCTGGAAGATCAGGAGCCAGATAATAGTAGAACTGAAAATAAAGCTGCGGATAAAAAGGAAATAAAAACAGAGCGTAAGGTTACAGATAAGAAAGATGTAAAAACATCGGGCGGAAAAAAACAACCTAAAGCAGTAATGCGTAGAAATTAAGGAACAACTAAAACAACATAAAATGAATAACGAACAACCCATTATCGTTGGTCTTGACATTGGGACAACCAAGATTGCAGTGATAGCCGGACGCAAGAACGAGTTTGGCAAACTGGAGATTCTGGGCTTTGGTAAAGCCAACTCCAATGGCGTGAAGCATGGACAGGTATTGAACATTGATGAAACCATTAAAGCGATCCGTACTGCACTGGAAAATTGCTTTGCCTCCAATCCTAATCTCGATATTAAAGAAGTATATGTAGGTATTGCAGGGCATCATATCAAAAGCCTTCAAACCCGTGGAGATATCGTTCGCCAGGCAACTGATGAAGAGATCTCTCAGCGCGAGATCGATCAACTGATCAGTGACCAGTACAAAACCTATATTCCAGCCGGTGATCAGATCATTGATGTGATACCACAGGAATTTACGGTAGATAATTTCCAGAACATTCCAAACCCGATAGGGTATGGCGGTGTGAAGATTGGCGCGAACTTCCATATCATTACCGGTGATAAGAATGCGATCAGGAATATCAACCGCAGCGTGGAAAAATCAGGACTGTATACCAAAGACCTGGTATTGCAGCCGCTTGCTTCCTCTTCTGCTGTAATGGGTCAGGAAGATCTGGAAGCCGGTGTGGCTATCGTGGATATCGGCGGTGGAACTACTGACCTCGCAGTATTCTATGAAGGCATTCTGAAACACACTGCTGTAATTCCTTTTGCCGGTGAAAATATCACAAACGATATCAAGACTGGTTTGGGAGTGTTAAAAACTCAGGCAGAACAAATGAAAGTGCAGTTTGGCAGTGCGCTTGCTAATGAAGCAAAAGCCAATGCCTATATCACTATCCCGGGATTGCGTGGCATGCCGGCCAAAGAGATCAGTGTAAAGAACCTGGCGAATATCATCCAGGCACGCATGAGCGAGATCATGGATTTTGTGACCTATCATTTGAAACAGGTTGGCCTTGATAATAAAGCGCTCAATGGTGGTGTGGTGTTAACGGGTGGCGGATCTCAATTGCGCCATCTTATCCAGTTGACTGAATATGTAACAGGATTGCCTGCAAGGATCGGTTTCCCGAATGAACACCTGGCAGCCGGTCATATTGAAGAACTGGCTAAACCAACGTACTCTACCTGTATCGGTCTTATCCTGAAAGGTTATGATGATTATGAGCATAACCGCAAGCAGTTTGAAAGGGAATATAAAAAGGTAGAAGTTCCTCAAGGGCTGAAGAAAAATGAGGTTCCTGAAGAAGAAATGGAAACAGATGATGAAGTGATTATTCAGGATTCGGTAAAACAGCGCAAAGGCCTCAGCAATTTCTGGGGGAAATTCAAAGACGGAATAATAGATCTTTTCAAAGAAGAGGAGGATAAACACCTGTAGAATAAGATAACTAACCATTAAATTGAAGCGAATGATACATTTTGATTTGCCAAAAGAAAAGTCATCTATCATCAAAGTAATTGGTGTAGGTGGTGGTGGTGGTAACGCAGTTAACCACATGTTCAGCCAGGAGATTGATGGCGTCAACTTTATAATATGTAATACCGATGCACAGGCATTGTCCAACAGCGGTATTCCTAACCGTGTTCAACTGGGACCGCACCTCACACAAGGGCTCGGTGCCGGCGCCAATCCTGAGATCGGCCGTCAGGCAACAGAAGAATCGCTGGAGGAGTTGAAAGGCATCCTGGAAGTGAATACCAAGATGGCTTTTATCACTGCCGGCATGGGTGGTGGAACAGGTACCGGAGGTGCCCCGATCATTGCCAAGATCTGTAAAGACCTTGGTATACTCACAGTTGGCATTGTGACCACTCCGTTTGCCTATGAAGGGAAAAAACGCCAACTGCAATCGGAAGAAGGCATCAAGAACCTGAAACAGTATGTAGACACATTGCTGGTGATCAGCAATGATAAATTGCGTCACCAGTTTGGCAATCTGAAAATGCGTGAAGCATTTGAGAAAGCTGATAATGTGCTGGCAACGGCGGCAAAATGTATCACCGACGTGATCAGCAGCACTGGTCAGATCAATGTTGACTTCGCGGATGTATGCACTGTAATGCGTAATGGCGGTGTGGCGATATTAGGAAATGCAGCAGTATCTGGCGAGAACCGTGCGCATAAAGCAATAGAAGAAGCTTTGAATTCTCCATTGCTGAATGATAATGATATCAGCGGCGCTAAATGGATCCTTATCAATATCAATTCTTCTGAAGGTGAACATGAGTTCACCATGGATGAAGTAGAGATCATTCAAACCCACCTCGTAGGGCAGGCTGGTGAAGGCACTGACGTGATCATGGGATTGGGTTATGATCCATCACTGGGAGATAAACTGGGCATTACGCTTATTGCAACAGGCTTCCAGTACAAAGATCCTTTCACCAAACCGGTTGCCAAAAAACCTGAACCGAAGAAGGAAGAGAAGATCGTGATGACGCTGGGATTAGCCCCTGAAGCCGAAAAAGAAGTACAGCCTGCAAAAGAAGAAGAAAAGAAAGCAGATCCATTAGCTCCGAAACTGATGGATGAGCATACGATAGCAGACGCTCCTATGCCAGCCCTGGAGGAAATGATGGAGCGGGATTATGTTGAAGAAGAAGGACCGGCTGTTCATTTTGATTTGTCGACGGGCGAGCCGGCTGACAAGAAAAGCGTGGAATTACTTAGTGAAAATACGATTCAGGCATCCGGTAAAAATACTTCCGACAAAAAAATAAGCATAGAGCAACAGGAAGTTCTATATTCGACCTCTCAACCGAAACCTCAATCCTCTGCCGATTCTACTTCAGAATCCCTATCCCCATTTATTAAAAAACAGGAATCAACGAAAGATAGTACCACCCCGCTGTCTGCAGCATCGGGAGGTTATCTGGCCAGACCGTCCAATATCTACGCAGAGTCCAAGCCCGAGGTTTCATCCTCAAAGCCTTCTGCCGAAGAGCCGGTCCCTCCACCGATCGTTGCCACCAAAGAGGAAGAAGAACTTCTTGATTTGCAAATGCAACTGGTAGAAAGGGATGACATTCCGGCGGCGGATAAGCCGTTGGCCCATCATACTCAACTACCTTCATCTTCTCAAGCTGAGGAGCCGGCAATGCTGGACGAAGCAGAGGAGCAGAAACGTAAGGCGGCCGAGAGACTGCACAAGTTGAGAAACTTGTCGTTTAATGTCAACGCGGCAGACCCGAATAATGAGTTTGAAACAGTGCCGGCCTATATCCGCCGCAATATGGAATTGTATAACAGCAGCTCCCATATAGAGAACTTCTACAGCAATTACGAGGTCAAAACCGACCAGAATAATCAAACACAGATCAGCACGATCAATACTTTCTTAGACGGCAAAAAGCCCGACTAGCTATTTTCGTTCCAATGAAGCCAACGTAAGGAACGTGTTTTTAGTTGTTCCCCTGATGTTTTCATCAGGGGTTTTTCTTTTTAGGGTATTTGCCCACGGTATAAAACTCTTTGTGGTCTTTGTTGTCTTTGTGGGAGTAATTTATCCCACCAAGACAACAAAGACCACAAAGAAAAATTTATTCCGGAATATTTGTGAGGTTATCCTTTATAGATCATCCACCAGGAATTTCTTCCGGGCAAAGAAGATATAAGCAGATATATAAACCAGTACAGCAATAATTAAAGCAATGGTTGAAGGCGAATCGGGATAAAACACTTTTGTACCGAATGGCATCGGTATCAAAACGTCTGAAGCCTGCAGCGGCAGAAAATACCCGATCGGTGTAAGCTTGAACTGGAAATTAGTCAACGCTGTGATCAACCATTCAAAAATGAGGCCATACAGGAAGAAGATGATTATGGCCAGACCACTCCGGCGAAACAATACAGCCAGCATCAACGCAAAGAATAAATAAGCAAGTGATTGAATAAAAACATACCCGAGATATTCAATACCTTCAAACGTAAAGCTCCCCGAAGACAGAGACCCAAAGAATAAAGACGTAATGGCATTGATCACTGTTATAAGCAGAGAAAACAAAATGATCGTTGCGAACTTAACCCCAATGAATTGCCTCCTGCTCCATCCATCAATAATATTTTGCCTATGGGTTTTGAAATTGAATTCATTTACCATCAGCATAATAACGATCATGCCCGGAAAATAAAGCAACCAACTGCTCAGCCAGCCCACTGTCTGCCACACCTTGGGAAAAGCAAAAGAATCGCCAATCACCATCGCACTTTGCGGCACTTCCGACTTAGTGCGTTGCTCAATATACCACGCGATATAATTGATAAGGAATATGCTTAACAGGTAGAAAACAGAGAAGATCCAGAACGCCCGGTAATTCTTTACTTTCAACCATTCAATACGTAAGAAGTGCAGCATATAATAAGTTTATAAATTTAATGTTAGTAGCCTCTATTAGCTTTATTCGTGCCTCTCAACATTCTTTGCGCTTATCGTATCATTCGCACCATTCGTGCTGTCAGCGTTCGCTTTTGGTGCCCGTAATTTCCAGGAAAGTCGATTCCAACGATTTACGTTTCATGTTGAGACGGCTTAATACAATCCCATTATCAAAACAGTAACGGTTCAATTGAGTAGCCGTGATGCCATCGCCACTGATCACCTGCACATAATCATCCATGATCTCTACCTGCACCACGCCAGGCATCCGCTCAACTGTTTTTTCCAGTGCAGCAAGATCATCCGCTGCTATTTCAAGCACTGTTTGCTCGGAGGTTTTGGTATCCAGTATATCCTTTACACTCCCTACTGCTTTCAAATGTCCTTTCTGGATAATGGCGACATGGGTACAAACCTTTTCCACTTCATCCAGGATATGGCTTGCCATGATAATGGTTTTGCCTTGCCTGTTCAGGTCCTTGATAAGCGTACGGATCTCTGCAATGCCTGCGGGGTCCAGGCCATTGGTCGGCTCATCAAATACCAGTATGTCAGGGTTGCCAAGCAGGGTAGAAGCTATGGCCAACCGCTGCTTCATACCAAGCGAGTAAGTACTGAATTTGGAATCTTTTCTTTGGGTGAGGTTTACGATGTCCAGGACCCTGGCAATATCTTCCCTTCCTCTTTGTTTTATTTCCGCGGCGATCACCAGGTTCTTTTCTCCACTGAGATAATGATAAAAATTCGGGGTCTCCAGCAAAGTACCGATCCCCTGCCGGATCTTTTCCGATCCGGGTTGTCCATCCCACAGGTAAGTGCCGGAACTGGCTTTCAGGATGTCCATAATAATACCTAGCAAAGTGGTCTTGCCACTTCCGTTAGGCCCCAGTATGCCAAACACACTGCCTTTCGGCACTTCAAAGGAAACATTGTCCAGGGCTTTGATGGGACCATAGGACTTGGAGATCTTATCAATATTGAGGATAGCGCTCATAAGCGGAAATTATCACCTCAAGATAAGCGTTTATGGGACTTTTCAAAACAAAACTTGACCAGGGGTAAAGTAAGGGGATGTACCGTGCCAAAATTGATCGTGTGGCCCGGCCAGGAATAAAAACTAGAGAAGGAAGAGTGCCATAAAAATTAATCCAACCGGTTTGGCGGAACCCCCTCTTTGGTAATGATCACCGGCTGTATCAATCCCTTTTCATCAAAATACATGCGGTCTATACAGGTGACCCTTGAGTTGCCATCGGTTTCACCGATCGGGCGGCGATGATACACAATATACCAGGCATCCTTCTCTTTTTCATGGATCACAGAATGATGACCGGCGCCTGTAGCGATGGCGGGATTTTGCTGCAATATCTTGCCTATCCTTTTAAAAGGGCCGAACGGAGAATCTGATATGGCATAAGCCACACTGTAATCAGGACCCGTCCATCCTCCTTCAGACCACATGAAATAATACTTGCCATTCCGGATAAACATAAAAGGGCCTTCCACATAACCTTGTGGTGTTATTTCCTTGAAAGTTGTTCCGTCTTCGAAAGGCACAAACCCGGTAAAATCCTTATTGAGCTTGACAATATTGCAATGCCTCCATCCTCCATAGATGAGATAGTATTCCCCGTTTGCGTCTTTGAAAGCAAACTGATCGATCGGTTGGGCGCCATTATAGAATTTATCGATCAGCGGTTTTCCTAAATAATCCCTGAAAGGCCCTTCAGGTTTATCGGCAACAGCAATGCCGATACCGCCTTTTTCCGCATCGTTTTGTATATCGTTCGCACCAAAGAAAAGAAAATACTGTTTGTCCTTTTTAATAATGGAAGGTGCCCACATCGCCCGCCTGGCCCATTTGACAGAAGCAGTGTCGAGTATATGCGGATGTTTGGTCCATTGAATAAGGTCGGACGAAGAAAATGCATCCAGGAATACCTGTTTGTTATACGGCGCTGAATAAGTAGGGTAGATCCAGTATTTGCTGTCAAAAATAATTCCTTCAGGATCGGCATACCAACCGGGGAATACAGGATTGCCTGCTCTAATAGTATCGGCTGACTGTGCCGATACCGAAATAGTAGCAAGGAACAGGCAAAGAATCAAAAATGCTTGATTAGCTTTGAGCACAATAAACCCCTTCATGTGATAATTCGATTGGTATGAAGAACTAAAATACGGAGATTATGGCAACAATTCTTATAACCGGTGGCACGGGGCTTATTGGTACAGCACTCAGCAAATCTTTGCTGGATAAGGGATATCATGTGATCATCCTTACCCGGCAACAAAATCTGCCTGCAAAAGGAAATCTCCGTTATGCGCACTGGGATACCGGGCAACAACATATTGATCACGACGCTATTGCCGGCAGCGATCATATCATCCATCTTGCCGGTGCGGGTGTAGCAGATAAACGTTGGACGGATAAACGGAAAAAGGAAATTGTCGATAGCCGTGTGAAGAGCAGCGAACTGCTGGTGAAAGCATTGAAGGAAATACCTAACCAGGTCCGTTCTGTTGTCAGTGCTTCTGCTATCGGCTGGTATGGACCTGATCCTGTTATTCCTAACCCCGATCCGTTTGTGGAAGAAGACGAAGCAGATGATGGCTTTCTTGGCCGCACCTGCCTGCAATGGGAGCAAAGCATCGATCCAGTAAGGCAACCAGGCAGGCGATTGGTAAAACTCCGAACCGGCATTGTACTCAGCAGTGAAGGTGGTGCTTTAGAGGAATTTAAAAAGCCTTTAAAATTTGGTATGGCAACAATCCTTGGCAGCGGTAGCCAGATGGTCAGTTGGATACATATCGATGACCTGGTAAGACTTTATATCAGAAGTATAGAAGATGAAAAAATGGACGGTGCATTCAATGCAGTAGCGCCAAAGCCGGTATCTAACCGGGAATTGGTGCTGCAGCTGGCAAAAGAAGTAAAGGGGAAATTTTATATCCCGATGTATGTCCCTTCTTTTGTTCTGAAGCTGGTATTGGGAGAAATGAGTATAGAAGTATTAAAAAGCGCAACAGTCAGTTGCAGTAAAGTGCGCATTATCGATTTTACTTTTGTGTATCCTACTATTGAAGCAGCAATAGCTTCGATTGTCCCCGCAATAAAGAAATAAAAAGGGATGTGATCATCACATCCCTTTTTTATTTAAAACAGTGAAGCGTCCTAAAATAAGTTGACACAAAAACAGTGTCACCATGATAAATACAGGACAATTTAAGAAGCGTAAGCGCACTCAAAGGGATTACAGTTTGTCGTTCAAATTGCAGATAATAGACGAAATCGAAAAAGGGCACTTGACCTGGATAGAGAGTCAGCGTAAATACGGCATTCAGGGAAAGAGCACAGTTTTGGTTTGGTTACGGAAACACGGTACCTTGAATTGGCAAAGTGAAATGAAGGTGAAAAAGAAACCATCCCCCAATAGACAGATTGCCGAGCTGGAGGCAAAGATCAAGCGATTAGAAGCAGAAAAAGAGATATTGAATCGTGCCATTGATATCGCCGATGATATGCTGTCAACTGATATCAGAAAAAAGTACTTACCCCTGTCGCAACAAGCTTCCGAAAGCCAGCAGGGGGAAGAAAATACTCCGTCCGAGTAATTGCTGGCGTTTTGGGATACAGCCGTCAAAACCTCTATAAGCAAGCAAAGGAAGCTGCCCGGCAAAAAGCAGTATTGTATCAGGTAAAGCAGTTAATTGATCAACAGCGGAAGCTCTTGTCTCGTTGTGGCACAAAAAAGCTTTACCATCTGATAAAGTCTGAGCTTGCTTCCTTAGGCTTAAAAGTAGGTCGGGACAAGCTTTTTGAAATAATGCGACATTATGGGTTACTGATCCGGCCCGCCAAAAGGTATGTTCAGACGACGATGAGCAAACATTGGTTAAGGAAGTGGCCCAATCTGATCAAAGAACAAAAGATCACTCATGCAGATCAGGTATGGGTAAGTGACATTACTTATTTAAAAACTCAGCAAGGAGCCTGTTATTTAAACCTGATCACTGATATGTTCAGCAGGAAAATAGTGGGGTATGCAGTGGCAGATAATATGGAAGCAGAGACCATGGCTACTGCATTGAAAATGGCTATTGCCAATCGACTGAACCCTGCGCAGCTCACAATCCATCATTCTGACCGAGGGCTGCAGTATTGTAGCGAGGAATATGCAGAGCTGACCAGGAGCAATAATATCCAACTGAGCATGACAGAAAATGGCGACCCTTATGAAAACGCCCTGGCCGAACGGATGAACAGAACCTTGAAAGAGGAATTTGGCCTGTACCGGAAAATGGACAACCTTCAACAGGCAAAGCTTTTGGTTGCAGAAGGCGTAGAATTATACAACTCAAAAAGGCCACATCTGGCTCTCAAAATGAGTACCCCAGATGAAGTATACAAAGCAAAAATCCCGGCTGCCTAAGGCAAACCGGGATATTAATTAAATTTGTCAACCTATTTTAGGACGATACACAGATACATTAAAATGCTTTCTTCTCTGCCGGCATTTTAGGCGTTTCCTTCTGTGTATACATTGTAGGTGTCACTTTCTTAGGATCACCCTGATACACCCAGGTAATATTATTGATATACTTGTTGAATACAGAATTCAGTTGCTGCAGTGTCACTTTATCTACGTCTTCTTTGATCTGGATCGATCTTTTCCAGTTGCCGTGCAACACTTCATTGGAAGCAAGTGAAGCTGCCTGTGCTTCATTCGTTTCATTACGATAATATATACCGGTAAGGAAGCCGGTCTTTTCATTTTTCAACTCGTCGGCAGTAAAGCCTTCTTTCTTCACCTTGTCAATTAATCCACGGGCTACTGCAATGTATTTATCAGGCTCGGTGGTGGTTACAGAAAGATTGGCATAAGGTGTAGTGCCACCGCTGAACCAGGCCTGCGGCGCATACGAAAGACCATGCTTGCTTCTTACTTCCAGGAAATGCCGGCTGGCAAAAATGCTCATGGCCAGTGAAAACGCATTGTAATCAGGCGAGCCGGGTAATGGGCCGCTGGCAATACCTCTTACATAGTTAGTAGCATTGGCGCGTTCTTCTTCTTTGAATGAATTGGTTGCCGGTGTATAACTTTTCTTTTGCTCAACAAAGGGAGCGCCTGCGGGCACTTTACTCAGCAGGGCTTTTACTTTTTGTTCAATAGTAGCTTTATCGAGATCGGCCACCACTACGATCACCATGCGGGAACGGGTGAAGATGGATTGCCAGTATTTCTTTGTTTCGGCAGATGTCAGCGCTGTAATGGAAGCTACAGTGCCTTGCGGCTCTTTGGCATAATTGGTACCTGCAAAAGCGGTCTGCTTTGCCAGTTTATTGATCGCATTATCAGGGCTTGATTCGCTGGCCCGCAGGTTATTGATCGCATCCTGTTTGATACGGTCAAATTCTTTCGGATCAAAGCGGGGTGAAGTGAGTGCATCGGTATACAGCGGCCATACTTCATCAAAATCGCTTTTGATACAGTTAAGGCTAAAGGAAGCAAAGTCCATTCCGGAGCCACCGCCAACCTGTGCGCTTACTTTATCCAGTTTGTCTTTAAAACTGTTTTTATCATCTTTCATCGTACCGCATTCGGTAAGGGCATTCATAGCCAGGTTTTCGATACCGGCTTTGGAAGCGGGATAATTTTGCACGCCGCCTTTGATAATGGTTTGTATCACCACTATGTCATTACCACTGGGTTGAACGATCACTTTTACCCCATTAATGGTCATATCATAAGGGGAAGCCTGTTTCTGAGCTGAACCGGCAAATGGCAGGGCCAGCGCAACCAGGCATATTGTATATTGAAATATCTTTTTCATCCGTAATAGTTTTAGTTTAACCAATAGAGGCTCAGTTCTTGAAGAATTCGTTCACCTTCAGTTGCTTGCTCATATCTTCATTGATGATCATGCCAGCAATGTATGGCTTATCAATAATGTATTTTTTGAGATAGTTCTGAATATCTGCACGGGTCACATTCATCAGGTTCTTCATATAATCAGTGTAATAATCCAGTGAAGCGCTGCACCACCAGAATGTAAGCGTGCTGCTGAGGGCAGAAGGCTTTTCATTGGCGCGGATGAAATTGCGGCGCAGGATATCCTTTGCAGTTTGAAATTGCTCATCAGTAAAATAATCAGCATCTGCAAAATGGTTCACCTGGTTAAGCACTTCTGCAGTGAATTCTTTCAATTTGCCCGGATTGGGTACCGCAAGGATCTGGACAGGCCCTACATGCGCTGCTGACTGGTAAGAAACGCCTGCATAGCTGGCCAGTCCTTTATCAACCAGCGCCTGCTGCCATTTGGAAGAGTTCAATCCAAGAATAGTAGAGAATACATCAGCAGCCAGCGTGCCAACAGAATCCCTTCTTGTATCGGGCCCTTGCCATACATACATCACATAAGGTGTTTGTGCAATGGATGATTCTTTAACGAAGTATTCTGTTTTTTCAATGGGTTTAAATTCAGGGATAGGGTATTTCTCATGGGGATTAAAACCGCTGCTGGCCCAATCGCCAAAAATTGCTTTGACTTTGGCAAATGCTTCAGCAGGTTTAACATCACCCGTGATCACCAGCAGTGAATTGTTGGGGAAATAGTATTTGTCTTTGATCACCATCATTTTTTCCGGTGTGGCTGAATTGATGATATCGTGATCGCCGATCGGATTTTTGCGGGTAAACAGATCGCCCCACACTTTTTTACCTACTGTGATCCACAACTGGAAATAAGGATCGCTCTCTGCACGCTGAAACTCTCCATCCACTACCGGCCTTTCTTTTTGCATGTCTTCTGTGCGGTAGATGGGAAAGCGGATCGCTGCATTCATGAATTTCAATCCTGCATTAAGGCTGTCCTTATCAAAAGTGAAGAAGTAGTTCACTCTTTCATCGCCTGTTGTGCCGTTCCAGATCATGCCCAGCTCTTCCGTGCGTTTGATGAATTTTTCCTGGTCAGGATAATCCTTGTTCGCTTTGAAAAACATATGCTCAAACAAGTGGGAGAGGCCACTGTATTCAGGCCCTTCTGTATAAGCACCGTTCTTAACGGCGATCTCAATAGTGGCAAGCGGCACTTTATGGTTTTCGATCACGACCACCTCAAGGCCGTTGTCCAGCTTTTGCCAATAATAATTATCGGGTAGCCGCGGCTGTGAAAATGCAGTTACACTGGTGGCCAGCATTGCTGCTACAAGTAATTTTTTATTCATAGAAAAAATTTGAACCTGCAATGCAGGTTGGTTAAAGGGATTATTCGGAAGGTACAGAAGTTGGGGAAGCCCCGGAAATAATTCGCCCTTGTTTTTGCCTTGGAATTTCAGAAAATTTAATAGCGGCGAATAAGCCGGATGCCCGGCTTTTAGCCATGATATTTCAGGTAAGACCTGCATGGTCCGGATGCCAGATACTGCTGAATTCTCCAATAATAGCCTGATTGTTTTTCCAGTCCTGCCGCTGCAGTTTCAATAGAACAATATCCTCTTCTCTTACACGCCGGAATCTCGGGCTCATGGTGCCTCCATTGGTGTTATCACCAGCCCTGGCGGCAGGGTTATATTGATAGGGAGAATCAACAATGGTACCGCGGGGATACATAATGCCCGGCACACCAGTTCCCCTTATATCCAGGTTGCCGGGATGATCCAATCCGATCGTATGGCCGTATTCGTGCGCTGCTGTAGTAGAGCCTTCGTATAAATTATCGCGTTTGAAATAACCGGTATTGCATCCCAATCCATCTACAAACGAAATATTACCCATGGCAAATTCCTCGATGCGGAAATAATTATTCTTCGGATCAGTGTTCTCAAATATTTCTTCAGGTGTAATAGCAGGATGGAAATAACCGGTGATCTGAAAAATAAGCCGCAACTCCCTGCCTTTAATACGAACAAGGGCCTGTGGTTCATTCCACATCATTTCAATCTCTTTCCTGATATACTCCGTAATATCCGCATCGGCGGCATTGCCGTAAGTGATGATATGGGAATGAAGAATGAGCTGGTCGTTAATGATCTCAGCATGGCCCATGATTATCCTTTTAGTTCCTTACCGGTTTACCACTTTTCAATACGCTCTGTATCCGCTCCAGGGTTTTCTTTTCTCCGCAAAGAGAAAGGAATGCTTCCCTTTCCAGGTCGAGCAGGTACTGCTCTGTTACCAATGTAGGTTCGCTCAGATCACCGCCACACATTACATAGGCCAGTTTCTTTGCTACCACCACATCATGATCTGTTGCATAGTTAGCTCTCCACATGCCGTTGATACCGGCATATAGCGCACCCAATGCGGAGCGCCCCAGCACTTTCACATCTTTACGTTGCACCGGTGTGGTATAGCCGCTGTCGAATATTTCGATCACCGATTTTTTTGCTTCGGCAATACGTCTTCCCTGGTTCATCACGATCTCATCGTGCCCCTTGCGGTACACACCAATATTAAACCCTTCTGCTGCAGAAGTGCCTACTTTGGCGGTAGCAATAGTAAGAAAACGATTCTTCAGGGTAATGGTTTCTGGCTCGTCTTCATGCATTTCATCAGAAGCGCGCAATACAAACTCCTTGGTACCGCCACCTCCGGGTATCAATCCCACACCAAGCTCTACCAGCCCTGTATACGTTTCTGCTGCCGGGCAAACTTTATCGGCATGCAGGCTTAATTCGCAAGCTCCTCCCAGTGCCAGCCCATGTGGCGCCACTACTACTGGTACTGCTGAATAGCGTGCACGCATCATCGTATTCTGAAACAGGCGGATGGCCATATCCAACTCATCATATTCCTGTTCAATTGCCAACATAAAGATCATTCCCACATTGGCACCAGCGGAGAAATTGGCGCCTTCATTGGCGATCACCAAACCCTTGGCTCCTTTTTCTGCTTTGTCGATCGCTGTTTGAATACCGGATAACACATCACCACCTATACTGCCCATTTTGGTGGACCATTGCAAACCCAACACATCATCTCCCAGGTCGTACAACTTGCAACTGCCGTTTTTCCAAACCAGTTTATCCTGGTAATTGCTCATGATGATGAACGACTCACCACCAGGAACCGGTTTATAGGTTTTGGAGGAAGGATCATAACTGAGCTTTCTTCCACTTTCAATTTTATAGAATGTTTTATTACCAGCAGCCAGCATCTCTTCCACCCATGAAGCAGGCTGATAACCGGCTTCTTTCATGGCTTTCACCGTTTTTTCCAATCCCAGCACATCCCAGCTTTCAAAAGCGCCGATCTCCCAGCCAAAACCAGCCATCATTGCATCATCCACGCGGTATACTTCATCGCTGATCTCAGGAATGCGGTGGGAAATATAGGCAAACAGGCCATAATGGAAATGGCGGTAGAATTCACCTGCCTTGTCGGGACTACCTACCAGCATTTTCAGGCGTTGGTAAAGATCATCAACAGGTTTGGCAGCTTCAAGCGAAGCAAATTTTGCTTTAGCCCGTGGTTTATATTCAAAGGTTTTGAGATCGAGTGTATAAATCTCTGATTCCCCTTTTTCATTTTTGCGTTTGGAGAAGAATCCCTGTCCTGTTTTATCGCCCAGCCAGTTATTCTCTACCATTTTATTCAGCCAGCCAGGAATGATGAATGAATCACGCGCTTCATCGGATGGGCAATTATCATACACACCTTTAGCAACTTTCACCAATGTATCAATGCCCACTACATCTGCTGTGCGGAAAGTAGCGGATTTAGGGCGGCCAATCATAGGCCCGGTCAATGCGTCCACTTCATCAATGTTCAACCCAAGTTTATCCACCAATCCAAATATGGCCATGATGCCATAGACCCCAATGCGGTTGGCAATAAAAGCAGGCGTGTCTTTACAAAGCACGGTTGTTTTACCCAGGATCAGATCGCCGTAATGCATCAGGAAGCTGATCACTTCAGGATCTGTATGTGGTGTGGGTATGATCTCCAGCAAACGCAGGTAGCGTGGAGGGTTGAAAAAGTGAGTGCCGCAGAAGTGTTTTTTGAAATCATCAGTTCTTCCTTCTGCCATCAGGTGAATGGGAATACCGGATGTGTTGGAAGTAACAAGTGTTCCAGGTTTCCGGAACTGTTCCACTTTATCGTAGATCAGTTTTTTTATATCGAGTCTTTCCACCACCACTTCAATGATCCAGTCGCAGGAAGCGATGTCCTTCATATTATCATCGAAGTTGCCGGTAGTAATTTTTTTGATCACGTCTTTATCGTAAACCGGCGATGGATTGCTTTTCACCGCTGCTGTCAATGCATCATTCACGAGTTTATTCCTTTCTGCAGGTTTGGTGCTTTCTGTCGCTTCTTTAGGCACCATGTCCAACAACAAAACCTGCACGCCCACACCTGCAAAATGACAGGCGATCCTTGATCCCATTACCCCGCTACCAAGTACAGCCACTTTTTTAATGATCCGGTTCATATAGCATTTTTAAAATTAGTTAGCTAAACAACTATTTTCGATACCGAAGTTAGGTCTTTTTAAACTATGTAGAAAATGAATAGTGGGTTATTTATGCCGCCGCATATACCGGTTTAGCTGACGTCTGTTCTTTCCCAGTCCCACACTGCTTCCCACCCCGCTAAGGGTGATTTTTACGAGATAATTCAATGCAGAGCGGTCGTGTAAACGGATAAAGAAAACCGTTCCTTTTCTATCTGTATTCTTATTCCTCAAAATGGTATTCACCAGTGAATTGACGGCACCTCTGAAAAAGGATTTTTTTTCCTGGTTGGGCTTTCCGTTCAATAATACTTTCAGATCGCGGTAAGCCATGACCATTTCTCCATACGCCACCTGGTCATTTCCCGTAACATGCATGGTCATTGTGTCAAGATAGCCTGATTTTAACGTTGAGCCGGCCAAAGGCCCCAATGCATGATTCAATACTTTGAGATCGGCTTTTCCCATTTGTAGCTGCATCACGAAGCCTCCTGCTGTGTCGGTGTATGATCCTTTTGTTTGCAAAGCCGTGAACACTGAATCTTCCAGGTAAGCAGTGGCCCTTATGGAAAGGCTGTCGGAAGCAGTGGCCCCATAATTACGTATCGAAGTGATCAGTCCATTCAAACGGTTCACATGTATCCAGCCCGATGCTTCTGTTTTTTCATTATACTCACCGTATTTAACCCAGGCATTCCGAAGCTGCAATGAATCAATGGATATTTTTGCCGGAAACATTTTCAGATGGTCAACAGGAAGCGGACGCACAATGCCCGGCTCTCTTGGTAGGCGTTTATCGCGGAAATCATCGAGCCTTGCATCGTTAACTGAAATACTGCGCATGTCAAGGACAGTATCTTTTAAGAACCGCTCCAGGTTCACTCCATTAATATTGACTCTGCCGGTTTTTACAATGGCATAATCGATCTGGTAGGGATGTGTTTTTACAAAATCTTCCTGGCTTTGCATCGGCCGGTAAGAAAACGAATCTAAAGAAAGGCCCTGTGTATTCTTATCAAAATTGATATTGTGCCATTCAAACCGGTTATGATTGTTCTGGTAATTACCCGTGACCTCTCTCAACGTGAAATTTGTATTGTGTTTTACAAGTTCATACAGGTTCAGCAGAAGTGAAGAGCTGACAGCAAGGTCATTCAGCTTTGCTGTAACAATAACCAGTTTTCCCGCATTCTTATCGATGCTGTCGAGCACAAAATCCCTGGCAGACAGTTGCGCCAGCTTCCCTTTCCAGTCCCAGGCTCCTGCTTCATTTTTATGAAATGCGAGTTTTTCTGCTTCTGCTGATAGCTGGCCTTCACGTGTATTGAAAGTTTTTCCTTTTTTATTCCTGAATGAAAAACGGTTTAGTAAAAAAGATAGCCTGCCGGCCTTAAGACCAGCGCCTTCATTATTCGTCGTTAATTGTTCCAGCTCCAGGAAATTATTATCAGCGCCTTTCCATACCAGCCAGCCTGTTTCATTTTCTTCCTGCTTCCGTATGTAAATATCGGGTTGCTGTATGCGCAGTTTGTCAATACTGATCATTGGCCATTTACCCGGTTCCTTATCCGTTTCCTCTTCTGCCTCACCCGCCAGGTACATATTTGCCAAAGGCTTGTTGATGGTAAGAGACTGGATCCGGAAATCTTTATTGATCAGGGAATTGATATCTGCCACCATATTAGCAGAAGTGATTTGTATACTGACGGAATCACGGTTGCCCTGCTGTGTATACCGGATATTTTCCAGTGAAGAAGGTTGTTTATCTGTAATATTGAACCGGTCAACCTGTAAAAGAGACCGTTTGTTTTTCAAAGTAAGATCATTACCTGTTGCTGCAAAGCCATCCAGTTGCCATTTCTTTCCTGCTGTTGAAAAAGCATTGGCTGAAACCGACTGCAGGTAAAGCGAAATATCATTAGGAGGCGAATGAATATTGAGCGTCGTTTTTGATCCATTGATATTTTGGATAATAATATCTCCTGGTTGTTGACGGGAAGAGGATGGCGACTGTGTTGTAATATCCATCGAGGCTTGATCCCATTTTACTCCTCCAAGCAATAATTTCTTTTGTTTTTCATCTATCAGCATGGAAAGAATGGAAATATTCTTTGCCTGTATCGCCAGCTGGCCTTTCTTCCTGATATTGATCGATGCGGCTTTCAGTTGATTACCTGAGCTGGTCAATGCCATATCTTCCAGTTCAGCATCCAGCCCATCCATTGTAAAAGACCCCTTCTGGAATGTCAGCATATTCACAGCTTGCTGTATGCCTGTAAGATTTCGGGATTTCATCAGCTGCTGAGCTGTAACAAAACTTGTTACATTATCCAGTTGCAGTTTTGCATTATTCCTGAAATCCAGGTTCAACTGCCCGTTGATGATATTCAGGTTATGTAATTGCAATAACTTATTAACTTCCTGTAAGGCTTTAAAAATATCTCCCGGCTTATCATTCCCGCTGCGGCTGAGATCGTAATTGATGACGGGTTTATACAGTACGATCTGTTCTGCTTTCAACCGCCTGTCAAACACAAGGTGGTCCCACGACAGTCCATACAATTCAAACTGCGGCATGGCGACCCGGTTTACCGATTTTCCATTTTTATATTCTTTATAGGCAAAATTGCTCAGGCTGATACGGTTGTTTATTAAAAGAATACTGTCAAACTGTACAGAAAAAGCACTGTCGCGGACAAAATTCTCAGAATTGCGGATGGCCATGGCAAAGCGCTCTACCGTCAATGGCCTGGGTGCATCTTTTTTGATGCGTAATCCCTGCATCTCAAAATTGTTGTGAGTGGAAACAAAGGAACTGGGATGTCCCAGGCGAACGGTATTGATATCAAAAGAGCCGTTCTCCACTATCACAAACTTTAATTGCAGATCACCTGTTAATTGTTGCACCAACTCATCCAGCCTGGGTGTATTTACCGTTGGCTCATCATCTTTCAGATTTACATTCAATGCAAATCGTGGATTGATGCAATACACGGAATCGGCTTTGATCAGTTCACTCCGATACAAAGTGTCAAAGTCGATATTGGTCATTTTCAACTTGTCGAAAAATACTGTGAAGGAGTTATTGCTGCTGTCGCCCTTGTTCGCCGTGATAGTACAACTGTCAAACTCTGCCAGTTTGTGTTGAAGGTTGATACGAAAATTGCTGAAGCTAAGCCGGTGCCTTCCGTCCGGGAAAAAGATATCCTGGTGAGTGGTTTGCAGGGCAAGATTATCACTGAAGAGTATTTTATCCCGGCTTTGCCCCTGTGCACTGTCTACCCGGAGATTGTCCAGGCGGAAATAAATATTGGAGATGGCGACCGGTTTTTCATTAGCGGCAGGATCAGCTTTGTTGACCATGGAAAACTTCCCGTTATCAATCTGGAACCTGTCTACTTCCAGTACTTTCAATGCATCACGGATAGAATTGTACACTCTTCCCATTTCCTGGGGAATGGAAAGAGCTTCTCCATCCTTTTTATTGTCGGGAACACGTAAACTGGTTACTGTGATCACGGGGTTTACCAGTTTCAGCGAATCGATCAGAAATGTTTTTTCAGCAATGAGCGGGTAAAACTTTTTCAACCGTAATTGTAAACGCTCCACTTCAATGCGGTAATTGTTGGGAGATGTGGAGTCGTCCGTGGTATAGAAAACAGCTTTCCGGAGCTCCATTCTTTTTTTGAACCAGTTGTAGCTGAATTTTTCCACCTGAAGCTTCAGCTTCCCGTTGGATTGCCGGTTTACCAGCTCAGCAAGAATATCTTCAGCATGATTTACAAACCAGAAATGAAACCCCAGCAGTATGCCTACCACAGAGCCTGTAACAATGGCGATTATTTTGAGTAGTTTTCGGGATATACCTATTGCCGTCAAGAGGCGGACATTTTACATGAATTTACTCAAATCCCGCGCATTAAACAACAGTGAAGTGACAAGAGAATGTTAATGGTTGATAGAGTGTGGTTTTGAAGGTTTAAGAGGCAAGCATCTCTTTTTTCAGGAACAGATCTAGCTTACCAGCCCAGAACCCCAGGTCCCTGATAAGATTGATCATTTCGGTATAATCCATTCCTTCAATATTCCTCTCGGTTACGGCACATAATATCCCTCTCGATTCATCGGCAGTGAGCTTATAACCGAGATAAGTGGCATTGATGGCCAATGCGGTTTTATACAGCATGAACTGTTTGGGAATATCCCTTGGTATTGCACAAAGTGGTGACATGCACCGGATAAAGATCTGTTGTTCCTGTTCCGGGTTCTTTTGTGCAGTCAGGAATACTTCGATGGTAGAACTGCCCTGCACGAAATACCAGGCACCTGTTTGTTCATTGTAAATATCATCAGCATTTACACCGATATCAGCGCACAAATGCCGGATGTATTGTTTTACTGTTTCGATAGAGGTCATAAATGCCTGGTTAAGGTTTTATGCAAGGCAAACTCGTATCGCTGCAAATTATTGTCCGGCCTCCCGGCTTTTACAACGGAATTAACTTACCGACGATCCGTTTGCAGTTGCCTCGTCCGGATTCACAAACTTCAGCTTGCCATTGTCTTCAGCCATCAGTATCATTCCATTGCTTTCAATGCCTCTCATTTTCCGGGGAGCAAGATTGGCAACTACTACCACCTGTTTCCCGATAATAGCGGAAGGCTCAAAATGCAAAGCTATGCCGGATACAATGGTCCTTTTTTCAAAACCGAGGTCCACTTCCAACTTGAGCAGCTTATCTGCTTTTGCCACTTTTTCTGCTGCAGTGATAGTGCCAACTTTAAGATCGAGTTTGGCAAAATCATCATATTGTATTTCCGCTTTGGCTACGGGTGTTTCTTTAGGTTGTTCGTTCACTGTTGTTTCAACGGGTTTAACTAATCCTGCTTTTAATTTTTCCACCTGTGCAATGATCTCGCTATCCTCGATCTTCCTGAATAATAGTTGGGGCTCTCTCAGGCTATACCCCACACTCAGCAATTTCATGCTGCCGGCATTTTTCCATTCCAGCATTCTGTCTACCACTTTCATCTTATGCAGCATTGATTTGGCTGTGTTGGGCAGGAACGGATTGATCAGGATTGCGAGATTGGCTGTTAACTGCAAACAAATATGCAAACAGTTATCGATCTGTTTTTGCAATTCAGGTTTGGCTGCCAGTTCTTTTGCCAGTATCCAGGGTTCCTTTTTCTGCATATACTGGTTGCCTTTGCGGGCCAGATCGATCACTTCATACAGTGCTTCGCGGAATCGATACTCCTCCAACAGGGAAGTTACCGTGTCTTTAGTGTTGCTGATGGCCGTGATGAGTTGTTTATCTTCATCATCGATCAACTCATTATGGAAAGGAGGCACTTTGCCATTGCATAGTTTATGCATCAGTACAAAAGTGCGGTTCTCGAAATTGCCGAATATATCGGTGAGCTCGCTTTTGTAAGCCTGCTGAAAACCTTTCCAGGTAAATTCGCTGTCTTTGGTCTCCGGTGCTATCTGTGTTAAATAATAACGCAATGCGTCAACCATCTGTCCGCCGCCATTTTCCTTTTTCACAAAATCATTGATATAATCACGCATTTCCAGTTTCCAGTTCCGGCTGGTGCTCATTTTATCACCTTCCAGGTTCAGGAATTCATTGGCCGGCACATTGGCGGGTAATATATCGCCATGCAATTTCAGCATCACGGGAAAGATGATACAATGGAACACGATATTGTCTTTACCGATAAAATGGACAAGTTTCGTGTCCTTATCCTGCCAGTAAGGTTTCCAGTCTTTATCATGGTCAAGCGCCCATTGCTTGGTGGCGCTGATATAACCGATCGGTGCATCAAACCATACGTACAGCACTTTTCCTGCTGCATCGGGCAATGGCACTTTCACGCCCCAGTCAAGATCACGGGTAACGGCCCTTGGCTGCAGCCCGCCTTCGATCCAGCTTTTGCACTGGCCTACTACGGATGGCCTCCAGTCATCCTTATGATCTTCCAGGATCCATTTCCGTAAGAAATCTTCATGCTTGCCTAATGGAAGATACCAGTGGGTAGTTTTTTTCTTTATGGGCTTGCTTCCGGTTAATGTGCTTACAGGATTGATCAGTTCATCAGGGCTGAGGGAAGTGCCACAGCGTTCGCACTGATCGCCATAAGCATTTTCATACCCGCAGTTGGGGCAGGTGCCTTTTATATAACGGTCAGCCAAAAAAGTTTTGGCTTCCTCATCATAATATTGTTCAGTCTCTTTTGTTTCCAGTTCACCACGGTCATTCAGATAAGTAAAGAATTCCCGGGCTGTTTCATGATGCAAAGGAGAACTGGTGCGATGATAGATATCAAAGGAAATGGACAGGTCTTCAAAATCCTGTTTCATCGCTTCATGATATTTATCGATGATCGCCTGCGGCGTGGTGCCTTCTTTCATTGCCTGGATAGGAATAGCAGTGCCATGCTCATCACTGCCGCACACAAATACTACGTCCCTTTCCTGTGCGCGCAGGTAACGGACATAAATATCTGCAGGTATATAAGCGCCGGCGAGGTGCCCTACGTGTTTCAATCCATTGGCATAGGGCAGGGCAGACGTGATCAGGTATCGTTTCGGGGTCGTCATAGTCTGCAAAAATACCGGAATTATGGGTGAAAGAGAAACGTTGCCTGTTGCAGTTGTTCGTCGACCACTTGGCCATCGGTCAACGAACAACAACCCTTCCTTTGAGATAGCCAATAACTTGAACTACCTTAGATCAATGATGAACCGCAAAAACTTCCTTTCTTCTGCCGGCGCCCTTATCGCCTCGTCCGCTATCCCGTCTTTTGCAACAACGGATGAAAGTACACCGGCAATCATCCCGGCCTACCTGCGGAAAGGGGACCTGATCGGCATTACTTCACCGGCTGGTTATATCACACATGAAGAGATCCTGCCGGCAGCAAGACTGATGGAAAGCTGGGGCTATCGCATCCGTCTTGGCAAGACCATTGGCATGCGCGATGGTACTTTCGGAGGCACAGATACAGAGAGGCTGGCAGATATGCAGCAGATGCTGAACGATAAGGAGATCAAAGCCATCATGTGTGCCCGTGGCGGTTACGGCTCCATCAGGATCATTGATAATTTGCAGTGGAACCGGTTCCGCGAACATCCGAAATGGATCATTGGCTTCAGTGATATCACTGTTTTGCATTCCCATATCCTGCGCAATTTTGGGATCGCTTCCATTCATTCCAAAATGTGTAACAGCTTTCCGGAAGTTTGGGAAAAGGCCGATCCGGTACAGAAAGAAACGATTGAATCTATCCGCCGGGCACTGGCAGGTGAGAAGGTCCAATATACGGCGGCAGCAAATCCACAAAACAGGAACGGAACAGCTACCGGGATACTGACCGGCGGAAATTTAAAGACACTGGAAACCCTGGCCGGTTCAGCTTCAGATATACATACGCAAAACCGGATTCTGTTTGTGGAAGATACCGGTGAATATCTTTACAGTATCGACCGCATGTTCTGGAATCTTGCCCGTACGGGTAAACTCGGGCATCTTGCCGGCCTGATCATTGGCGGATTTAAGATCAAACAGGATGATCCCGGCGAGGAATTTGGGAAGAACTTACAGGAAATCGTATTGGAAAAAGTAAAAAAATATAAGTATCCGGTATGTTTTGATTTCCCGGTAGGCCATCAGCGCGATAATTTTGCATTGAAATGCGGCGTACAGCATAAACTGATTGTGCAAACCGGCGCCAGCACCTTAACAGATAGATTATGATCAAAACTCCTCCTTACCTGCAACCCGGCGATACCATCGGCATCGTTTGCCCGGCAGGATATATGAGCCTTGAAAAAGCAGCCGAATGTATCCGTGTGCTCCGGGAAGAATGGGGCTACAATGTAAAAATCGGGAAAACCCTGGGTGGAGCTTCCACTACTTATTTCTCCGGCACAGATGAAGAAAGGTTGACCGATCTGCAGCAAATGCTGGATGATGACGAAGTGAAAGCGATATTGTGCGGACGTGGTGGTTATGGCACTGGCCGTATCATTGAGCAGCTGGATTTTAAAAAATTCAAAAAGAATCCGAAGTGGATCATTGGCTTCAGTGATATCACAGTGCTTCACTCGCATCTTTACAGCAACTATTATATCGCCAGCCTGCATGCGCCTATGGCGGCAGCTTTCAATGAGGCAGGATACATCAACCGCTATGTACAATCATTGCGGTCAGCCTTGCAGGGTACCTGGGCCAGGTATACCTGCGAACCGCATCCGTTCAACAGGACGGGTGAAGCTATTGGCGAATTGGTCGGCGGCAACCTGTCACTGATCGCCCATCTTGTCGGCTCAGATTCCGATATCAAAACAAAAGGCCGTATTCTTTTCCTGGAAGATATCGGCGAATACAGCTACAATATTGACCGGATGATGTATCAGTTGAAACGGAGCGGCAAGCTGAAAAATCTTGCAGGGCTTATTATTGGCGGTTTTACGGATATGAAGGATACAGAAAGGCCTTTTGGTAAAGATGTATACGAGATCATCCGTGATATTATAGAAGAATATAACTATCCCGTCTGCTTTGGATTCCCCGTCAGCCATGAAAAAGAAAATTATGCATTGAAAATAGGAGCAGGGTATAAACTGAAGATCACTAAAAGCCGGGTACTGCTGGAGGAGTGATCTCGCCTGTAAGCTCCTTCCCATTGTCACCCCGGACCTTAGCGAACTATAGCTGCAACTGTACTAAACCTGGTCCGGGGTGACAGCAGAAAGGAACTACAGATTATCAATTAAACCAAGACAGAGATAGTAATAATTGATTAGTTTTGCATTCCTATAAGTTAAATCTATATAATGACCCTGGTTCAGTTAGAATACATTATCGCCGTGGACACCTGGAGGCATTTTGCCACTGCTGCTGAGCATTGCTTTGTGACCCAGCCCACGCTAAGCATGCAGATACAGAAACTGGAAGAAGAACTGGACGTAAAAATATTTGACCGCAGCAAGCAACCCGTTGTGCCAACGGAAACAGGAGCCGAGATCATTGAGCAGGCCCGGGTGATACTGGCAGAAAGAAACGTGTTGCTGGAAAAACTGCAAAACAAAAAAGGAGTGCTGACGGGTGAGCTCCGGATCGGGATCATCCCCACCCTGGCTCCTTACCTGCTGCCGCTTTTCATTCAGCCATTTGCTAAAAAATTTCCCTCTGTAAAACTGGTCGTGCATGAAATGATGACCGAGTTGATCATTGCCCGTCTGCGGGAAGGGAAAATTGATGCAGGTATTCTTGTTACACCTTTGCAGGAAGCTGGCATCAAAGAGTTTGTATTGTTCTACGAAGAATTGATGGCTTATGTTTCGAGAAAGAATGCCATATATGAAAAGTCCTATATCCTGCCGCAGGATATAGATCCGAATAAATTATGGTTGCTTGAAGAAGGCCATTGTTTCCGCTCGCAGATCGCGAACCTTTGCGAACTGCGCAAAATGAGCAAGGAAGGAAGTTCATTCGATTATGAAGCCGGCAGTATAGAAACCCTGCGCCGCATGGTGGAAATGAACGACGGCATTACCATCATCCCGGAACTTGCCACACTTGATATGCCTGCCCGTCAAACCCAATTGATACGCTATTTCAAAAAACCTTCACCCATGCGTGAAGTGAGCCTGGTAGTGCACAGGAATTTTGTAAAAAAGGCATTGATCGATGCACTCAAAGAAGAGATATTAAGGACCATTCCTGAAAAGATCCGCAAGAACAGGGCAGCGAATGTGGTACCGGTTTAAGGCACTCAAAGCTTCAACACTGAATCTATTTTTTCCTGGAACATTTTATGCTCGGCCAGATCATTGTGTTTCCCTTTGTCAATAGCGATCAGTTCAGATCCCTGCGGAGCTATTTTCAGCAGCCGTTCGGATTGACTAAAAGGGACCACTTCATCGTCTGTGCCATGAAAAAGTGTGACCGGTGTTTTTATCTGGCTGAAATATTCATTGGTAGGAAAATGATAATGAAGCATCAGGCTTACGGGATACATAAAAGCATAGTGTGAAGCCAGCGCATCTATACTGTAATAAGGTGTTTCCAGCATCAGCCGTTTGCATTCTCTTACAGAAGCCAGTTGTGCGGCTACTCCCGATCCCAATGATTTCCCATAAAGGATAATACTATCACCCGAAAAACGCGCCCTTGCCATTTTATATAGTGTAAGCGCATCCTTGTATAAGATCTGTTCAGTTCTTTCACCAGTGCTTTTACCAAAACCCGGATAATCCATCATCCACACTTCATAATTATTACGGGTGAAAGAACTTGCATAAGGGGCATAACGCTCTATGTTTTTCCGGTTCCCATGAAAATATAATACGACACCCTTGCAAACGGTATCAGGAACGGTGAAGCGAACAATGCTCAGGTTCTTTTCGCCGTCAACCGGAAGATATATTTCTTCAAATGGCTGACTGAAATTGAATGCATGTTCTGCAGGCAGAGCGCCGGGGTGGAACAGGAATTTATCCTGGAGAAAATATAAGGCAATGCCACAGATTATATAAACAGCCGCAATGATCTGCAGCCATTTCCAAAGCTTACGGGTTATTGTTTTTTGCATGATGCTATTACACTGTTTAGATCACCAACATATCATACACTACTACTTTTTCCCACAGATGGCTGTACTTTTTCACGAAAGCTTTATGGATGGGATGCACCTGGTAGGCATCCTGCTCTTTTGCAGAATCGAAATACATCAGTTCTGAAACATCGTAGCTATTGTCTACCACTTCCCGTTTCTCCGTGGAAGCCGGTGTGCCGATCAGCAGGTCTTTTACTTCTTTGATGGCCGACAGGGTTTTCAGTCCTTCGATCAATTGCTTGCGGTCTGCTTCCAGGCCGGGGTTTTTCAGCCAGAAAAAAACATGGTGCACTACCCGGGAAGATGTCTGTTGCATAGATGATGAAATATGAAAGCGTAAATTAGGTAAAAACCGGGCTTAATACCGCATGTTATAATAATCACTTATTCCGCATTGCGCTTTATTCAGGATATCGTTCATGATAACGCGGATGATCTCATCATTGGATGGAGGGAACTGCTCCCGCTGATTGATGATTTTTTTATCTTCATCGCTCAAAGCCCTTTCATCGCCGGTATAAATGGCAAAACTGTATACCCATCTGTAATCGGAGCGGTAAGTGTCGCTCCATAAATAACGGTTATCTATATCACGGATAGTCGCCTGCAAGAGGCCATCAGCCTGCAGCTCACGCCTGATAGTAGTGATCTTGGCTTTCACGGTAATGTATTCTTTAACCACAGAATCGGCTTTGATTACCCTTTCCTTTCCAACAATCTGCTTGCTTACTTCCCTGGTGCTCCGCTGATCGCGGTAGCGGCCGATATTGATATCGCTGAAGCGCATTTCAGCGACATTATCTGCCCGCATATTAACGGCTTCATTGGGTGAGTAAAACCGGAGAAACTGGCTGCGGTTGTTATTGTTCAGGTAGCGCAGCATATCATAATTGAAGCTATTGAAGTCGTAGAAATAAGAACTGTACTGGAACCCAAAACGGCTGGGTGGCAATATCACCACGTTGGTAACCGCATTGGCGAATGCTTCATCCAGCTTTTGTTTGATAGACAGATCGCCGGGTTTTAATGACAACGCTTTTTGAAATTCATTGTATGCATCGCGATAGCCTTTCTTTGTATTCTGATCCATCAGTTCAAGCCCTCTTTCATAACGGACATTGCCCGCTTCTTCCTTATAGGTTGTTACAAAAGATGAATAATCTGTTGGTTGCACCACTTCATATACGGAAGGAGAGCGACGGATAGCTTCATACAGGTTTTGGAGGCTGATATATTCCCTGTAAATATTTTCCCAGCGCAGGTCTGAATTGCTGTTGGTATAGTTCTCTATCTTTTTTTCATGATCGCTTACTGCATAGCGATAAGCATTCTGCAGAATATCCAGTGTGGCAGCATCGCCTGGTTTTTTTGACAGTTTCTTGGCAGCCTGTTCCACTGCCTCATCATAGCGGCCCTGCCGGTAAAGTTTTTCTGCATTCTTGCAGGAAACAAAAGTAATGGCAAGAAGAAAAAAGAAGGAGTAGAGTTTCATTTGCATACACATGGTTTTTTATTGGACGGCCGGGCCGAAAGATAGTTAACAGGATGATGGTCAATTAGAAAAATCTTAACAGCATCGCCGTTTCATTCTTTCAGGATATCCCGCACGAAATTATGATACTCATCAAACTTCGGAAGATTATTGTGTCCTCCGCCCTGTATCCTGATCAAAGTTATTTTCTGCGGATTAAGTTTTTGTAACCGTTCACTGTGCCGGATAGGGATCAGCCAGTCGCGTGTGCCATGGATAATATAGGTATGGCAATTCACTTTCCTGATCCATTTATCGGTGCGCAGATGATAACGCAACACATATTTTACCGGCAAAATGGGAAGAAAGCGTTCCACCACTTTCCGGAAACTGTAATACGGTGCATCCAGGATCAGGTACCTGGGTTTGTTGTCTGAAGCCAGTTTGCTGGCAAAACCGCTGCCAATGCTGCGGCCGTAAACGATTATATGATGCTCGTCGTATTGCTTCAGCAGTGTTTCATATACAAACTGCATATCGTCCAGCATTTCCTTTTCGCTGCGCTTGCCGGTGCTTTTGCCAAAGCCGCGGTAATCAACCAACACCACATCATAATTATAGCGGTAAAAATCCCTGGCGTATTTTGCCCATCCTTTAATACTGCGGCTATTGCCATGGAAATACAGGATCAGTCCTGCCGGAGCTTCACGGTAAAAATGAAGACCGTTGATCCGTACTCCCGGTTCCACATCAAAGAAATATTCACGGAAGGGGATATCATATTTGAATTGAAAGTCCTGCGCCAGTTTCTCCGGCTTGAAAATGAATTTCTCCTGCAGCAAATAAGCCAGGATGGAAAGCAGGGCGATACTACCCAGAATATACCAGATAAAGGAAGGCAAATTGATATAGCAGTTTAAAGTTTGCGGTTAATCTTCCACCCGTTTCAATCGCAAATTCGTTACCGGTGCTACTATCAGCGGGAATTTCTCCACAGTTACATTCGCTGCATCCAGGCCGAAACCTCTTTCTTCGGAAAGGCTATGCTCTTTCAGCCAGAAATGCAGTTTCATGATCACCCGCTCGGTAAAAGGTAATTCATTGTCCTGGCTCAGGTATTTTTCCATCACCATGAATTGAAAATCACCGACCGTATTGCTGCTGGCCAGGCTTTCATACCGGCTGATGATATTTACTTCCTTATTGGCCACCAGGTCTTCCACCACTTTGCGGAACATCAGGTTGATCCGTGGTTCCATCCGGAATCCCAAACGGAAATCGATCCGGATAATATCATTGGGAATGATGTGCTCCACTTTGTATTCGCAGGTGTAGGGGTCATCCAGTGTATCTACATGCACAAACCAGTAAATATCCGCCCGCTTGGGTTTTTTATTCAGTATGGAATAGATGATCTTATGCTCGATCTCTTTGGGATTATTGGCACTCGTAAGATATATGAGGTGGGTGGCATATTTTGGCACGCCCCGGTCATTACTCAATTCCTGTATCTTGGGGATATAGTGTTCCATCCGCACAAATTCCACATAGCGGTTCTTGATACGCCGTGCGCGGAACCAGACATACATCACGAGGAACATCAGGCCTCCAACAAGTAAGGTGATATAACCGCCATGAACGAATTTATCCATCAGGGCTACGAAGTAGCCGGTTTCCACTGTCAGATAACCAATCAGGAACAGCCATATCCATAGCGAACCTTTCCGTTGCAATACCAGGTAATTGGCAAAAAGAATGGTCGTGGTCAGCATGGTCACAATAATGGCGAGGCCATAAGCCGCTTCCATATTGGATGATTTTTTAAAATAGAGCACCACACCCACGCAACCTATAAACAGCAGCAGGTTCACGGCCGGGATAAAGAGCTGTCCTTTTTCTTCCGATGGGTAACGGATCTTCACTTTAGGCCAAAGATTCAGTCGCATGGCTTCCCCGATCAGCGTAAATGCACCCGAGATCATGGCCTGGCTGGCAATAACAGCAGCCGTGGTAGCGATCACCACACCCGGGATAATGAACCATTCCGGCATCAGATCATAAAATGCATTAACGCCCAATGTTCTTTTGGTGACTTCCGTGATCTCAAGTCCATTCCTGTTGGCCAGCAGGTAAGCACCCTGACCAAAGTAGTTGAGCAGCAAGCAACATTTTACATACACCCAGGTGGTCCTGATATTGCCGCGGCCACAATGGCCCAGATCGCCATAAAGCGCTTCAGCCCCGGTGGTACAAAGGAATACAGCACCCAATAGCCAGAACCCGTGCGGATAGGTGCGGAGGAATTCTATGGCATAATGCGGACTTAATGCTTTGAAGATCGCCAGGTCGTCCGATACGTGAACAGCACCCAGCACTGCCAGCATGGTAAACCAGACAAACATGACCGGCCCGAAGATCTTACCAATGGAAGCCGTTCCAAATTGCTGAAGGAAAAAGAATACACAGAGGATGATCAGTACAATGATCATGATCGTGTCTGTAGGCATGCCTCTCAATTTGGGCAGTTCTTCCAGACCTTCTATCGCAGAGGTAATAGAGATAGGCGGAGTGATGATACCATCGGCCAGCAAGGCGGCACCGCCGATCATGGCCGGAATGACCAGCCATTTCTTTCTTCGCCGCACCAGCGCATAGAGTGCAAAAGTGCCACCCTCCCCCCGGTTGTCGGCCCGGAGGATCAGGATCACATATTTGATAGTGGTTTGAAGGGTAAGTGTCCAGATAATACAGGACAGGGCCCCGATGATCAGCTCTTCACTGACTGTTCTTCCTCCAATAATGGCATTGAAAACGTACAGGGGGGAAGTGCCTATATCGCCGTAAATAATTCCAAGAGCAATGATAAGTCCTGCGGCGGTGACTCTGTTAGTGGGTATTTTCACTATCTATTTTGTTATTGTGCTGGTACAGACCTTGCATTCGGGGCTATAACGCTTGCAAAGGTATATGCAAAAATCAATTACAGGTATAAGGTGTTAAAAGATTGGGGATACGCAACCTTTTCAGCAATTTTCGCGCCTAACAGCCGTTCATGTAATCTGGGGGTTTCCCGCATCTTTGACAAATAAAAAGTCACCTTTTTGGTAGTCAAACTGTAACTTTAACGAGCAAAAAATCAGAATATTATGACCGTTGGAAGATGGATTTTATGTTTAATGGTACTGCTTTCGGGGTTATCGGCCAGTTCCCAGCGGATCGTTTATTCCGAGCCGGAACGGGATGATACCCGCCGTCTGAATTTTGAGATCATCGGCAAGATCAATGGCAATTTTCTTGTTTATAAAAGTATACGCAATAATAACTGGATCGCTATCCTTGACAACGATATGAAACAGATCGCCAAGGTGGACCAGAATTACCTGCCTGATAACGACCGCGTGATCAATGTTGATTTTTTCCCTTACAGCGATTTCTGTTATATGATCTACCAGTACCGGAAAAAGAATATCATCCATTGCGTAGCTGCCAAGATCGATGGAAAAGGACAGAAAATGGGAGAATTGATTGAACTGGACACCACACAGGTAGGAGGGGGTAGCGACAGCAAAATATACACCGTCCTTTCCAGCGAAGACAAAAGCAAGATCATCATTTTCAAGATCAATAAAAAGAACAAACGTCTTTTCATGATCACCACCCTGCTGATGGATGATAAGCTGAACCAGTTAAAGAAAAGCAGGCTGTCTATGCCAATGGAAGACCGCGATGATGATTATCTCAGCGAATTCCAGTTGGACAATGACGGCGATCTTATCTTTTCCAAATTCAACCGGGTGAACAACGAAAATATCGGCAATGCCGCTTTTGTGGTGAAGTATGCCCAAGCGGATTCCTTTATGGTCAAGGAATTGAAGGTAGACAAGTTCTTTCTCGACGAAATACGCATTAAGCCGGATAATTTCAATAAAAGATATTTCCTCACTTCTTTCTTTTTTAAACAGAAAAGAGGCAACACGGAAGGCTATTATTTTTATGTATGGGATAAAGCGACCCAGCAACCTGTTATAGAAGATACCGTTTCTTTCAGTGAACAGCTACGCCGCGAAGCCCGTGGCAATGCCAGCGTGAAAGCTGCTTTCAATGATTATTTCATCCGCCAGATCGTGACCCGGAAAGACGGGGGATTTGTGATCGCCAGCGAAGCATTTTACACCACGTCGAGGGGAAACAATATGTGGAACCGCTGGAATTATATGTATTCACCCTATTTCCGTTCTTACGATTATTATTATTACTCTCCTTATTATAACAACAGTTTCTGGGGCAACCGCTATTATGATTACCAGAACGTGCGCTACCAGGCCGATAATATCGCCATACAATCCTTTGATAAAAATGGTAAACGTGAATGGAGCAGCGTGATCGCCAAGGAGCAGTTTGATGATCAGTCGGACGACTTGCTTTCTTACCAGATCATGAACACCGGCGGCCAGGTGCATTTCCTGTTCAATAACCTGGAAAGAAGAGTGCAGTTGCTCAGTGATTTCTCATTGACGCCGGATGGGCAACTGACCCGCAACCCAACTTTGAAAGATCTTGACCGTGGCTATGAATTCATGCCGAAATATGGTAAGCAGGTGAGTGCGCGGCAGATGATCATTCCATGCATATACAGGAACTATGTGTGCTTTGCGAAAGTGGAATATTAAGATCGCCGGTTATTTGATCGATGGCGCCAAAACCTAATCATTTACTAACTGTAATATCCTATCCGTGACGGGTCTATTTAAACAGAAAAGCCCAGCCAATCTTTTGCTGCTTTTGATCACCGGTGTGCTGATCAAGTTGCCTATGTTCATGAACCCCCATCAACCGCTTTCAAAACCGGCAGATGGCGTGCTTTTCAATATCATTCTCCATTTTTTTGAACCTGCAGCTCGTTCTTTCAACCTGTTCTATCCGTTACTGGCATTTGCCCTGTTATTTATACAGGCTGTGATACTCACCCGCTTTATCAATAACCAGCGGATGATGAACAAAGCCACTTACCTGCCAGGCATGTCATATATGCTGATCACTTCATTGATGCCGGAGTGGAATTATTTTTCTGCGCCTTTGCTGGTCAATAGCATATTACTTTATATCCTTTCGGGGTTATTCAATATTTATAATAAGCAAAATGCCAAAGCTGCCATTTTCAATATCGGGCTGGCATTGGGTATTGCCGGTTATCTCTTTATTTCTTCCCTGATATTCATTGTATGGATATTGCTGGCATTGGCTGTAATGCGCCCCTTCCGGTTGAATGAATGGATGATCTGCCTGCTGGGCATCACCACACCATTCTATTTCTATGCTATCTACACCGTCATTGACGGAAAATGGGACTGGCAGGAATTTGTACCACATATCACACTGGGTCTTCCTTCACTGAAGCAATCAGCCTGGCTGGCAGGTAGTGTTTTCCTGATCATGATACCATTTCTTACAGGAGGATATTTTGTACAGGAAAACCTTCGCCGCATGCTGATCAATGTACGCAAAGGCTGGAGCCTGTTATTATTATTCCTCCTGGCTGCCCTGCTGCTGCCATTCGTGAATACCAGTGCCACGTTCGAGAACTGGATCATGGCCATGGTGCCAATGGCGGCATTCCATGCATGTACTTACCTGTATTCGACCTGGCGTATTTTCCCCCTGGCACTTTTCTGGATTACAGTAGGGTTTGTTATTGCATACCAGTATTATGGTCCGGGTTGGTAGTTGGGGACGTTATTGTATCTTTGCTCCTTACCATCAATTCTACATAATGAAATTCGGCGTTGTTGTTTTCCCGGGGTCCAATTGCGACAGGGACATGTTCGATGCATTGAAATATGACCTGGGTCAGGATGTGACTATGCTTTGGCATAAAGACAAGGATCTCAGTAAGTTCAATACGGAAGACTGCATTATTCTCCCTGGCGGTTTTTCCTACGGCGACTACCTTCGCTGCGGTGCTATTGCCAGGTTCAGCCCAATGATGCAAAGCGTGATAGAATTTGCCAATAATGGCGGAAAAGTGTTCGGGGTCTGCAATGGTTTCCAGATACTCTGCGAGTCAGGCTTGTTGCCCGGCGCCCTGCTGCGCAATGCCAATCAGCAGTTTGTATGTAAAAATGTATATATAAAGAGTTCGGCTGAAGATATTTATAAGATCCCGGTAGCGCATGGTGAAGGTCGTTACTATGCTGATGAAAAAGTGCTGGATCAACTGGAAGCCAATGGTCAGATAATTTTCAGGTATTGCGATGAGAACGGGCATATTACCCCGGATGCCAACCCTAATGGCGCCCTCCGGAATATTGCCGGGATCTGCAATGAACAACGCAATGTTTTTGGCATGATGCCTCACCCCGAAAGAGCCTGCTCTGAGATTTTGAGCAATACAGACGGCCGCCAGATCATTGAAAACCTGTTGATGGCCAAACAACTTGTTTACTAAACAGATCGTCTGTTTTATTGTTATCTGTTCAGAATCCTCATTTTAACAATCCTGAATAGCGCAAAACGTACAACTTTGCGTATATAGATAGAAAAACAGCACTATGAAGAAATTTTTCCTGTTCGCATCCATTGTATTTGGCGCGTTAAGCCTTCAGGCTCAGCAAAATCCTGTGTCCTGGACTTTTTCTTCCAAGAAAGTTGGCGACAAGCAATATGAGCTGCACATGACAGCCACTATCCAGAAAGGATGGCACCTGTATTCTCAAGTCCAGCCGGAAGATGCGATCGCGATCCCTACTGGGTTCAAGATCAACAATAACCCTTTGCTGACACTTGAAGGGAAGATCAAAGAGGAAGGCAAAATGGAAAAATTCCATGATGCAAAGCTGGAGCTATCTGCCCACCAGTATTCCAATAAAGTAGATTTTGTGCAAGTGGTAAAGCTGAAAGCAAATGCAAAAACGAATGTGACCGGTATGGTTGAGTTCCAGACATGTAATGATGAAAAATGTCTGCCGCCCAAGAAAGTCAACTTTACGATTGACCTTAACTAAACCAGGTCTGCCCGTTTAAATCACCATGCAAAAGTTAGCAGCACTTCTTTTCGTATTCATTTTTTCCGGCATCAGTTCATTCGCCCAGGATTCCACCAATTCCATCCCCGGTTGGAAAGTGGAAAGCCGTAAAACAGGCGAAGGGAGCTATGAATTGCTTTTCAATTTACCCACAGTTGCAAAATGGCAGGTGTATGCACCTAACCAGGTATTGCTGGATATCAAAACCACTGAATTGCAGTTCAGCGATTCTTCAGTGCAGCAGCAGGGAGAATTTATATTGAATGAAGCACCCCTGGAAATAAGCAGCCCTATTTTCGAAGGCACTAAGATAAAAGTGTACGAAGGCAAGGCAGGATGGAAAGCACTGATCAGGATTGAGGGCACCGTTCCTGCCAAATTGCAGGGTACACTTTTATATACTTACGGACGCGATAATGAATTCTATCCATCCACACCACTTCCATTTGTTGTAGAACTGGAAGGAGGAGTGCAGGCATCTACATCAATAAAAATCGCTTCACTGGATATTAATAAGCCGGTAAACGATTGCGGTGATGAAGGCACGGAAAATAAAAGCATGCTCAGCATCTTCCTGCTGGGCTTCCTGGGTGGATTGGTAGCGTTGCTTACTCCCTGCGTATTTCCCATGGTACCGGTTACCGTTACATTTTTTACAAAAAAATCGCAGGACCGGCGCAAGGGTATTTCCAATGCGGTGTTGTATGGCTTCTTTATTTTCCTGATCTATATTCTTATTACGATACCATTCCACCTTGCAAACATCAGCCCGGAGATATTGAATAATATTTCCACCAATGTCTGGCTCAATCTCCTGTTCTTCGCTGTGTTTGTGACTTTTGCTTTATCCTTTTTTGGTTTGTTTGAGATCGGCTTGCCGGCAGGACTGGCGAATAAAGCAGATTCAAAATCAGGAATGGGCAATATCGGCGGTATATTTTTTATGGCCGCTACGCTGGCAATTGTTTCTTTTTCCTGCACAGGTCCTATCCTGGGCACATTGCTGGTAGGCGTGGTGGACCAGGGTGCATGGCCGCTGACAGCGGGCGCCGCAGGTTTTGGTTTGGCACTGGGCCTGCCCTTCGCATTGTTTGCCATGTTCCCCAATTGGCTACAGTCATTACCGAAATCAGGCGGATGGATGACCGATGTGAAAGTAGTATTGGGTTTTGTGGAGCTTGCTCTTGCAGTGAAGTTCTTATCCAATGCAGATCTTGTAAAACAATGGGGACTGCTGAAAAGAGAGGTATTCATCGGTTTATGGGTGATCATTGGTATACTGATCGTATTGTATCTCTCAGGCAAACTCAGATTTGCACATAGCTCACCGGTAAAGAAATTTTCTTTCACCCGGATAGCATTCATCGTTCTATTTGCTTCCATCACGCTTTATCTTATACCCGGTCTTACCAACACAAGCTGGGCAAGATTAAAACTGATCAGTGGATTTCCGCCACCTCGTGGTACTTACAGTCTTTACAACCAGGACAAAAACCTGTTTGAGCCCATGCATAATAATTATGCAGAAGCGCTTGCACTGGCAAAAAAGGAAAATAAGCCTGTATTGATCGATTTCACTGGTTGGGCCTGTGTGAATTGCCGCCGTATGGAGGAAAATGTATGGCCCGATCCTTTGGTTGACAGCCTGATGAGAAAAGAATTTATCGTGGTTTCTTTATATGTGGATGAAAGAAGTAAGTTGCCGCTGGCTGAGCAATCGACCGTAACACTCGACAATGGTACAGAGAAACCGATCATTACTGTAGGGGATAAATGGGCTACATTCCAGACAGAAAATTTCAATGCTACTTCCCAGCCTCAATATGCCATCATTACTCCAGACCAGGTGGCACTGACCCGCACTAAATTTTATACGCCGAATGCAGAGGAATTTGCAGCATGGCTGGAATGCGGATTGGAAGCGTTCCGTAAGGGAAATAATAGGTAATCATTGACCGATATCATGCAGGTTCGGGCGGGACAAAGGAGAAGGAACTACTCGTTCCGACGACTTGAAATAAAAAAGCTATTCAATTGATGAACAGCTTTTTCAATTTGGTGTCATTCTGTAACAACCTGTTGCCAGGCAAGCTGGAAGAATCTCGAAGAGATATTTCCGGGGTGCAACGGGAGAGACAGAATGACAATTACGTTCTGTCAGTTATGGTTGCGGACGCAAAGATAGTAATACAACAGATTAAAGGGCAATTTGTTTTTGAACCATTAATTTTCTCAGGTTAATTAAACCATAACGCATGCGGCCGAGTGCGGTATTGATGCTGCAGTCTGTAGCAGCGGCTATTTCTTTAAAGCTCATGTCGGCATAATGACGCAGGATGATCACCTCGCGCTGGTCTTCAGGAAGCCTTTCCAGCATTTCGCGTACGCGGTGATGGCTTTGCCTTTTCATCATAACAGTTTCAGCACTGTCATCAGTGAAGTTCAGCACTTCAAAAATATCTTTGTCTTCGCTATTGCGGATAGTAGGAGTTCTTTTCACTTTGCGGAAATGATCTACGCAAAGATTATGGGCGATACGCATGGCCCAGGGCAGGAATTTTCCCTCTTCCGTGTAGCGGCCGCTGCGCATGGTATCAATAATGCGGATAAATACATCCTGGAAGATGTCTTCTGCCAGGTACTTATCCTTTACAAGAAATAAAATGGAGGTATACAATTTGTCTTTGTGACGGATCACAAGGGTTTCCAACGCTTCAAGGTGGCCATCCGTGAACAGTTGGATGAGTTCATGGTCGGTTTTTTTGACTAAAGCTTTCATACTCCTACAGGTTTAGGTGGTAGTTAATGGATATTGGTTAAACAAAAAATTAATGGAACAAATCAGCAAAAAAAGCTGTTAAGCTATAAAGTGTAGAAGTATTGTACGATAGGCGAGGTGGTTTTTAGGTTTTTCATTTTTTGGATATTGGATTTTAAAAATAGAACTTTTTTATAATCCGGCCAACAATTCCTTTCACAAAGAATTAAATCTGCTGCAAAAGAAATGTTAAGGATATTGCATGAAGTTTGCGACTGTTAAGGCTTTACATTTGCCAGGCGAATAATGGAAAAGACAATAAAAGGGAAAAATCCCGTAATTCAGAAGACCGTAAATTCCGCAGAAAACATCCTCATCAAGGGAGCCAGGGTGCATAATCTCAGGAATATTACCGTAGAAATTCCCCGGAACAGCCTGGTAGTTGTAACCGGCGTATCAGGCTCCGGAAAGTCCTCTCTTACTATCGATACCTTATATGCAGAAGGGCAGCGACGCTATGCAGAGAGCCTTAGCGCTTATGCCCGCCAGTTCCTGAACCGGATGAATAAACCGGATGTGGATTATATTAAAGGACTATGCCCGGCCATTGCTATTGAACAAAAAGTGATTACCCGCACTCCCAGGAGTACTGTGGGCAGTATGACCGAACTCTATGATTATCTCCGTCTTTTGTATGCGCGTACCGGCAAAACCATTTCTCCCATTTCCGGTAAACAGGTTAAGAAAGATGATGTAACAGATGTGGTCCGTGTCATTACCCAACTTGAACAGGGCAATAAAGTTTTTATCCTCGCCCTTTTTAAACAGCATAAGAACCGCGATCTGAAAGAAGAACTGAATATCCTGGTGCAAAAGGGATTTTCACGGGTCTATCTCCGGGAAACAACCGGTGGTACCGGAGAAACACTTCGTATAGAAGACCTGGCGGAAATGAACGATAAAGAACTGAAAACAACACTGACCGCTAAAAGTAAACAACTGTATATCCTGGTAGACAGGATCGTGGTAAAGGAATTTGAAGAAGATGATATTCACCGTATTTCGGATTCAGTAGGTACCGCTTTTTATGAAGGCGAAGGGGATGTATATATAGAGGTACAGGGTGAAAAGCCTTCCGGCAATAAGTTTCTGCATTATAATAACCGCTTTGAGCTGGATGGAATGCAGTTTGAAGAGCCGGTCCCCAATCTTTTCTCCTTTAATAATCCTTTCGGTGCATGCCCCACATGTGAAGGCTTTAGCCAGGTATTGGGTATTGACAGCGATCTCGTGATCCCGGATAAAAGATTAAGTGTATATGACGGAGCAATAGCTCCCTGGAAAGGAGAGAAACTGGGGTGGTGGCGTGAACAGTTTATCAAAGGGGCAAAGAAATTCAATTTCCCGGTACATAAACCCATCGCAGATCTGACAGATAAGCAATATCAGCTATTATGGGAAGGAAATGAACATGCATTGGGTATCAATGCTTTCTTTAAAGAAGTGGAGCAAAACCTGTATAAAGTGCAATACCGCGTATTACTCAGCCGCTACAGGGGGCGCACCAGTTGCCCGGATTGCAAAGGCTATCGCCTCCGCAAAGAAGCATTGTATGTGAAAGTGGGTGATAAACATATCGGAGAACTCAGTGAGCTTCCGGTAAAAGACCTGAAAGTATGGTTTGATAACCTGGAGAAAAAGCTGAGCGATCATGATAAGCAGATCGCAAAAAGAGTGTTGTTGGAAATCCATCACCGTTTGAAAACCTTGCTGGATGTAGGCCTTGGTTATCTTACAGTGAACCGCCTCGCTAATTCACTCAGTGGCGGGGAAAGCCAGCGTATCCAACTGACGCGCAGTCTTGGAAGTAACCTCACCGATTCTTTGTATATACTGGATGAACCATCCATCGGTCTTCATTCCCGCGACACTACTAATCTTATCGCCGTACTGAAAGAACTGCGTGACCTGGGAAACACTGTGGTGGTTGTGGAGCATGATGAACTGATGATGCGTGAAGCAGATCATATTATCGACATGGGGCCGCTGGCCTCCCATCTCGGTGGGCAGGTAATAGCTGAAGGTGATTATGATTCGATCATCAGCAATCCCAAAAGCCTGACAGGAAAATATCTTAGCGGCGAGTTGAAGATAGAACCGCCTAAGACCGTGCGTAAATGGAACAGGTCCATTACAGTTGAAGGAGCAAGACAGAACAATCTGAAAGATATCACTGTTGAGTTTCCACTGAATGTGCTTTGCGTAGTAAGCGGAGTAAGCGGCAGCGGGAAAACCACCCTGGTAAAACAGATCTTATACCCGGCACTCCGTAAACTAAAAGGTGAGTTTGGAGATAAAGTAGGTTTTCATAAAGCCATCACTGGCGATATAGATAGTATAGGCCAGATAGAAATGGTGGACCAGAACCCTATTGGTAAATCATCACGCAGCAATCCTGTAACCTATATCAAGGCATATGATGAGATACGCGATCTTTTTGCAAGACAGCCATTGAGCAAGATGCGAGGATTTCAACCCAAACATTTTTCCTTTAACGTTGATGGCGGCCGTTGTGATACCTGCAAGGGTGAAGGTGAACAGGTAGTGGAGATGCAGTTCCTTGCCGATGTGCACCTGACCTGCGAAGCCTGTGGCGGCAAACGGTTTAAAGAAGAGGTGCTGGAAGTGAAATATAAAGACGCCAGCATTTATGATGTGCTGGAAATGGGGGTGGACGAAGCCATTCAATTCTTCAGTGAAGAAAAAGCGCTGGCCAAAGCATTGCAACCATTGAGTGATGTGGGTCTTGGCTATGTAAAACTGGGACAATCATCCGACACACTTTCCGGTGGTGAAGCGCAGCGTGTAAAACTGGCTTCTTTTCTTGGTAAAGGCAGAGCGAGCTCAAAGATCCTGTTCATTTTTGATGAACCTACAACCGGTCTTCATTTTCATGATATTCAAAAACTGCTGGCTTCTTTCAATGCATTGATTGAGCAGGGGCATTCCATTCTTGTTATCGAACATAACACGGATGTGATCAAAAGTGCCGACTGGCTGATCGATCTTGGACCTGAAGCAGGTGATGGCGGAGGAACACTTGTGTATGCCGGTAAACCGGATGGTGCGAAGAAAGTGAAGAACAGTCATACCGGTAGTTTTTTATAGGCTTAACACGCACTACAAAGAAACACTTAGCCTCTATTGAAACTCAGCCTGTAATCATTATTCCTTTGATCGTAAAACTTCGATTGCAGTAAAGAAACGCCTGAAATGCTTGCAGGTTCAGGGTTTGCTGTATATGTTTGTGCCCGTTGTTTTGTTGTCACTTGGTTCAATCTTATCCAATTCTTCTGAAATCCGTACCGTCAAATCCCTCGAGGAAACTAAATTCTGTTCATTGCAGACAAAGCAAGGTAATGCCGGTGTTTTTAAATCCAATCCTGGTCAGGGCCATGTCCTGGTTTTCATGAGTTGTTTTGTTATTTAAAACATACACCGATAAATACCTTGTGATGAAAAGATCTTGCTTGATTTTAGTTATGCTGGCTTCGCTGTCTTCAGTGTATGCGCAAAATCAAACAAATAATTCCCAGGGAGAAAAAGGGACCTTGCCTGTGATGTTTGACAGTGTAAGGGCTAATGTGAAGAATGACCTGGTGCAGATAGGCTGGTGCAATCTTACTGAAAGGGAAGTGAAGTATTATATGATCGAGCGTTCTGCAAATGGAACAGACTTCACACCTATTTACCAGCAACCGCCTTCCCGTAATCTTGACGATAAAGCTTCATATACTTATATTGATTCTAGGCCTGCTACCGGCCCTAATTTTTACCGCATAAAAGTTGCCATTACCAATGGCAGGATGATCACCAGCCGCATCTTAAGGGCAGAAATGGATTTTTCAAATACTGGATTTACTCTATATCCCAATCCTGTAACAGGAGATGAATGTATAATCAGCCTGGCTTCAGAATGGAAAGGAAAGTATACGCTGGAGGTGGTAAACAGCTCAGGATTGCGTATCCAACAGGTTATGCTGAGCAATCAGGGTAATGGCATTTCACAAGCGATAAGCCTTCCTGCTGGTACAAGACCCGGCATTTATGTAGTAAGGATAAAAGGAGGAGAATATACAGCCAGCCAGTTGCTGGTTAAAAAATAAATAAAAAGCCCTCAGGTTGAATGTGCATCCATGTCTGAGGGCCTTTTTATTTTTCTTTACCTACCTGAGTTTATTGAGGCTCTTCACCAGTTTTTCATCTTTCAGTATTCCGCGTGTGGCCATGATAAAACCGATCAGCATACCCGCTACATAAATGGATGTCAGTGCAAAGCGGCCCGACTGGAATTTCCTTACTTCAGTGAAGTACAGTATAACCAGTATAACAGCAAGGACTACCCCGGCAATGCTGAGCTTCACTTGTGTTTTCCTGTCTTTAAAAAGAAAGACCGCAATGGCCCCGGCCAGGGTAGCGGCACCCGTCAGCACCAGCAGGAAAAAATTACTGCCGGCCATGAGTTCATCTATGGTAAGGATATTATTATCTCCCAGGCGCTGGCCTGTATAAAAAGGATACAGGAAGGTCAGTACCGAACAGACGGTGGCTAATAATAACCAGAGTGTTTGCTGGCGTTGTATCATAATGGATCGGTTTAGGTTTGAACAACCGGTTAACAGTATAAACTTATTAAAATATTTACAATTCAGGATACAGCGGGAACTGTTGCATGAATTGTTTTACTTCCGCTTTTACAGAACCGATAGTTTTTTCGTCGTCTGCATTCATCAGCACTTTATCTATCATGGCTACCACGGTTTCCATATCTTTTTCTTTCATGCCGCGGGTAGTGATGGCAGGAACCCCTACGCGGATACCGGAAGTAACAAAAGGTGATTTATCATCAAATGGTACGGCGTTCTTATTAAGGGTGATATGTGCTTTGTCGAGCGTTTCCTGTGCTTTTTTTCCTGTCAGGTTTTTATTGCGGAGATCGATCAGCATAAGGTGATTGTCTGTGCCATTGCTGATAAGATCATACCCACGGCTTACCAAAGCTTTTGCCATTGCCTGGGCATTGGTAATGATCTGTTTGGCATAAGTGGTATAGCTGTCTGAAAGGATCTCTCCGAATGATACTGCTTTGGCAGCGATCACATGCTCGAGTGGCCCGCCCTGAGTGCCGGGAAATACAGCCAGATCAAGCAGTTGGCTCATAGTGCGGGTATTGCCTTTGGGATCTTTGATGCCCCATGGGTTTTCAAAATCATGACGGAGCATGATAATACCACCTCTTGGGCCACGCAGGGTCTTATGGGTAGTGGAGCTGACGATATGACAATGGTCAAACGGATCATTCAGCAATCCTTTGGCAATAAGGCCGGCAGGGTGGGCGATATCGGCAAACAGGATGGCGCCTATTTTATCGGCCACCTCCCTGATGCGTTTATAATCCCAGTCGCGGCTATAAGCAGAAGCGCCGCAGATGATCATTTTCGGTTTTTCTTTCAGGGCTGTAGCTTCGAGTTGATCATAATCTACCAGGCCAGTGTCTTTTTTCACTCCATAGAAGATAGCCTGATAGTTTTTACCACTGAAATTGGCAGGGCTGCCATGCGTAAGGTGGCCGCCCATGCTGAGATCGAGACCTAATACTTTATCGCCTGGTTTTACGCAGGCCAGGAATACGGCAGCATTGGCTGTGGCACCGCTATGAGGCTGCACGTTGGCCCAGGAAGCATTAAACACTTTCTTCAATCTTTCAATGGCAAGGGTCTCTATTTCATCCACTACTTCACAACCACCATAATAACGCTTGCCGGGATAGCCTTCGGCGTATTTATTGGTGGGTACGGTTCCCATCGCCTGCATTACCTGCAGGGAGGTAAAATTCTCAGAGGCGATTAATTCAATACCGTTGCGCTGGCGTTCCAGTTCCTGGTTGATAAGATCGAAGATTTGAGTGTCTTTTTGCATGAAGAATGTTTAAGAAGTTGGAGTAGGAAGTATAAAGAGTTTAAAGTTTAAAAGTTTAAGGCTGAAGAGTTAATAGTTTAAGGTTTAAAAGGTTGGAATTAATAGTTTAAAGTCGATGGCTTATGCCTGTTTATCAAATTCGCTGATCTTCTGAATACGCAGGTCTTTAAACCTTAAGCTATTAAACCTTTAAACACTTAAACCTTAATCTCTTAACCTTGAGATGGCTACGGCTGCCAGCCGCCGCAAAATTACGTCTGCCGGGAATTGAAAGCGCGGTTGGGCGGATAAGTTTTTGTTTGCGGTAAAAATCACTACTTTCGTTGGCTTTTAAATTTTTTATTAAAAGTCCCAAACGGGGAAATGAAGGCAATAATACCAGTAGCAGGCGCAGGCACCAAATTGCGCCCTCATAGTTATACACAACCGAAGGCACTGATCCCACTGGCTGGCAAGACTGTGTTGAGTATCATTATTGACCAGATGCAGGAAGCAGGGATAGATGAATTCGTTTTTATAGTAGGATACCTGGGCGATAAGATCCGCGATTATGTGAGGGCGAAACACCCTGACCTGAAAGCGCATTATGTGCAGCAGATAGACCGGCAGGGGATTGGTCATGCTATCAAGATCACCCGTGAAGTGGTCAATGATGATGAAGTGATCGTAGTGCTGGGTGATACTATTTGCGAATACGATGTAAAAGCAGTTGTAGAGAGTGATTGTTCAATGCTTGGTGTGAGAAAAGTGGATGACCCCCGTGAGTTCGGTGTGGCAGAGATCAATGAAAAAGGATTTATCGAACACGTAGTAGAGAAGCCACACATTCCTAAGTCTAATATGGCCCTGGTCGGGATTTATAAGATCAAGGAAAGCGGCCAGCTTTTTAAATGCCTGGAAGATAACTTTCTCCAGGGATTGCGTACGCACGGCGAGTACAGTCTCACTGATGCGCTGGATTGCATGCTGAAACAAGGCATTCAATTCAAGCCTTTCAAAGTAGATAGCTGGTTTGATTGCGGCCGTAAAGACACCCTGCTCGATTCCAATGCCACATTATTGAAAAAATTCGAAGGAAATGGTGAAACGAATTATCAATTCGAGAACACCGTCATCATTCCTCCTGTCAGCATCGGCGAAGGCTGTGATATAAAAAACTCTATCATCGGCCCCGATGTTACTATCGGCGAAAACACTCGCATCAATTATTCTATTGTAAGAAATTCTATTATCGGTTCCTACTCTAATCTTTTTGATATCGTTCTTGAAGCTTCGATCATCGGTAGCGATACAGGACTTAAAGGTGAAACAAGAACATTGAGTATCGGGGATAATACGAGTATTGATTTAGGATAGGTCTGGAGTCGGTAGTCCCCTTCCCGTCTGTCACCCCGGCCCTGGTTCAGTTAGCTTTCAGGTTTAAAGAATATAAGAGCCGGGGTCTCCTCAACGTTGGGGAGACCCCGGCTCTTAGTGTATTATTCTTGTTAGTTTTCTTAAACCAGGGCCGGGGTGACAGACAGCGGGAAGTGGACTACCGACTCCGATCACCCCCTATCTTTGCTTCATGGCAACCAACCGAATCACCTCCCTCTTCAACATCGATTATCCCATTGTCCAGGCTGGCATGATCTGGGCCAGCGGCTGGCGCCTGGCCAGTGCTGTAAGCAATGCCGGCGCACTGGGCCTTATCGGAAGCGGAAGTATGTATCCCGATGTGTTGAGGGAGCATATCCGTAAATGCAAAGCAGCTACGGATAAACCCTTTGGAGTGAACGTGCCCCTGCTTTATCCCGATATTGATAAGCATATAGAGATAATACTCGAAGAAAAGGTGCCTATTGTGTTCACTTCGGCCGGCAATCCTAAAACATGGACAGGCATCCTGAAAGAAAAAGGTGTGAAAGTGGTGCATGTAGTAAGCAGCAGCAAGTTTGCCCGCAAGGCAGAGGATGCCGGTTGCGATGCAGTGGTGGCCGAAGGGTTTGAAGCCGGCGGACATAATGGGCGGGAAGAAACCGGCTCCATGGTATTGATACCTGCCGTGGCAGCGGCTGTAAAGATCCCTGTGCTGGCAGCAGGCGGCATTGCTACAGGGCGGCAAATGCTGGCCGCCATGGTAATGGGCGCAGAAGGCGTGCAAATGGGCAGTCGGTTTGTGGCCTGTGAAGAAGCTTCTTCCCATGAGGCATTTAAAAAACTGGTGGTGGATGCCCAGGAAGGCGATACGGTGCTGACGATGAAACAGCTCACCCCTGTTAGACTGATCCGCAATACATTTTACCACCAGGTGCAGGAAGCGGAGCAAAGGGGAGCATCGCCCGAAGAGCTGAAAAACCTGCTGGGAAGGGGAAGGGCCAAAAAAGGGATGTTCGAAGGGAACCTGGAAGAAGGAGAGCTGGAAATAGGGCAGGTGAGCGCTTTGGTAGATCGTATTTTACCGGCTGCAGATATCGTAAAAAAAGTATGGGAGGAGTTTACAGAGGGTCTCGCAAATCCCATAAGAATGACCTAACTTTATATTATGGCCCAGTGTGCTTGTTGTAGTGCGATTAACCATTAATCACCAAATAGGGTCTCATGAAACCGAAATCAATCCTCATGGCCATAAGTCTCCTTAGTGCCGGAGTAACTTATGCCTCACCCACCGATCCTTTATGCTGCGATGTAAAAGGCAAAAAGAATGATATTGAAGGGCTGGTAATACATGCGGAAAATAAAAAGCCGCTGAAAGATGTAAACATCACTGCCTATCTTATTTCAAAAAAAGAAAAAGCAGTACATACGGATGAACTGGGCAGCTATTCATTTGAAGCATTAAAACCCGGCACCTATAAGTTCGTATTTGAAAAAGCCGGCTTCAGAAAAGTGACCAAAGAAAAGATCGTGATCAAAACAGATGAAGCATTTCAATTGAACATTGAAATGATCGAGAATAAAGATTTTGACCTCGTGCCTTCTCCGCTGCATTTTGCCGATTTCTAATTAATAGCCACAACAATAAATTAAAAATGGCCTTCTGTAAAGAAGGCCATTTGTTTTCACGGCTGTACTGGTAAGCAAAGGATCAATACAATTCACGATCATGATCAATATTGAAATTGTCCGCGTTTTTCTTAATGTTGATCTCTTTATGTTTTTCCAGGAAGTTCTTGTATTTGCTGTATATCTGTGGTGAAACCTCTTTCCCGTTAACTGTCAGTTTACCGTCTTTATGGCGGATGGTGTAGTCATCTTTTTTATTGAGCAGGCCATCGTTTTCCAGCCCATCCACAAATGTTTTGTATTCACGCAATTCTTCCTTGGCCTTTTCTATTTCCACTTTCGCTTTCGCCAGGTCTTCTTTCAGTCTGGGCTCGATGTTTTTCATTTCTTCTTTCACCCTTTTCATTTCATCCTGAAGCTTAACCATGTCGATTTGTTTTACTTTCTCCATTTCTGCTTTTATTTCATCCCAATTCACTTTATCAAGTGATTCCTTTACTTCTGCCTGTATCTTTTTAAAATCGATTTCCTTCATGGCTCTTTCCATTTCTTCTTTCACTTTTTCCATATTCACTTCCTGCAGGGCCTTCTGTACTTCAAGCTGGATTTTTTGCTCATCCAGTTGCTTCATGGCTTGTGCCACACTGGCCATTGCTTTATCAAGATGTGCTTTCATATCTATTTCATCCAATTCAGCTATCGCTTCATCAAGATCACGCACTTTTCTTTCTCTTTGCTGAGGTATAGTATCCTTGTCAGATGTTTGTTGCTGATAACGGGGCGCCTGGTGGCGGTCCCAGGAAAGAAGAGCCACCGTTGAAAGGAGGATAAGGGTTGCCAGCGCAATACGGCTGACAAAAAATGAGCTGGGTTTCATAACTGTTGATTTAAGGTTAAATAGTATTACACGAAATTCTTCGTACCAAATATACGACTGATTTCGTATGATGCTAAATAAAAATCAGCTTAAGGGAATTTTTAACACATAAGGGATGTTCTGAGCCTTAGTCGGGAGTCCGCTTCCCGCTGTCTGTCACCCCGGCCCTGGTTTAGTAAGTGTACTGATTTAAAGAATATAAGAGCCGGGGTCTCCTCAACGTTGAGGAGACCCCGGCTCTTAATGTACTATTCCTGTTGATTTTCTTAAACCAGGGCCGGGGTGACAGACAGCGGGAAGTGGACTCCCGACTAAGGGCCAGCTATCGCTTGATCGCCCATTTTATCATCTCCTTCCACGTCGGCTTTTTACCATACATCAGGATACCGGTGCGGTAGATCTTGCCGGCAAACCAGGTAGTAAAGATAAAACCGATGATAAGAGATACCATGGAAAGGCCTAACTGCCACCAGGGAACAGTGCCGGGTACTCCGAAAGGTATTCTTGCCATCATAAAGATCGGAGAACTGAACGGTATGATGCTTCCCCATACTGCCAGTGGGCTGGAAGGATCTTTGATGACTCCGGGCAGAAGAACGATGGAAAGAATAACGATCATCGTAATAGGGAAGCTTAATGATTGCGCTTCCCGCATGTCTTCGTTTACTGCACTTCCGATCGCAGCATATAAGGATGAATAAAAGAAAAATCCACCCAGCAGATAGAATGCAAAACAGCCAAGGATCAATGGCACATCAATGCTCGTGAAAATGGCTTGTACTCCTCCAATAACATTGTTGGCGGTAACACCATTGCCAAGGGAAGAGGTGAAATTGTAAATAAGGAACATGCAAAGCACCCAGATGAAAAATTGTGTCAATGCTACCAAACCGATCCCGATGATCTTGCCAAGCATCAGCTGGAATGGTTTTACAGATGATACGATCACTTCGGCAATGCGATTGGTCTTTTCTTCCATCACACCCATCATTACCTGGCTGCCATACAACAGGAGAATGATATAAATAAGAAAGCCTGCAGCATAGCCAATACCGGTTGCAACACCGGAGTTGGCAGTGGTATCATTGAAGTTTTGCTGCCTTAGCGTCACTGTGCTTTCTTCCAGCTTTGTTTTAATGCTGTCGGTAATCCCCAGCTTTTCATTTTTAATGCCATCCCAGATATTGTTGAGCTTGCGCTGCACGCCGGAAGAGCTCTCTATGCCCAGGGTCCTGCCTGTTTGGAGGGAAAGCTTTAAGCCTGCTTCCCAGTTGCTTTCGGGCGACACAACAATGAACCCGTCGTAGCCCAATGCTTTGTAATTGGCTTTGACACTGTCTGCACTGTAATTGACAAGGGAAAGAATATTGGAACTGTCTTTCAGATTTTCCCTTTCAATTTTCCCTTTATCAAAATAGCCGGAAGAATCGATCACGGCTACGCGGAGCACGGAAGATGTTGAAGAGGCGATATACGTGGAACCGAATATCAGTCCAAGATATAGCAAGGGGAAAAGGATCGTACTGATGATAAATGTTTTTTTCCTGACCCTTGTAAGGTATTCCCTTTGTATGATGAGTAATATCTTATTCATAATTGCGAATTAGTGTTAGGTGTTAATGGCATTAAGCAGTTACTTGCTGGAATTGGCGGGCAGCGGGAGTGTCCTCCACCAGCCTGATGAAAATATCATTCAGCGAAGGCAGTATTTCATTGAATGATTCAATATGCAATCCTTTATGGATGAAATATTCCAGTACATCATTATTAGTGTAGCCAGGATCGAGCTTGATCACTACTTCATGTTCATTCTTTTCTTTTACCTGGAATAAGTGGATGGCGAGATGCTCAGCCATCAGCTTATTGGAAAAGCTTACGCGGAAAAGATTTTCCTTGTAATTATGTTTGATATCTTTCACTGTGCCATCCAGCATTTTCTGCCCTTTATTCACCAGGGCAATATGATCGCAGATCTCTTCCACCTGTTCCATCCGGTGTGTACTGAATATAATAGTAGCACCTCCTTTGGCCAGGTTATAGATCTCATCCTTGATAAGATTGGCATTCACGGGATCGAGGCCGCTGAAAGGCTCATCGAGAATGATCAGTTTGGGATTATGCAAAACGGTGGTCACAAATTGCAGTTTCTGGCTCATCCCTTTTGAAAGGTCTTCCACTTTTTTATTCCACCAGCTATCCATGTCGAGGCGGGTAAACCATTCTTTGATCTTTGTAGTGGCATCATGTTTACTCAACCCTTTCAATTGGGCAAGATAGAGGGCCTGTTCACCGATCTTCATTTTTTTATACAAGCCTCTTTCTTCGGGCATGTAGCCGATATGGACAATATCGTTCAGCGGATCGAATTTTTTACCATCGAAGATGATCTCACCCTGGTCAGGATAGAATATGCCCGTGATCATGCGGATCAGGGTTGTTTTACCTGCACCATTCGGACCGAGCAGGCCGAATATTTGTCCTTTTTCAATAGTGAGGCTGATATCATCCACAGCTTTCTGCGTGGCAAAATACTTTCTGAGGTTTTGGAGCTCAAGAATTGGCATTGTGTGTAGTTTGTGAAGCAAAAATAACCGTCCTGTGCTCTCCTGGCTAATATTTCATCGAAGTAATATACCGCCAAAGGAGTTATTGACCCGTTAATAACCATTGGCCCGGCTCAGGCCATTTCTTTTATCCTTTGCGCTACCCTTTCTCCGTCCATGGCTGCGCTTACGATGCCGCCGGCATATCCGGCTCCTTCTGCGCAGGGATAAAGGTTTTTCACCTGGGGGTGTTGCAGGGTCTGCGGGTTGCGCGGTATGCGTATGGGAGACGAAGTGCGGGATTCTGCGGCTACAACCACGGCTTCATTGGTAAAATAACCTCTCATCTTTTTCCCAAATTCCCTGAATGCCTGCCGGAGGCTGTTATCAACAAAGGGAGGCAGTACTGTTTCCAGTGCTGCTGATTGAAGTCCGGGGAGATAAGAGCAGTGGGGCAGGGTAGCGGAAAGCTTTTTTTCGCTGAAATCGACCAGTCTTTGAGCGGGTGCCACAAACTTGCCGCCGCCTGCCTGGAAAGCCTTTTGTTCCACCAGTTGCTGGAACTTCATTAATAATAACGGGTCTTTTATGGAAGCGGGCAGTTTTTGTTTCTTCATATAGGATAGTGCATCTTCCGGCGAAATAGTGACTACAATGCCGCTGTTGGCATAAGGATTATTTCTTTTGGAAGGGCTCCAGCCATTTACCACCAGTTCACCTGGGGAAGTGGCAGCAGGAGCAATGATTCCACCCGGGCACATGCAAAAGGAGAAAACGCCCTGTCCGTCTACCTGCTGGACCAGGCTGTAGGAAGCAGGCGGCAGCAACTCATCTTTGGAAGTGGTGTGGTACTGGATATTATTGATCAGTGATTGGGGATGTTCCACGCGAACACCGAGGGCAAATGGTTTTGCTTCGATCAGTATGTTTCGGTGGTGGAGCATTTCAAAAATATCGCGGGCTGAATGACCCGTAGCAAGCACTACCGCTCCGGCTTTGAATACTGAACTATCGGCTGTTCGTACTCCTTTTGCTTCACCATTTTCTATAATGATGTCCACTACTTTTTTTTCAAACAGGAATTCACCGCCATAGCCGGTGATTGTTTCACGCATGGCTGTGATGATCTGCGGCAGTTTATTGGTACCGATATGCGGATGTGCTTCGTACAGGATCTTTTCTTCAGCGCCGAAGTGTACAAAGAGGTTAAGGATCCTGGCTATATCGCCGCGTTTGGAACTGCGGGTATATAATTTACCATCACTGTAAGTGCCGGCTCCGCCTTCACCGAAGCAATAGTTGCTTTCAGGGTTTACTTCGCCTTCTTTGTTCAATGCGGCAAGATCGCGGCGGCGTGCGCGTACGTCCTTACCTCTTTCGAGAATAATGGGTTTGATGCCGGAAAGGATCAGGTTAAGTGCAGCAAATAAACCGGCAGGTCCTGCGCCAACGATCAATGCCGTATTGGCAGCTTTGCTTACATCTTTGAAGTGGAATGGCATCAACTCCCTTTGCTGATAAGGCTCATTGATAAAAGCCTGTACGCTGAGATTGATCCAGGCCTGGCGTCCGCGGGCATCGATGGATCGCTTGAGAATAGTGAAACCAGAAACATTATCAGGTTTCACAGCAGCAGCGCTGGCGATATATCTTTTTACAGCGGTTTCGCTGGCTGCTTCGGAAGGAAGCAGTTTGAGGGAAATAAGCTTTTGCATGAGGTCAGGTTTTTATCCTGAAACAATGATTTTGCATCGCAAAAATACGATATGGATACATATCACTCAAGTTGGGGATGAAGATAAGTTGAAGTAAAAGTATTGCTAAATACACACCTTGAGAGGGTGTTTTCACCTATAAAAAAAAGTAGGAGCAGATTATGGGTTTTTGTTTGTAACAATAAGGAAATCTTTATACCTTCAAAATATCCGGTTGAATGATGCTAAAGAAATTTTAGCATAGTGAATTTAAAGGACATTAAGAATTTTTTTTGACCGGTTATTGTAAAAAATCCGATCCGGGGAAACCGCCACTATTTTCATTTTACGCCTAATTTTTGGGGAACTAAGAGTACAAAAATATGCCGTCAAAAACGGCTTAATGAGAAACTATTTTTATAGGCTCAAAGCTTTGAAATATCTAAATTTTCCGAATAAAACTGATGAAATGCAATACAATTATCATTATCGAAAAAAGGGGTGAATAAAAATTTTTTTTTCTCCAAGAAATATAGATATTCGCCGTCCTGTCCAACTTTTTTTATTGACATCGTGTGGGGATTTTTCTTGGACATTTTTCAAAGGACTATACTTAACTCGATATAAACTGCTATCATACTGATGGACAAGAATGCTGAAAAAGTCTGGACCAATTGTTTGAAGATCATCAAGGATATTGTTGAATGGCAGCATTACAAAACCTGGTTTGAGCCGATTACTCCCGTTTCCATAAAGAATAATGTTTTAGTGATACAGGTTCCGAGTCAATTCTTTTTTGAATACCTCGAAGAACATTATGTAAATTTATTGGCAAAGACTTTGAAGAGAGAGTTAGGAAAAGAAGCCCGCCTGGAGTACCGGATCATGGTAGATAGTGGAAACAGCAAAAACAAGCCGCTTACGATGGATGTGACGGGACAGGGGTATAAAACTTTTTCAAATAATGAAATGGATTTTCCTCTTGTAATAAATAATCCTGTTAAAAATCCTTTTGTGATTCCGGGTCTGAAGAAGATGCAGATAGACCCGCAGTTGAATCACATCTATACATTCGATGCTTTTGTAGAGGGAGACAGTAACCGGGTTGCCCGCAGAGCTGGTAAAACAGTGGCGGAAAAGCCTGGAGCCAATTCCTTCAATCCCCTGGTTATATATGGAGGTGTAGGGCTCGGAAAAACGCATTTGGCACAAGCAATTGGTAATGAAGTAAAAAGATTGCATCCTAATAAAGTGGTGCTGTATGTGAGTTCAGAAAAGTTCATTAACCAGTTTATGGACCATAGCCGCAACAATGCGATCAACGACTTTATTCATTTCTATCAGCTCATAGATGTTCTTATTATAGATGATGTGCAGTTTTTTGCCAAAGCAGAAAAATCGCAGGATGCATTCTTTGCCATCTTCAATCATTTGCATCAATCGCATAAGCAGTTAATCCTTACATCTGATAAATCGCCCAAGGATCTTGATGGTGTCCAGGAAAGATTATTGAGCCGGTTCCGCTGGGGCCTGAGTGCCGACCTGCAGATCCCCGATTATGATACCCGTATTGAGATACTGGAGAAGAAAATGAAGAATGACGGGTTGGAAATGCCTAAGGAAGTGATAAAGTATATTGCCTACAATATCAATAGCAATGTGAGGGAACTGGAGGGTGCGCTTATCTCACTGTTGGCACAATCTTCGCTTAACAGAAGGGAGATAGATTTAGATCTTGCTAAAAAGGTGCTACGTAATTTTATCAAATCATCCAGTAAAGAGATAACTATCGATACTATTCAAAGAATGGTATGCGAATATTTCGACGTCTCTTATGACAAACTGCTGCAAAAAACCCGCAAGCGGGAGATTGTGCAGGCAAGGCAGATCACGATGTATTTGGCTAAAGCATTCACAAAAAATTCTCTTAAAACGATCGGCGAGCATTTCGGTGGCCGTGATCATACCACGGTGATCCACTCCTGCCAAACGGTGAAAGACCTGATGGATACGGATACGGTGTTCAGGGAAAATGTGCTGGAACTTCAACAAAAAGTGCAGTTGGCAGCGATGTAAGAAAGCAGAAAATATTATAAAAGTCCCGGGCCTGAGTCCGGGATTTTTTATTATATAACTATTAGCAGGTTTTTTGGGTTATGTTGCCGGTAATCTTTATTTTTGCCACCCCTTTAAAACGGGGTAATTCAGCCTGGTGAGGTGGATGAGTGGCTGAAATCAGTAGTTTGCTAAACTGCCGTACGGGTAACTCTGTACCGCGGGTTCGAATCCCGCCCTCACCGCCCTCGACCGCCGAAGCTGCAGAGCGAAAGTGGTTTTTAACTGGCAAGAAGCTTTCCTGGTTTGTAACTTTGGGAAGCTGATAAATGAATAAGCCGCCTACGCCTTTGGCTTCGGCGGCCGATACGGGAAGTAGCGCAGGCCGGTAGCGCACCTGGTTTGGGACCAGGGGGTCGCAGGTTCGAATCCTGTCTTCCCGACTTTTAGACATATCAATTGATGTCAGATCCTTGTAAACGTAATGATTTACAAGGATTTTTTTTTATCTCCCTGTCAAATCAAATCAAAGAAAAGCAATCTACTCGTGAGTAATTCCGTGAGTAAAAATCGGTATGCCATTTGTACTCACGGAACCGCCCTTAATCAATTGTATATCAGATAAGTAAGTTATTTTTTTTGACATGATCTGATGTGTTTTGACAAAGCGCAAAATCGGATTTTGGAATGAATTCAGACCCCAGGATCAGGAGGATTTGAACCTGCGTCCTATGAGGATTTGAACCATTTCAATACTCAATGCCGTGAATGAAGTGTGAGAATGAAATCAAATTTTTTCAAGCTAAAAGAATTTGTATGTGTGAAAGGCAAACATTCAGCATTGACTTCATCGTACGTAAATGTAAAGCAGATAAAAGGAGGGCTGATATTTTCGCCCGGGTTACGGTCGATGGAGAAATTGCAGAAATCTCAACCAAAAACCAGATTGACTACAACAATTGGGACAACAAAAAAGAAATTGTTAAGGGTAAAAGCATTGAAATAGCGACAATCAACGAACACATCCGGGATGTTCGTTACCGCTTAACTGAAAAACATCGTGAGTTAGAACGGCAGGCAGAATTGATCACTGCAATGTCTGTGAAGCAAGCGTATTTAGGTGTCCAGAAAAAAATAAAAGGGCGCAAGCTGCTTGAGCTGACCGAATACTATGAAAAGATTTGGAAAGACAAAATTGAGTTCAAGAACTACGATACAACGATAGACTATATCAAACGTTTTGTGAAAAGCCATTTTGAGGTGGAAGATATTTATCTCTCACAGGTAGACCTCCAATTTGCTACTGACCTGGAACATTACATCAGGAACAACCCGCTAAAAGCGCACGACCCCTGTAAAGGAAATGGCTTGGGCAAGCACCTGCAGCGATTCAAGCGAATACTTAACTGGGCAACGGAAGAAATCAAGTGGATTGCGATTAACCCATGTGCTAAGTACAAGTGTGCCATTAAAAAGGCTAAGAGAAAAAAGTTGAAGATAGAAGAACTGATTGCAATAGAGCGGCATGTATTCGTAAATCCAAAACTGGCTTATGTTCGGGATCTTTTTATATTCTCTTGCTACACGGGACTTGCTTTTGCTGATGTGATGGCGTTGTGTCCTGCCGATTTTGAGAGACTAAAGAACGGTGTTATTTTATGTACGATATACCGGACCAAATCTGATGAACTATGTGCCATTCCTTTCTTGAAAAGGGCTATTGAAATAATGCTTAAGTACAATGATTTTAAAACACCTAATCATGATAAGATATTCCCCCATATAACAAACCAGGAGGTTAATAGGTGCCTGAAGATAATAGCCGATATGTGTGAGGTATATACTCCTTTAACTTTCCATGTGGCTCGTCATACTTTCGCAAAAGTCATAGCACTTAAAAATGGCATTCCATTAGAGACTGTTCAGATTATGTTAGGACATACAAAGATTACTACCACACAGATATATGCAGATGTAGATGAAGAAAAGGTATTGAATGACATGGAAGGCATGGACGAAAAGATTGAAAAAAGGAAAGAACTTGCTATGGCAAGGGCCTAATGATTAAAAGCGGTATCGACCAGCGATACCGCTTTTAAAAGTATCTTGATAGAGTATTTAGATTTCTTATAGGCTTTATACCATTTCGACACAATGGTCAATGAAGTGAACTGGGACGGTGAGAAGGACTGGTCTCGATTAAACCTGTGAAAGAAGAGTTTTAAGTATGCCAATAATATTGTAAATTAATCAATAAGCCCATCTGCTATTGGAATATAGATAAGATAAAGAAAAGCGAAAATGAAAGAACCTCACTTAATGCGTACAATAACTTACGATTCGGTTGAATTAACCACCGATCAAACTGTATACGATTTCTTTAAGGATTGGGACGACGTTCGGGGAGATAGATACAATGCTGAAATTGAAGCAAACCTGGTTCGTAGAATACTGAATAACCCGTATGATGCAAGTCAAAGTTTGCTCTACGATGAATTGCTGATCCCCAGGTCATATAATTTCTTTACGGAGGTTAAAGGTCCTATCATAACCGATTCGGCGTCTCCGGGGGATATTGATATATTGGGAGTTGACAAAAATAATCCTCATTTGGCGATCGGTATTCAGGTTAAAAGGATCAAAGCCTGGATAACGGAAGAGGACAAGGCTATCGTGAAAGCCAACCAGATAGGTAAAGGTGTAGAGCAGACAAGGTATATGTTCAAAAAATATCGGTTCCACAAAAATTACCTGATGCTGGTCATAGTTGCGGATACGATGTACCGAAGAAATGATTGCCAAATATTCAGGAATCTGTCTCTTGATGAAAAGCAAGATGTTTATCGTCACCCTGCGTTAAAAGAACTGCCTGAGCAGGCGGGTGTTTTTACTTATGAGATAAGCCAGCCTTCCAGTAATGCGGTTCATTTGACGGGGACCTTAGCAGCAAAGGTATTGAAAGCAGCAGTGCCAGTGGAGCAAGAGAGTAGTACAACTGAATCAGTAATACAATTTTTAAGAATGCAGGGATAAGTAGTGAAGATCAATAATGAACAATGGCTACAGTTTTTTCAGCATTTTCTTGATCTCCCGTTTGGTCATTCCTTCTGAAGCATTATAGGCAACATACTTTTTGTCGTGCTCCTGGTGGAATTGCAGCAGCGCCTTTCCAAAACCTCTGTCAATGGCCAGCAAATCAGCATTTCGTTCCTCTGCTGTTTCATCACTGCTTTTTCCAGTTGCAATAGCCCAAAGGCGACCCCAAAGAGATTCCCGGCTATCTAATACCAAATGCGCCAGTTCGTGCGCGAGACAACCGGTAAAGGCTTCAGGAGAGAATTTAAGTATTCTTTTTTCGATATAAATGCGATACCCAATGATCAGCCATTGGACGGCCATATAGTAGTCATGCTCTTTCCCTGCGACAAAAACATACTTTATCCGCTTTGATGCAAGTTCAGGAAAGTTATTGGCAATAACTGTCTTTGCTATTTGGATTGCCTCATTTTGGGTGAGCAATTTGAAGAGTTTAGTGTATAAAATTACAGGAATTTACTTCTTCCTGAATACAGACGATTCCTGCAGAAAATTGAAGGATCCGTTAATTATCTTCGTTTACCCGTGGATAATCCTATCTTATAGGCCCAGTTGCATATACGAATTGTTTGATTATTGCTAAGGCCAGATTTGCTATATATCCAAAGTGCAGACAATACACCGGCGCCTATGCTCCAATAGAAATAGCCGGTTATTCTTGCATCCGGATTTGTTGAAGAAGGACCGATTAAATTCTCCACAAAAAAATAGACCAGCAAAGCGGGGATAAGGCAGACAAAGCAATAGTTGATCAGCCAAAATAATACCCAAACTTTCCGGTTGGCGATACGCTGTGCGGTCATTATTCCTTTAAAGAAAAAGACTACGCAGTTTAGCAGGTAGGCCACCCCTACTAACAGGATTATTTTTTCCCAAACTGCTGAGGAAATAAATAATGCCGTATCCTTTAAGATTAGATAAGCGGTCAATAAAACACCTGACCATAAGAAGCAGGCTTGCGCTATCTTGAAAAAGGCCGACAGCCAAATAGCTGTATTCCTGGCAGCAACCTTAGCGGCCTTATCCATCGACTTGCGTTCTGCTTGCTCTTCATCCAGATAATATTGGTTTTCCCAATAATAATCGGGGCGTGTCGGATTAGGTATCATAGGTGAAAGTTTGAAGTAATTATATTAGATATATCCTCAAAAATTGTACCTGCTTTTGGTTGTATACTGGGAACAGGTTAGGTGCAAAGCAACAGGCGGATGCCCTTCCGTCCGCCCGTTGTTTGGGAGTGATTACCTGACGATACAGCTCTTACGGTTGTCTGATCCTTTTTACCTGACAACTAACTATTCGACGACTAACCATTTTATCCGGAATCCTTCAGTCGCAAAGGGCGGAATGCTCCATATAAAGCAGGTATTAAGGATGATCTGTCTGCTCTTGTATACAAGGTTGGTAAATGGCGGAATAGCTGCGTCCACATAGGTGCAACCCAGCGTCCAAACGTCGCTGTAATTGCTTTGCAAATTGCCATAATAAGTATGCAGCACCTGTAATTGTGATCGGAATAGTGAATATTCTTCAACCCTGTTCTCCGCACGATAGGTAACTGAAACCAGGTTTCCTCCTACTGTAATTTCCTGCCCATTTTCAAGGATAATCTTATTGACTGGAAAAGAAGGGTTGCCCGTTAATTGGATAAGGTGATCGAAGGAAAGGACGCAAGTATTGAACAGGTCCCATTTAGGTTTGATAATCCTGGGGGGCATAACAGGAATGTCTGCTAATAACGATTTTTTTTGCATGGCAGTGTCCTGTTCCTTGCTGCAGCTGATAAGCAGCATGAAGAGCCCTGCGATATAGATGCTTGTTCTCATATTTGATGATTTAACTGTTTTAAAAAAAGGAATGCTGTCAGGTGATCAGGGAACCTTGCCCCGAAGAGCTACTGTTGTCGTTTTACGATCTGGTGTTCCAATGTTGGATCGTTGAACACCTGCTCCAATATGCTGTTAACAATATCCTGCACGTCTTGCTTGATCATTTGGGATCTGTTTTTAATCGTCTGTGGGGTAACTTTATGAACGACTTGTAAAGACTCGTAGTTTTCTTTCTCCCGTTTAATACTGGCATGATCGTTTACCACGAATGAATGGAATGCCTTTTGCTCAATTGGTTGATCAGGATTATCAGCAACAATGCCTACAAACTCCCCGGAAGAGAGACTGGAAATAGTGCTGGCTGGTACAGACTGTTCTAATTGTTTGGATCGGGAAACGGATGTATCACCGCTGTTGATGGAAATACTTTGCCTGTCCTGGAAGGTCTTGGCAAAGCGTTCACTCAGTAACCGGGCGGTTTCTCCGCTGACCTGTCCGCTAATAATATTGCCCGTGATATTGAAGATCGTCTCTGCCTCTTCTCTGGAATAAACTGTTTTTAAAAGGCTATAATCCTGCACGGCAATAATGGTGGTTATATTATTGCTTCTACCAGTAATAATTGTCTGCATTACTGTAGCTGCCCTGACCGAAGCGAACTCATCCAGCACCTGGGCGCAGTCATATTTTCCCTGTTGGTTAATGAGGCGGTTAAGCCGATCAATATATAGGGACATGATCGGTGCCAGGGCCTCCTGATATTGCGGGTTATTGCCGAGACAAAAGATTTTCGGGTGCTGCGGGTCATTAATGTCTAAAGTGAAATCGTTACCTGAAAGCACGTAATAAAACTCCGGGGTGGAGATCCTGCCCAATGGAATTTTAACAGAAGCCATTTGGCTGTTAAGGGTTTCCATTTCGTTATCTAAATAGGCCTGGATAAACGGATTAATCAAGGTACAAATTTCAGGCTCTGTTTTTAAAATAGTGAACAGCTTATCGTATTCGACATGGATCAGTTCAATCGCATGTGGCAGGGTACAATATTCTCCATCTTCATATTTTCTCAGGAACCAAATGACTGCGGATAAAAGATTAATTGGTGAATCGACGAAGAATTCACCTTGTTTGTTTGCCCACGTCTTATTCATACTTAAAAGCAACGATTTACTGGATTCAATTGCGCTGATCATGGAAGGAAGGGTGGCCGGATTAATAGGATTGCATTGATGTGAAAGAGATGGATCGGTAAAGTTGACGCTCACAAATGATGTATTAGGAGGATAGCCATCTTTATGTTTCAAAAAATGATTATAGGCCAGCGTGGTCAGTTCCGGGAACTTTTGATCGAATACAAATACGGCCTGTTTTTTGGCGATCAGTTGACGCAGCAGGTTCTCAATAATGAAGTAAGATTTTCCACTTCCGGCCGAGCCCATAACCAAAATTGACCTTCTGGCATTGAGAAAATTAATTTTCGATGATCGCCATTTCCCTTTGTACTTATACCGGGCCGGTAAGTTCAGGGAGTAGGCGTCAGTCAGCAGTCTTTCTTCTTGTGGAAACCCCTCATTGTCGTGGTTAAAAACCTGATTACTGATATTGCTTTTGATGATCCGGGCAAGTACCGCTCCGCCGGTGATCACCAGTATAACACCCCCTCCGGTCAGCAGCATATAGCAGGAGGCGATCGTGGTAAGTTCCAGTGTTGCCGCTAACAAGAGGAGGCCGCTGGTAAAGTAAAGAAGCAGGCCTGTTATCAGGTAAGCCAGTCCAATACGGTAGTTGAGTTTTTCGCTCTTTTTGCCCTTTACCCCAATCAAGGAGACCAGCAGCATTCCGAGCGCAATGAGTTTTGATTTTAGAAAACTATCCAGCAAACCGGTCTTAGTAATATTGGTCAACAATTGATCGCTAAGGGAAGCGGTCAGTCCCCATATCCGGAATGCTTCATAACAGAAATAATAAAAGTGAAGAAGCAAAATAAAGATGGCGATCATGCGGGTCATGTCAATAATCTTTTTGAGCCCCATTTCATTTTCACCTGTTCGCATAGCCATAAAACCTCCTTGTTTTTTAATGTTTTTGTTTTTTTCTTCGTTTCTTTTTAAGGTCCATCATCAGTTCAACAGGGAGCGTTGTGGGAGTTGAAGCCGTGTCGGGTGTGGTGAGCTGTGGCAGCGCTTGCAACGGAAATAACTTTGTCTGTCCATCGGTAACAGTGGCGATTGAGGGTTGCTTTGTTTGCTTTTGAGCGGAACCAGCGACCCCCGTTTGGGATGTTTGAACGGATCTTTGTTGTTTGCTGGTAAGTTTTCTTTGCTGTTGCTGTACAGTCTGCGGCACCAGGTTCTCTGTACAACGTTTTCTGATTTCGTTGGCACTATAGGATTTACCTAATTCACTGCCGTTGAACACACATTTCTTTTCCATATCCACATAGGTAATCCCGTACAGCAAGCCGCTCTCATTTTTGCGGGGAACAAGACTTATTTTTTCTCTTCGCAAGGCAGCCATCAGTTCATCGAGCGAGGGGTTCGGATGCCTAAAGAAAGCCATATCAATCGCATTCTTTACGCGCAGTTTATGACGCTGTTTAAGTGGCTCGTTGGCTGTAAATTTTGTTTCCAAGAAAGTCAGTGTGGGTTTGCTATAGATATGACTGGCGGGAATGGGTACGCCGATCTTCTGTCCCTTCTCATTCAGTACACGATAGACAAGCCCATTATTCTTGTAAATACGGGAATCCTTGCTGCCTCTGTCCGCTACAATATTGTATTGCTGAAGGACAGCATTCAGTTCGGGCAACGAACTATACAGGTAATTGGGTAGCACATGATCAAGCACATTGGTAATAGCTCTTTTTATGCCTGTTTTGGGATTCTTGCCAGCCAGAACTTTTGAGGCATTCACCGCCTTTAATTCATAGGCCTGTTTTAATCCGGCAGATTCTGCCCGGACCAGGTTGAAGTCTTTTTCGATCTGTTTTCTGGCAGGTTCAGATTTATCTCTGCCAATGTAGTGCAGGTTAATAGCCTTGCCATTGCTGCGGATATTAGTAGTGACGATGTGTATATGTGGATGGTCTGCATCATGGTGCTGATAGACCAGGTAAGGCTGCTTGGCGAACCCGATCTTTTGCATATAGCTATCTGCAATCCGCTTGAGCGTTTCAATGGTAAGGCGCTCAGACGGGTCGAAGTTCAAGGAGATATGTATGCTGTTAACGGTAGTGCTTTCGCAAAGTGTTGTCAGCTTCTGAAGCGTCTTTAGTTTATCCTTAAATGTCAGCTCTGCGGTATCCTTTCCAAAGCCTGCTGAATGGATCAGTACAGCATCTTTTTCAGCCAGCTTATTTTCGTTGTAATGAAGGATATTCCGCAGCGATTTGCCGGGGGTTATCCTTGCAACCATTGGTCATTGATTTGATTGATTTTTGATTTGATTTCGGACACCTTATTAAGCATGATTTTTTGGGCTGATTCATTCAATGCCATCCAGCCAAGTATCTCCGGCACGTCACGTAACAAGTGCAGGCGTTTGACTACCTGATTGTAGTTATTACCGATGGCGTTGAGTTCCTCACGAAGCACAATTAGCTCTGCCATTAAGTCATCGAGTGACTGGTTTCGATACTTGACCTGGACAGGTTTATTGAGCAATACTTTGCGCAGGTATTCGCTTAAATGCTGGTGGGTGGTCTTAGCAAATTGCTTGTTGATATGGTCAAATTCTTTGTCGGTAAGCCGGACATAGAGGCGCCGGCTTCGATTGTTTTTTGATTCACTCATCACATGGTACTTTTCACGTTATCAAAAAATGATTCATCAGTCCCTGAAATGACTGCCCCCGACTTTGGAGGATAGGGTAGCCAGATTCAGTTGGAGGGACTTTGTCCGACAACTGTACATCTGGCCGATTGCGGTGGAGCAGTCAATCCTGGCCAGCCATGCCGTGGCATAAAGGCTGGCACCAGTCGCAAAGCGATCTTTTTTATCTCTATTTGTTCACAGATGACACTTCAATTGTTCTTCTTACTGTGGAAGAAAAAACATTCAGGGAGATTGTCTTTGCTGTTGCTTTATCCCTGAACCGAAGGCAGTCAACCACTTGTTCAAGTCACCATGATGGCGGTACAATCCCCTTTCATCGGAGAATTTTTTCGGGTCAAGATCAAGTGCTTTTTTCGTGCATTTTTGTCCCGTATTATCGTTGTCGAGATAGAGAAAAGTTCGTTCATGTTGCTGCATTTTTGGCAGCTCTTTTTCAAAAAATGAAGTAGAATTGAGGATCAGGAAATTCCGGTTTGGCTGTGGTTGCTGGTGCAGCATAGCCTTGTAAGAAAGGAAATTAAAGAAGCCTTCAAATACTGCCAGTTCCTTTGAACCGTTGTCAAAAAAGGTAGGAGCTTTGGGCTTACTGGCGGCTTTGATATACTGATTACGCAGTTCATAGCCGCCTTCATTGTTGGGGAATCCGAGGGCATAATATTGCTTGCTATTAAGCTCGTAGTGAACTTCTTTTAAATAAGCATGTGCGATGTCATCAGGTATGCGGCGGCTGCGGAAATATTTGATCAGGGGAAGGGAGGCAATAGGCTTTACACGGAGTATCTTAATAGTGCCTGCCTCTTCATCCAGACCGTGATATTTTTTTTGTACATCTTTATGAAGAACGGGCTTTACTCCTGGGCCTTGCAATAGATTCAGAAAATTACTTTCATTGCATTTGTGGTATTTCACACCGAAGTCAACAATATTCCCAGATTCACCAGTTCCCCAATCTTTCCAGCGGTTCAGTTTCCTGTTGATCTTAAAGGAAGGCGTTCTTTCTTCATGAAGCGGAGAATAATACCAGTAATTGGGTTCGGTTATTCGATGTGGAGTAAATCCCAACTTAGACAGGTAATCCACCATGTCTATTTCTTTTGCTTGTTTAATGTTCATACGCACTTTTTTCTTGCTCACAAAATCATTGACAGGTGAAAGTAAGATGAGCGGGCAAAAAAGAAATGGCTTGTGCAATATCGCTACAGGTTAAAGCGGTGTATGCTCAGTTGCATACGATAATTTTGGCTTTTAAAAATCATTGTTCAATAAAAGCGAAGCGTATGCTAAGTGCGAAAGATGTAACTATTGTGTATGAAACCATGCTCTCCTTTCCGGGGATGACAGATGCAATTAAAATCAGCCTGCAGATTCCTCGCAAGCAAGCATTGTTACTGGCAAAGGTGATTGAACTGGGCGTTGCCATGAGAGGAAATGATCCGAATGGTCTGTTGGCCGTAGTGGACAATGAGACGCTAAATGATCTGAAAGCAGTCTCCGCTGACCTGCTGAAAAAAGCAGGTCTTACCGAAATGAACGAGAAACTAAATGCGCTTCAGTCTAAATAGCAGTTATGGCAGTGAATGTGCTATCCTGGAATGAAGCGTTGAAACGTGGGCATGAACCCCGGTTGTATAGTTATGCAGCCGGGGACATTCCGTTAGGAAATGTGGAGGCGACGTTGGACTTTAAAATCTGGGCACAAAAGGTAATGGGAATTGGCTGTTATTTTACGAAAATGGAGACTGGAAAGAAATTTTTGCTGACAGTTTACTGCCATCGTTCAGGTGCGTACAAGATCAATGGTAGCGCCATAGATTTTTCATCCTGCCCCACTAATGAGCTGTACCAACTGATCATCAGAAGCGATTTCAAAAGTGGAAGAATTTATTTTACAGTGGTATAGGAATCAGGGCATCTTTTTCAGTATATCAGGTAGTTCTTTCAGTGATGCTTCATAGCGTTCTTTAATAATCCCTGCATTATGAACCATATATCCCTTTTCTGCTTTTATAGCATGGATGGTATTGAGACAAGCCGTGGCATGATCTTGTATATCTAATGTCCGGTCATCATGTCGTAAGTGACCTAATGCTTCGATCAACGGGATAAAAAAACGATCTTTTAGCTCGTAAATATCATAGTCGCCCGTATCCTGTTTTGGATAAATGTGGGCATCAAAGAGATCATGTAATGATCTATACCCATCGTCGCTTAATGGGTTAGCCCCACCATGTTGCTTTTCCACCGCCGTACCATATTGGGAAAAGGATCGAAGTAGGTGCTGTAAGTGTTCAGTAAGTTCTTGGTTGCACTGGGAAGTTTTTGCAAGAAACTCGTTGAATTTCTCTTTAAGAACATCATAGTGATTGGTTAATATATCAACTGTTCCCACCACCTTATTTGCCTTTTTTACCGCTTCTGTGTAATTACGGCTCTTGCGTTGAATGTAGCTGAGCAATTCACTTTTATCCAGACTTCTGAACACGTCTCCTTTTAAGGATGGGAATATAGAAAGTTTTGGAATATCATACACGTCTTTGTTCAGTTCTTTGACAAAAGTATCCAGGCTGTCTATCTGCTGTTGTATCGGGGATTCCATAAGCGTTAGTTCTGCTTTCCATCGTCTACCAGTACGGGAAACCCTTTTGTGCTGTGAAAAATAATCAATCACCCTGTTTACGAGGATACCCAATAGCAATGTAAGGATTGGAAAAACGTATTTCATGTTATCCTTACCGGGTGTTTCCTTTAGAAGTAATACTGTGGTATTTTGTGCAGGATGAGTAGCGATTTGTACACTATCCATTGCCCGGATCGGCAGTGTATCTGCGCTGGATATTACCGTGTCCGGGGTAAGTTCAGGAGCAGGTTTGGGGCGAGTATTTTTTTGAGCATGGGTAACAGAAAAGTGTGCAAGGAGCAGGATGCAGAGTACGGCTTGCGGTAATCGTTGAACAGACATGGTGGTCAGGTTTAGAAGAGAAAAATAATATGGATAGATTGATTTAGCAATACTTCTCAAAAAGGTAAGGCAAAAAAAGGGGTTATAAAACCCCTTCTTCTGCAAACGAAACATATTCATCTGCCGTAATGATCAAATGATCCAATATTTCAATATCGAACAATTTGGCCGCCTCCTTCAGCTTTTGAGTAGCATCCAAATCTCCCTTGCTGGGCTGCAAACTACCTGAAGGGTGGTTATGGGCGAGAACTAAAGCAGTGGCTGTGGCTTTGATGGCGCAAGCAAGAATCAGACGGTTATCTATTGAGACATGGTCAATAGCGCCTGATGCGACGTGGTAAACCCCTAATAGCCGGTTGCCATTGTTAAGCAATAATACTTTACATTCCTCTTGGATCTCGATCAGGTCATGATTCCAGACAGCGCGTAACAGCACAAAAGCCTCTTCGGCACGCTTAATTATAGGCCGATGAGAAACAGGAATGGGTGATTTGTATACCAATTCTACTTCGGTGATTTGTGCGAAATCTGTTTGATTGCATGTACTTTCCATGATTAAGTGTTTAAAGGTGATTGAAAATTTTTGGAAAGCACTTGCGGCCCGCGCCGAATATGCGCAAGGAGGAACGCAATAAATGAGAGGGCTGTGGGATGGGGCTTGTGTTTATGGCGTAGTTCCTTGCCAGCTTATTATAGGCAAGGGCCGATCTTTGTGAACAAACAAGACTATTACCTTTTTATTGTAACAGTCTACTAATGGCAGTATACATGAAACTCAAAAAATGACCAAGCTGCCGCCCTGCCTGCCTTCTGTTTACCTATACACGCGGGCAGGGCGGCAGCTTTTTGGCCGCCGTCCCTGCGCTGATCAAGGCTCTTTAAACCTCTTTTTAACGGATATATGTCCCGCTTGCATGAAAGGGGTAATATCCCTCGGTCAGTCTGATCTCTGTTTTAAAGAGCTGTGCAGCTCTCCGGGCCAGCTTCAGGGCCTCGGTTCTTTGCTGGAAATACCGGGTCTGGCAGGGTACTTCATCCCACGGCTGGCGGATGCCGGTCGGCTTCAGTTGGAAGTTATAGCGAACGGCCCCCGGTAGGGGCTGGCGGCTGGAAAACTGGCTAAGTCCATAGCCTTGCAACAAAAGGACGGGGCTAAAATCCTTTATTTTAAAAGGGCTGAACGGGAGTTGATCTACTTGCCGGATGGTCAGTTCAAGGGAGCTGCCGGCCATGATCAGCAGGATTTTGCCGCTACGGGCCTGTTGGATGGCGAAGTGTCCGCTGAGTATTTTATTATGGGCTATTTCAAAGCAAAAAGTATTCAGTGTGTTCATAAGAAAGTGCGCCCCTTGTTGCCCGGCTGCGCCCCCGGTTTTCATTTACAGGAATGTCAATAATTGTTCATCATAGTCAAACCGGTGTCTGTCGTCCTCGTGGGTGTAGCGAAAAACAACGGTGGGCGTTCCTTGGCGGATGCCCCTGATCTCAAAGCCATCGGGTAAGGGGTGGCGGGTAAACAGGGAGCGGCCTTTGGGAGTGGTATAGCCCAGCAGGTCGGCGGCTATTTGTTCCGCCGTCTTTTTGTTGGCATGTAGTACGGTTGATCTCATTTTGAAAGGTTTTAGGTGGTTGGAGGGTTTAGGGTTTTGCTTCGGGTTGATATTGGGCAGCAAACTCTTTAGCAAGGCTGACAGCTACGGGGCTGTAATGGCGTTGCCAGGCGCCTTCCCTTTTGCTCCAGTGGAAACCTCTTTTTCCCATTGCTTTCCGCAGTTCTTTAAGTGGTTTTGCGGGAAAGATCAATTGTACCCTGTCCGCTTCCATATTTTCCAGTATACGGACGGTGTTAATGGTCGTTTCTTGGGAAGTACGTACGGCCAGTTTTTCCAGCCACGCGATACGCTGTTTGACGCTGGCGATATTGCTATTGTTATTGCGCAAGCTATAGGAAGCAAAGCCGATCTGACCCATAACGTCAGGGGTGTTCAGTTGTTCCCATAGCTCGGGTGTAGCAAAAGGCAATTGCAAAAAGGCCTCTTTATTTTTTTGCCGGATACATTTATTCGCGGCTTTCATAAATTCCTGATTTCTTTGCAGCCCTGCTAATTTGTCTTTCAACTTGGCAAGGGCTTGCGGGTCATCGGAAAATATGGCATCGCTGTTCTCGATGGTGTCGGCTTTATTTTCATAATATTCTGCCTTGTCCCATGTCTTAAATGCCTTATCAAATTTTTGGTGTATTTTCTTTCGGAAATTCCTGTCCCTTTGTTCGGAATGGTGGCCTACGTGGATCGGCTGCCCGAATGGAATATGGGAAGCCATTTCTTTTGCTTCGCGGTGCAAGTCAATGGCTTTTTCTTTATTCTTTTCCGCCTGTTTTTTGGCGTTGTCAATTCTATTTTGTCTGCGTTCTTCAAAATCATGTTTCATAAGAAAGTGCGCCCCTTGTTATCCGGCTGCGCCCCCGGGTTTGATTGATTATTTTAAGAATCCTTGTTGTTGAAGGTTTTTGAACCATATAGCGGCTACGCTGCATTGGCCTTGCTGCCAAACTTTGATATAGGAGGTTACCCGGTTGTTTTCAATGCGGATACATTCATCAAACTGGTCTGAACTATCCTGCCGGAACAGTTGGGGGTAGATTTCAATGGCTTCGTATTCCTGCGGGTGACTGCGGTTATCTACGACGATAAAGCACATTTCCGGGTCGCGCATCAGGTCGCCATTTTGTTCATAGTAGTGGCAAAGGCTGTACAGGGTTCCTTTACCTGTGCCTGTTTCTATATTGGCGGTTAACCGTTCAATGGTCAATGGCATATACCCTTCGGAGGTTAATTGAATGGATTCCTGCTCCTTCATTTTTTTGAGTAGGCGGCAGAATATCCGGGTAGCGGTTGTATTTAATTTTCGCATGGTTGAAAAAATGAATTGGTGAATAAGGGGGTTAGAATTGCAGTTGCTGCAGGGCTTCGCGTATTTCCAGCCCGTTATCGGTGTCGCTATCGTAAAGCTGGTACAGGTCGTTATGAATAGCGTCTGGCGATTGGGGTATTCCCACTATGGGTTCATCATTTTCAGGGCAGTCATGATCTACGATGATGTACTGAAGGGGAACGTTACTATAAACAGCCTGAATAGCGGCATCCTGTATGTCAATTATAATCTTGATAGGTTGCATCGTTTTGCTTTTAGGATTGATCAATTATTTTATTGAAGTGGGCGTTTATCTGCTGGCTGCCGTATTTGCGGCGTATGGTTTCCAGCGGTGCGCCGTTGCCTCTTGTTTTGAAAATTTCACTGCGGTAGTACCAAGCAACTTTTTTTGATGCGAAGTGCAAACCGGCTTTGTGCAGGGTTTCTTTTACTGGTTTAGTGTTACCGGTGACCCATATCCAGTTGCCGACCAGTTCAATGAGGATGCCGGGCAGGTGGATGATCTGCTCTATTACTTTGCGGTATTCTTCGGAAAGTCTGATCTCCCGGTCTGCTTCTTCATCTGACAAGCCAGCCCCTTTGGCGAGTCTGGCACAGGCGTAGGCATATTCGGTGTTGATAGCCTGCATGGTGGCGGTGTCTCCGCCCGTGTCCGGGTGATTTTCTTTTGCCAGTTTTCTGTACAGGTTTTTTACTTCCTCGATGCTGGTACACGTAGTAAAGAATTTCATAAAAAGCCACTCCTTTGTTTTGGCTCCGGGAGTGGGCGGAGGTTAGGAAGGTTAGAAAGGGAGGTCGTCAGTGGTTTCGGCAGGTGTTGCTCCGGTAGCTGCTTTAGTTTTCTTTTTGCCGTTCCTTTTGTTGGTTTGTTTAGGGGGTGGCGGCGTGTCTTTCGGTTTGGGGGAATACAGGTCAATGTTTTGTACCTGCTGGATAATAGAGGCCCGGGCTTCTCCATCGGGTGAAGTCCATGTGTCGAGTCCGATGTGTCCGGTAGTGGCTACGAGATTTCCTTTTTTCAGGTAGGCGGCAATGCCGGTAGAAAGCCAATAACTGCAATTGACGTAGGTGGTGGATTCTTTTACCTCGTCGCTTCCCTTCGCTTTGTATTTTCTGTTCAGGGCAAGGGAGAAATTAACGACTTTGCGGCCGTCCTTTGTTTGGTTGATCTTTGCATCTGCGGTGAGTCGTCCGATAAGAGTTTGCATAACGAAAATTTTGAGGTTGAATAATGTGGGCTTGCTGTTCGCTGCGCCCGTTCTTTCTTTTTCGCCAGCAACGCTTTGGATTGCAGCCCGGAGGATCTTTGCCAGTTTTTGCGATAAAAAATACTACCCCCGCGAACTGAAGTCCGGCGATAGCCGGACACCGCTATTGGGGTGGAGATTTTTTTCGCAAACCCGCCAGGGCCAGCGTAGCCGCAGGCGAAGCGCAGAACTTGCAAAGTCACGGAGGGATGCAATACAAGAGTCCGGATAGCAATGAAAAGCAGTGTGGGGAGCGTGCAGCGGGCCAATGCGTGAGGGATTGCAGTGGAAAGCCCGCAGCCGTTAAGGAACGAAAGCGGCGAGGACTTGCAACGAAAAGCCCGACCCGTAGGGGCACGCCCTGTCTTCTATATTTTATTGCGTAGGAAGAAAAAAAACAGGTATCTTATAGGTATGACACTTCATGCGGCTATTGTTCAGCTCTTGCAGGTTACCCAACAACCAATGACTATCCGGGAGATCGCGGATCACCTGAATTTCCATCACTGGTATGTAAAAGCAGACGGGTCGAAGATCACTGCCTTTCAGATCGGCAGAAGGATAAAAGGGCATCCGGAGTTATTTAGCCTGGATCATTCGGTCGTTCATTTGTTAAAGGAAAATGGCGTTATTCAGGTTGGTGGTAGCCATTACCAAAAGAAAGTAAGGGAGCGAAATAAAAAAGCGGTAAGGGATGAGCAGTATGTGCTGGATATATGCGACCAGGTGTTGGGTGTGATTTCAAAACGGGGACACCGGTTTGATTTCCTGTTGGGAGATAAGAACAAGCAGGGAAAAGCAGCGAAGTTGCCGGTAGATGCGTATTATGAAAGGCTGGGACTGGTGATCGAGTACAGGGAGCGGCAGCATACGGAGGCCGTGTTTCATTTTGACAAGCCGGACCGTGTGACGGTAAGCGGCATGGGCCGGGCTGCCCAAAGAAAAAGATACGATCAGTTTAGAAGGGAGGTATTGCCAGCCCAAGGCCTTAGCCTAATAGAAATAGACTATTCCCATTTCCTGCATAATAGCAGCAAAAGAATTAAACGAGATAAAAGCAGGGATACGGAGATCATCCGGCAACGCTTATGGTCATTTATACCGAAGTGAGTAACGGTAAATTCTACAGACGATATTGGGCCATGAGTTGCTTGCAAAAGGCTACTTCTTCCGTTGAAAATAAAGGCGTGTAGGTGGGGCGGGTGACCAGGTATTCGAGGGAGAGCTCGACCTTATGGGGAATTTGTTCTGCCAGTTTCTTGAAGCCGGATTTCATGTCGCCGGAGGTCATTTCATCGTGTAAGATCCTTTTGACGAACTCCACGCCTCCGCCGTCCTTTTCCATTCGTTCCAACAGATTGGGGCTGATCGAGAGCTTTAAGGATTGGGTGATCGCAAAGGAACGCTTGATGGCTTCCTGAAAATCCCGGCGCAGGGCGATCTCCTGTTCATCCAGGGTGGAAAGCTGCAGGGAGGTATCCACGGCAGAAAGCCGGAAGCCCTCAAGCGTAGCGGCATCCTGTACAGCAATGGCACATTTATCACAGAAAAAAATATGCTTGGCCCGGAAACCTTCAAATACCAGGTTTTCTTCCCTACTGTCATTATCCCTTGTCAGGATAAGAATATTCTCTTCATTGGTCCGGGCCGCATACGACCAGTTATAAGAACCATTGATGATAATACGTTGGTCGATCACGCAGAACTTATGATGCAGGAAGGTCCGGGTGACGACAAACAATTGTCCTTTGGCGGCTATAAAATCCTTCAGGTGGCTGGTATTGCTGAAGTTCTCTTTGGAGTTGCTGATGGCGATCCTGATAGGGATTCCTTTGTGCTGCAGGTGGGTCAGCTCTCTAATAATATCTTCATCGGTGAGCCAGGCTACGGCCAGTATGATCTCTTTTTCGGCACTCCTTAATTGGTCAAGGATATGAAACCTGATCCTGGAGAAATGAACTGCGATCTGCATGGGTGGCGTTATTGTTTACTGCCGGCTTCTTCCAATAGGGATTTGATCAATAACAGATCATCATAGCGTGGCCGGGCAACGGCGTCTGCCATGACACCAGATTTGATCCTTTCCATATTAGAAGAAACGAATTTGGGCAGGTCGGTAATCGTCACTGCGGGATTCAGGGCAAATGAACGTGGCAGTTCAACAGATGCAAAAAATGATTCCAGTGCTGCAAGTTCGGATGGTGTGGCGATCATACAATAGAATTATGTCCAAAAGTAATTCAATTATCTCAGTGAAAGCAATCCAACCTTAACAGCATGTGGCAAGTGTTCTCTCTACGGAAATAACCTATCTGGCAAAATCATCTTCTCTTAATACCGTACAGCGTATCATTAATCCTTATGGTGTCCAGCAGTGGATTTTCCTTAAAGGAATTGTTGTGATCTTGGTGTGCATGAATGAACAGCAAGGATAACAGGTTTATCACTGCTGCGGCTATAATAATTGGTTTCTTCATTGTTTTGCTCCTCCGAACAATGACTATTTGCTGTTAAGCAAGGTTGTTTTGGAGGGGTAGAGCGCAACCGATGTAAAGTAGTAGATTTTATGTTTTTGTTGACCGATGCTTTCTTTTTGATTTATCCATGCGCAGATATACCGGTAACTGCGTTTCCCAGTATTGTTTGATTCTATTTATATCTTCTGGTTTGGGTGCGCATGTTTTCTGTTGGAGATCATAACGCCAGGACAGGCCATTGCATTGGTAAATGATAGCAACAACACTATCTCCTTGCTGAATGGATTCTGCTTTATAACTATACTTTTCAGGTTCAAATTTTTTAGTCAGGATGGCATGGATCACTGCCGTTTTATGTTCGTTGCTTAATTCTTTCACCAATTTCCTGGTTATTTTATGATCGAGACAGGCGACGATCGCCTCAGCATCCCGGGTAAGTCTCAACTCCGTTCCGTAATTAATTTTCAGGAATATGGATTCGCAATTGAGCTGGTCGATATAATGGGCTATTGAATCCTGTCCCCAGGTACTGGATAGGTTACTCAATAATATAAGACTGATCAGTATATGTTTCATTTTATAGTTTTCTGAATTTGGGAGGAAATAGGGTGGCAGGTGAAAATGCCGGTGGTTTGGTGTTGCCGGTGACATTGGTGACCTGGTTATTGTTGATGGTTGCGGCTACAGAAACCGGAATGGTAACATTGGGAATAGCTGATGGAATATTCAAATTCAGTGTGAGGGTATTGTTGGCAAAATCACCGGCAGGATTAATCACCCTTTCGTATCCGCCAATGGAATTCTCCGTTGCAATAGCTGTATTGTGGGCGGCTCCCATTTGTGCGGCTGTGGTTAATCCTTTTGTTTGTATCTCAAAACCTTCTTTTGTTTCGTGGCCGATAATGGACTGGGCAGATACATAGCCGGTGGCTGAAAAATTGCTTATGTCGCCTACATCAATGAAGTGTGTGCCTGGCTGAGCGCTATAATTAGTGCCCTGTGCATCCACGGCATGGCCATTGTCGGCTATCGGTACATTCTGCGCCATTGCATCATTGGCATCTATAGCGGTAAAGGTAACATCTGTTCCGTGCGAAATAGTTTCCTGCATGGTATTGTAAAACGCTTGCTGTTCTGCATTCATTTCACCTTCCTGACTGGTTGCATTCAAGACATATCTTCCGGTGCTGCTCTTGCCCAGTGTATAAAATCCACCTAAGCCATCGTTTACCTGCTTTTCGTAAGTCGTCACTGCAGTGGTGTTACCAGGCAACGAGTTCACGATCAAAGAATCGCCATTGACATCCGTAAATAGGATCGGGTTGTTTGCGGTATAATGATAGGGTGTTAATGAGGAATATTTATGAGCGAACCTATCTTGATTAAAGAATCGTCCCACCTGGTTGTCATACATCCTTGAGCCATAATCCAGCCATTCCAGCCCTGTGCCGTCAGCAAATTCCCCCTGCTGTTCTTCCTTCCCGTTGAACTTATATTTATTGGCAGGGTCGCCAAAATTCAGGGACTTTCCGCTGATGCCCGCCATTTGCAGACCGAAAGGATAATAATGTGATTCTTCCAGCAAGGCCCCTCTTGTATGTGTAACAGATAAGTCGTCAAAATAAACATTGCCCTGGCTTTCATTGGATACATACACATATAGGTAGCCATTCCTCAAGATCTCTATATCATTACCTCCATTGGCAGCAAGGGCCTTTCTTTCTTCAGTACCGGAGATCTGTGGCATAGGAATCGCACCGAAATTGCCTTCTACCAGTTGGAATTGTTCATCGTCCAGTAAGACCCAGTTCAGATAGGCTTTTGGTATTCCGGAACCTGCGCTGTTATTATTGCCTGTTACAAAAGCCTGCAATGGGCCTGTCAATTCTGTGGAGCCCGGCGTTGAGCCGCCGGTGCCGTGTCCAGCAATACCGCTCAGTCCACCGGTGAAGGCGGTGACCAATGAGGACACGATATTGGACGCCCCAGGCAAAGGATCTGCGTTGGTACTGCCGGGCAGATACCATCCCTTCACGCCCGCCTTGAATTTATCTCCTGCCATGACTTTCAATAGCAGCCCCGGTCCCACCCGTTTATCGTTGCCGGAAGCATTGAACAATTTACTGACTTTCTGATTGCCGCCGTCACTGTCAAACCCGGCTGGTTTGTCTGCAACGGTTTCACCTATTTGAGAAAAGAGGGCATCCTCCGTGCCAAAACTGGCAGTTTCCATCGTGGCCTGATAGCCAGTAGGCGGCAGTGTCTGATCGGTCAGCACGGTCCTTACGTTGCCCTGATGGTCTTTGAGGAAATAATCATAGGCAAATCCCGTTGTGCCTACCGTTCTGATCCGGCCTTCCTCATGGGGGATCAACTGCAACTCATCGTTTTCAAAGACCAGTCCATTTATATAGAGTGTTACCTTGTCCGGCTGACCGGTTTCTTTCACGGTTTTCTGTAGTTTGTTGCCCAGGGCATCATAAAGAAATTCAATGGTTCCTTTATTCTTTACCCTGACTTTGACGGGAAGATTCAGGAAGTTGTATTCGATGGGTTGATAACTGGGGTCATCTATGTCTTTGTTGAGGTCTTTGGTAAGGTTGCCGTTATCATCATAGGCATAATCGGTGGCTGCCGTTGTCTTCGTTCCTCCTAAAGCAGTCATATAGGTTTGCGAAGTTCTGTAGTCTCCCAGTTTGGTCTGTGGGTCGTTGTGGTCATCTATCACATTTTTTAGCCGGTTGCTGAGTGATTCGTAGGTGTAGTTCAAATCATCAATTTGTGAGCTGGAAAATCCTTTAAGCCCCCATTGCTGCATACGCAGGATGTTGCCATTGGCATCATAGGCCAGCAAGTGGTTGGTTCCGTCTCCCATTTTCATACTAAAATCAATGCCCGCTGTTTTATTGAAGCTGCCGGAAGTGTATTGGTTAAAGTCTGCTTTCAATAACCGGTTGGTTGCATCATAAGAGAAATCATACTTACGCCGCTGCCCATCCCCTTTGCTTTTCCAGATCATGCCATTGATATTGCCATTGTATTGTGCAGCGGCAAAGCTCGTACCGGCAATGATCGTCCCTGTATTATCGTAGCCCAATTCAAAGCCGAAATAACGGTCGCTGTTGTTGTTGACAAAAGACCTGTTGATCCCTGTCAACCAGCCCCTGATATTGTATTCATGGTCGAGTGTTTCCAGGTCATTACCCAGTGTCTTTGTGGTTAACTGTCCCAGCGCATTGTAGGTACATTCAGAAAGGGTTGTCCACGCGCTCATGGCGTTGCTGTTGACAAGGCTGTTGCTCAGGCGTTTTTCGGTTTTGATCAATCTTTCCAGGTCATCATAGGTAAATCGAGTCAGTACGACGGTCGTTTGGCTGTTAACCCCACCCTTGTCGGTACGCATGGCGGTCATCAATGGTTTACCGGCCCAGTTATATTGAGTGGCCAGTATGTCACTACCTCCCGAAATGTTATTGGAAAGTATTTGTATCACTCTTCCTTTATCGTCGTAAAATATGACAGAGAATAACCAGGTACTTGTCCCCGGCACTTTAGTCCGGGTTCCCGTCACTAAGCCTGTCAGCATATTGTCTTGCGTCATGGCCTGCGGGTAAGGCCAGTTATTATTGTCGGGGGTAAAGAAATAACTATCATAGGAAGAACTGCGCACATCATTCAGCGGGTTGCCATAACTGCTGCGCCAGGCGTAGTTATCATAGAAGGTATTGGTCAGTTCATCATGCGTATAAGAAGCAAGGTTGGGATAGTCGGCGCTGGCCGCTGCTTGTTGCTGATGCCAGGCATGATCATTATAATGCGTGGGATCGGTGATAGTGCCAGTGGCTACGGTTCTATTGAGTTCGTCAAACCGGGTGTATATCCATTCGTGTGCGTTGCGGCGGTTCCCGTCCTGCACCAGCACCATCCGGTCGCGTACGTCATACACGATCCTTGTTTCTGCTGCGCCGGGTGATTTTTTAATAATGGGACGATTGCGTGCATCATATTCATATCGAAAGCATAGCTCATCCCTGATGGTTTGGGTCAGGTTCCAGGAAGATCCTGTCAATTCTTTGGTCGCTTTGGGTGGAATGATCAGCCGGAGATTGTTCAAATCGTCATACACATAGTAGGTGCATAGCCAGCCGGTATGGTCCAGACCGGGATTGGCATCAATCTGCACTTTGCGCAGCACGGTATTTCCCTGTTTATCCTTATACTCCACTACCTTTCTTTTATGTGCATCAGTGGTGACCGTTTTATAGAGCGTTCCGGGATCATAACTGTCTACTGTGCTGATCCCCCCCGTCGAAGGGTTTACATACCAGATACGTACGCCATCATCCCCGGTATTGGTCATGTATTCTATGCCTATACCGTGGCGGTCATTGGCATTTGGCGCTTGTTCTGATCCGGCCCAACTATCACCGGGAGCATACTTGCCGGTCACCCTGTTCAAAGGGGATGCTTCATAATTGATTTTTGCATAAAAAAATGATTCGCTGGGAAACTGGGTGGTATTGAACGCGGCCTGTTGTTGAAACGGATTGAGCTTAAAAAGCCCGTCATTAATGGAAGTATTGCCTCCCGTATTGTTCGCCGTAAATGGCAGGTAATTATATAACTCCCTGCCCAGTTCATCATATACAATAGCTTTGACCAGATCCGTAGCGGACAGGCCGGTCACCAGGGAGCCTTGCTTGACAGTGGACTGGATCTGCCTGCCGAGCCCATCGAAATAGTTAGTGGTCATGGTAGCTGATTGCAAAGTGGAAGCTACTGTTACGTTGTTCCCATTGGTTTCTGGCTTCTTCATATCCCATACGCGGATATAATTGACAGGCATGGAACCGTTGTAAGCGGGTGGAGGGTTGACTTGTGCAACGGTAAGGGTGTAGGTACAGGATAATGCCAGAATGGAAAATGGCAATAGCGGTTTATAGAACAACATCAGAAGAAGGTTTACTGTGGTGAATGACTTGTGCTACTTAAATGTAAATATTTCTAATAAGGAAAGGCGGTGAAGATGATTGCTAATTCTTAATTTTTATGCTGCTATGAACGTATTGGGATATGCGATAAGAATAAACCATTAAAAAAAACAGTAGTGATGAGTATAAGTCCTCAACAAAAAGAGTATCCATATACCAATAGAGGACCAGCAAAATTATCCGGTGAGCTGTGGAAAGATATTCCGGGATTTGAGGGGTCTTTTCAGGTGTCCAATATGGGACGTGTCAGATCGCTGGACAGGACGGTATTGCACAGTCGTTGCGGGATACAGTTTGTGGCTGGCAGAATTCTCTCGCAAAAGGTCAAGCGGCATTACAATCGGTTCACCAACGATTTTGTCATTATTCTGCAGGTTACATTGATGTTGGACAATCACCGCTATGAGTACGGAGTGCGGCGACTGGTATATGCTGCCTTTAAAGAATCAGGTTTGTTAAAGCAAAGCACGCGAATGGCGATTGCAAAGGATGGCGATGGGTATAACAACCGGTTAAGCAATATCGAGGTAATGACCAACAGTGGGAAGCAGCGGCTGATCATGGAAAGGGGAAGGACAGCGCTGGTATTTGCTGAACGGGACCATACACAATTCAAACCAACCTATGCACTATGGAAACCGGTGCATCGGTGTACCAGCAGGGGAAAGATACTGGCTACTTATCCAAGCATTATGGAGGCGGTACGCAAAGAAGGTTTTGGGGAAAAGGGAATCATTGCCGCCGCCAAAGGAAGGGTAAAATATTATAAAGGGTTCAAATGGCGATATGCCAGCAGGAAGGTGCTGGAACCATTCAAGAAGGCTTATCCGCTCACGATCAGAAAGCGGCAAAGAAGACCAGAATAAGGAACAATACGGTAATAATTGCCGGGCTTATTTCGTCTTGCTTAACACCTGGCTTTGCCTATATAAATTGCCCGTATAAGGGGTATTTTGTACCTTTAGAACGTAAAAAACTGTCTTTCGTGCCTATAGCTCCCGGTGAAAATGAACAGCAGCTTCTGCGACTGATTGCGCGGTCGGATATGCCCGCGTTTCATGCGTTATACCAGCTTCATGCCGGCGTTCTGCAGTCTTATATTTATCTTTTTACCCGTTCCAAGGAGGATGCGGAGGATATTTTGCAGGAGGTGTTTCTCAGATTATGGGAAAAGCGGCAAAACCTGCCGGACGTAGCTAATTTTCGCAGTTATGTGTTCCGGATGGCCCGCAATGGGGTCCTTAATTACCTGGAACGGGTAAAGCCCCGCTTACCGCAGGTGGCGTTGGATGAGGATATGGCCATTTCGGCAGCGGAAGATGTGGCCGATCAGTTATTGTTCAAACAACACTATACAATGGCTATGGAGGCCATTGAGCTATTGCCGGCGAGAAGAAAAGAAGTATTCAACCTGGCTATGCAGGAAGACCTTTCCTTTACGGAGATCGCCCAAAAACTGGGTATTACTGTTTCTGCGGTCAAGCAGCAGTATTATGCGGCGGTATCCTTCATCCGGGAGTATTTGCGGCAAAACAAGGCCATTACCTCTGTCAGCCTGCTCTTTTTTACCCTTTTTCAAAAATAATTTTCCAGTCGATCTGTACGATTTGAAAAATCCTGTGTCTTCCTTTCAGCACATTGCAAAACCTTAAAACCTTGCTATGAATAAGGAGGAGGCCTGGCTGTTCGTCAGGCAATATACCAGCGGCCAATATACAGACGACCAACATGCAGCATTTCTGCACTGGCTGCATGATCAGCCAGAGTTTGAAAAGGAAGAGTTGGTGGATGACTTTACCAGCTTCCTGGAAGAGCGGTTGATGGAAGTGCCGCTGACCCATAAAAGCGCGAGCGAAAGCCTGTTTACACGTATTCAGCAGCGCATTGAGAAGCAAGATGATACTGTCACAGGGCCAACAGGGAGGGCATTTTCATTATTTTCTATAAAATGGATTGGTAGGGTGGCGGCGATCCTGCTACTGGTGAGCGGTCTTGCGGTCATTTTTTACCTGTTGTCCCCTTCAACACCCTCCTCCCAAGCGGACAAAGCTGATGGTTCAGCGGAAGATGTTTTACCCGGTGGAGACCGGGCGATCCTCACCCTCGGAGATGGCAGTCGTGTTTTGCTGGATAGTATGGGCAATGGAGAGTTGACCAGGCAGGGGCAAACCCGTGTCTTTAAAACAGCCAATGGCCAGCTGGCATACAACGCCAGCCCTGAGGCCTCCGGGGAGATCTTATATAATTCGGTAGCTACTCCAAGGGGCGGCCAGTATCATATTGTCTTGCCGGATGGCAGCCATGTATGGCTAAATGCCGCCTCTTCCCTTCGGTTTCCTACCGTTTTCAAGGGCGCTGAACGGCAGGTGGAATTACAGGGAGAAGCCTATTTCGACATACATCCGCAAAAGGGCCAGCCTTTTCAGGTGCTGGTCAAAAGATCCGCTGGCAGGGACAGTGCGGCGATAAGTGTGCCGGCCAATAGACAGGAAAGCGGCAATAAAGCGTATTTCAATATCAATAGCTATACAGATGAACCGGACATTGCCGCCACTTTACTGAAGGGAAGGTTGATGATCGGTCAGGGCGATCAACAAAAGCTCCTACTGGTCGGTCAACAGGCCCGGATAAACCCGGCAGGACAGATAGGTGTATTGAATGGAGTGGATACCAGTAGCATCACGGCCTGGAAGTGGGGAAAGTTTGAGTTCAATAGCACGCCCATAGAACCGCTTATGCGGCAGCTGGCGCGGTGGTACGATGTGGAGGTAAGGTACGAAGGCCAAGTCAACCAGCGGTTCAATGCCAAAATATCGAGGGCGGTGTCCTTATCAGAGATCCTGACCTTGCTGGAACTGACCAATGAGGTGCATTTCACGATCAGGGACAGGCAGGTGACGGTAAAGCCATGAACAGGTGATTGAACTGTCAATATCTACAATCATTATCCCCTTAACCAATGTGTACCAATTGTGGTGTACTGTTCTTTTGTCGTATTGCAAAGAAAGGGTTGTTTTCACTTACCCTTTCTTTCCTTCAACGATTGAACATACCCTAAACACACTAAACCTATATGGCGTAAGCCATATCAGTATATTTTTTGCATAAACAGCGGGTACGTACCCGGTCCTCTGACAGTAAATCGGTAGGGGACATAAAAAGCCGGGAATGTTAGCAGCATCCCCGGCGATACCGGTCATGCCGGTAATTCGGGCTGCCCATGTTGATGCAATCGGCGAAGACTGCTTTATTGTTCAACCCAAACTGTTCAAATGTATGAAAATTGAGGCTTACTATGCCCGGGTCTTTTTGCGGGCGCCTATCACCAAAACGCTGATGATTATGAAACTGACGGCCATTCTTGTATTTGCGGCCTGTTTACAGGTCAGTGCAGCCGGCTTCAGCCAGACGATCACGCTCTCTTTGAAAAAAGCTCCGTTGAAACAGGTGTTTGCCGAGATCACCAAACAGACCGGCTATCATTTTGTGTACACAGATAGTGTGCTGAGTGTAGCCCCCGCCATTGATATTGCCGTCAAGGATGCGGATATTAAGCAGGCCCTGGCCGCCTGCTTCAAAGACCTGCCCCTTACTTACCAACTCAATGACACTTATATCGTCGTTGCCATCAAGCAGCAAAAGCTCTCACTCGATCATCCGCCGGGAGACCTGCGTGGCCGGGTAGTCAATGAAAAGGGAGAGCCTGTTATCAGTGCAACCGTCAATGTCAAAGGGACTATGAAGGGGACTACGACTAACGAGGATGGCGTTTTTGTCTTAAGAGGCATTAAAGAAAACGACCTCCTTATAATCAGTAGTGTTGGTTTTGAACGGCAGGAGCTGAGACTGCGCGGACAGACTGAAATTATCATTCGTTTGAAAGTTTCGAGTTCCAGATTGGATTCGGTTAACATTTTTTATAACACTGGTTACCAGTTTATCCCAAAAGAAAGGGCAACCGGATCATTCGTACAAATCGACAGGGAGTTACTTAATCGGTCTGTATCAACCAATTTATTAGAGCGATTACAGGACGTGACCAGTGGCATGCTTTCTCAAGGAAGGAACACCAATAGTCCGATCAATGATATATCAATTAGGGGAGTAAGCACCTTCCCTTCTTATTCAGACAGCAAACCTTTGATTGTGCTGGACAATTTTGAATATGAAGGAGACATTCGAAATATTAACCCCAATGATATAGAGTCCATCACAGTTTTAAAGGATGCTGCAGCTGCTTCAATTTGGGGGGCAAAATCGGCCAATGGCGTTATTGTGATCACCTCTAAATCCGGGCGGGTGAATGAACGAACAAAGGTCTCTTTTAATTCAAATGTCACTATCGGAGAAAAACCAGATCTGTATTATCAACCCCTGATGTCAATCGGGGATTATGTTGATGTTGAAAAATTTCTATTTCAGAATGGTTATTACAACAGCAGGATCACATCCAATCAACGCCCTGTATTATCTCCTGTGGTGGAAGTGCTGGCTAAAAACAGGGCAGGCGAATTGACAGACGAACAAGCTGAAGAACTCATTAACGGGTTGAAAGGTCTTGACGTAAGGGGCGACTACCTGAATGATTTTTACCGGAAATCAGTTAAGCAGCAATATGCGGTTAACCTGAGTGGTGGTAATATAAATAATAAGTATTACCTGTCTATTGGCTATGACAAGAATTTGAATAGTGTAGTGAAGGATCAGTTCGACCGGATTACCTTGAATGCCAGAAATAGTTATTCATTGCTGAAGTCAAAACTGGAAATCTCGACAGGCATATTCTTTGCGCAGGTCACTGAAAAGCCAGGTTTTTCCCCCTCTGATATTACATCTGTTTATCCCTATACCCGTTTGGTCGATGATGTAGGGAGCCATTTGGAAGTCCCGCAATACCGTCGTGAATACATTGATACGGCTGGGGCTGGCCATTTACTTGACTGGAAATTACGCCCATTGGATGAAGTGCAATTCAGGAACAATACTTCCAAAACACAAGACTACCGGGTGGACCTGGGAATCCGGTATAAATTCCTAAATAGTTTTGATATAGATCTGAAATACCGTTATGGGAAGGGCCTGACAGAGACCCGGAATCTGTATAGCCAGGAAACTTACTTCACCAGAAATCTGATCAATCAATTCAGCAGTATAAATTGGGTTAACGGTGCCGTCACCAGGCCGGTGCCATTGGGGAGCATTTTGGATGCTTCGACAAGCACCTACGTCTCCCACAATGCAAGACTTCAATTAAATTTCAACAAGACCTGGAACGGAGATCATATCGTTAATGCAATTGCGGGTGCAGCTATACAGGATGTAACCACCAATAGTCTTGGAACAAGGTATTATGGGTATGACGATGAAACGGCTATCAGCGTGGCTGTTGATAATGTGTCTGCTTTCAGGCATTATATTGTTGGCAATACCATCCGTATTTCTAATAATCAGTCTGTGAATGGCCTTTCCAGCCGGTTTGTCTATTACTTTGGCAATGCGTCTTACACTTTCAAAGACAGGTATACGATTAATGCCAGTGCAAGGAAGGATGCAGCAAATCTGTTTGGTATAAAGAGCAATCAAAAATGGGTCCCCCTGTGGTCTGTCGGAGCCAGTTGGGATATTAGCCGGGAATCATTTTATCAATTAAAGTGGCTGCACTACTTGAAGCTCCGGGCCAATTACGGTTACAATGGAAATTCCAACAGTCGTATAACAGCGTTTTTAGTGGCAAGACAGGGTGGAACCAATCGGTATGGGGCTCCGAGTGCTTTCATTCTTACTCCGCCCAATGAAGAATTAAGGTGGGAAAAGGTTGGGGTATTAAATATTGGTTTGGATTATGGGCTTTTCAAAAACCGTGTATCTGGTAGTGTGGAGTTTTATCGGAAAAACGGCAAGGATTTGATTTCGGATATTCTTCTTCCTCCTTCTGCTGGTTTGACTTCCTATTCCGGCAATACGGGTAATCTACAGGTCAACGGAATTGATCTCACTATTAACGGAAAGATAGTTGATCGGTCTATTAAATGGATGACTTCAGTTCTTTTCAGCCTGGCCAAAGATAAGGTTACCAAATTCAACCTGGAACCCAAGCAAAATTCCGATAATGTTGGATCTCTATACTCAATCGTGGGCAAACCGCTTTCTGGAATGTATAGTTATAAATGGGGTGGCTTAAATGAGAATGGCGATCCTGTCGGATTTTATCAAGGTAACAAATCCAATAGTTATACATCCATCTTTGCGTCTACGGACCCGAACGATATTGTCTATTCAGGTCCTCGTACACCGCCTTATTTTGGAAGCATCAGGAATACTTTGATGTGGAAACAGTTTTCATTGTCTTTCAACATTGCTTACAGGCTTGGATATTATTTCAGGAGAGCTTCCATTAATTATGCGCAATTTTTTGGAAGCACACAGCTGGGGCATGTAGATTATCAGGACAGGTGGCAAAAGGCGGGCGACGAGGCATTTACCAATGTGCCTGCCATGATCTATCCTATAAATACAGGGCGAGAGACTTTTTATACAAACTCTGAGGTTTTAGTGGAGCGTGGGGATCACGTCAGGTTAAGAGATATAAGGATAGATTATACGTTGACCAGGCAAGATATTAGGAATCTCCCATTCCGTAGCATCGTACTTTATGTTTATCACTATAACGGGGGCATATTGTGGAGCGCCACTGACAGGGATATAGATCCTGATTGGGATACAACCATTCCCCCATCTAAGAGTATTTCCCTGGGGTTAAATATTGAGTTTTAACTGTTAAATAAAAATCATGCGAACTATAATTCCTGCATTGATAATGGTGCTCTGTTTGGGTACGCAGAGTTGCACAAAAGAATTTCTTGATAAGAAGCCGGACAAGAAAATGACAGTTCCGACAAAACTTTGGGAGTTCCAGGCGTTGTTGGACAACGACGATCTGACCTCTGCCCAACCCTTTTGGGGAGAATGGGGTGCTGATAACTTTTACCTTGAATATGCCAACTGGCAATCACTGGTAGCAAATACCATGAATGCCTATATCTGGTCGGCGGATATACTTCAAGAAAGAGAAGATACAGATTGGACAAACCCTTATGGCCAGGTGTATATTGCGAACGTAGTGCTTGAGGGAATTAATAACCTGGATGCCGATGATGCTAATAAAGAACAGTATAATCAAATAAAAGGTGGGGCGCTCTATTTTAGGGCCAACGCCTTTTTTAATCTTGTACAGATATATTCAAAAACTTATGTAAAGAATAGTGCTGATACAGAACTGGGAATTATTTTAAGATTGAACGCCAATCTTAGTGAAAGCAAAGGAAGGTCCAGTTTGCTTGCGTCCTACGATCAAATCCTAAAGGATTTCCAGGAAGCTCTAAGGATTCTGCCCTTAAATAACATTGACCCGGTGAACCGTAACAGACCATCCAAAGCAAGCGCCTATGCTATGCTTGCTCGCGTTTACTTGAACATGGGTATGTATGAGGATGCCGAAGCCAATGCAGATAGCAGTCTTAGACTCAATTCTGAATTACTTGACTACAACACCTTAAATCCTACCACTCCAACAAGACCCTTTCCAAGGAATAATCCGGAAATATTAGCTGATTGTTTCGTAAGAACGGCTATTACCTTTAACACCAACATACTTGTAGACACAATGTTGTATAATTCATATCTAAGTGACGATCTGAGAAAGACTTTATACTTTAAAAACAACACTGCGAGTAAGAAATATTTTGTTGGCCAGTATACAGGTTTGACCACTCTTTTTGGTGGCGTTGCTACAGATGAGATGTATCTGATACGCGCAGAATGTCGGGCAAGGCTAAACCGGGTTTCCGATGCAATGGGGGACCTAAATACGCTCCTGGAAAAAAGATGGCGAACTGGCACATTTGTAGACTTTGCAGCTACCGATGCTGAAGATGCCCTTATTAAAATTCTGGAAGAAAGGCGAAAAGAATTACCCTTCAGAGGTCTCCGTTGGACTGACCTAAAACGGCTAAATAAAGAGCCCCAATTTTCCAAAACGTTGAGTCGGATCTTAAACAACACGGTTTATGAACTTCCCCCTAATGATCCCCGGTATGTTTATCAAATTCCAAATAGTGAAGTCCTACTGAATGGGACAGAACAAAATAAGAGGGACTAATTATTCAAACTAATTTTTTTAAAATATTTAGGCTAAAAAAGCATAACATGAAGACCTTTTTTCTTATTGTTCCAAAATTCTCACAAATCACCTTTTTCGCACTTTGTTTAAGTGCTTTTGTAGAAAATACAAACACTTCAGACACCAGTAAGGCAGATATTACTGTTAAGGTTGGAAACGCAAAAGAGGATGATACTTTTATGCTTAAGGTTTGGAGGAGGTATATTTCAGAAACGGAAGACAGGTTTATGCCAATAGTTAAATTAATTAAGGTATATCCTGGAGGTGGAGATATTGTATTCTCAGTGGATTCGGTAAATGACTTCTGTTATTTCACATTAAGCAAAAATGGTGATAAAAGGGATGGTAAGTATATTGATATTTTAAAATATTACTTGCTTGAAAAGGGCGATCGAATTTTGTATAATATAGATTGGATGACGGCGCATTTGACTCCAACAAAGTATGATCCCAAAAACCAAACTGGGTGGGATCTGGGAAATGCAAAATTTTCCGGAGTGGGGTCTGCCAAATATATCTGTAAGGAGGAATATGATAAGGAAATCGTGAAATCTGATGGTCCTTCAATTCCTTCAAGATTAGATTCTCTTTGCGCGAGGCAGAGTAGAATTGTTGAAGAAAGAAAAGATTCCCTTACTCCATTGGCTTACCAATTATTGAAGGCAGATATTGTGGGTGATATTTCAATTAGAAAATTGAAAGGTTTGGTATTGGCCAATATTCAAAGTGTTTCTTTTCAGAAAGATTCTGCAAGGAGGCGCAGAGTTGAGGAAAACTACGATAAATTTATTGATCCGAAGATTTTTAGTTTGTTTCCAGATAGCATTATGGTTAAATCCAGGAGATTCTTTGAATTTCTCGTGACGAATAATTTGCTTCGTGTAAAGATGTTTAAAGATTATGAGAGGATAAAAGCAAGTGAGGGTGTATATGATTTTATTGCAGGCAATTATTCTGGACAAATCAGGGAATATCTGTTGGCTGAACATTTGTTTCATGCTTATCGGTCTTTTACTAATGGAAAGGAAATGCTTGAAAAATCCAAAACTTATATTAAAGACCCTTTTCTGATTGATTTCTTAGCATCATTAAGTAATCATCTCTTGTCGGGTATGCCTGCGTTTAATTTTTCCTTGACCGATGTAAATGGTAATATTGTTGGTCTGAAGGATTTTAGAGGTAAGGTCGTTGTGATGGACTTTTGGTTTACAGGATGTGGCCCTTGTACAAATTATTTTAGATTTTGTCTGTCACCTGTAAAGGAAAAGTTTAAACAAAATTCAAATGTTGTATTTGTTACAGTTAGTGTAGACGAAGATTTCCATACATGGTTGAAAGGTGTTAAATCGGGGTTGTATACGTCGGAAACTTCTGTGAATCTATATACCAATGGAGAGGGGCGTGATCACCCAATTATTCTTCATTATGGAATTACTGGATATCCTCGCCCTATGGTATTTGATAAAGCCGGAAGAATTTATAAAGCTACAGGTAAAGATTTTTTCTGGAAAGACCGACTTACAAATATGATAGAGGATGCGTTAAAAGTTAACTAATTTTGTTTAAGGAAAAGAGGGAGATATGTATCTCCTTCTTTTCCTTCGTTTATTTTAGATTTGTTCCTGGAAGGTCCCAGAGTGATCTTCAATAATCTCAGTAGATTCGTAATAATACAAACCTAAGGCAGAGTCGAATATCAACACGGCTGTTTCTTCTACTATAACATAGCAAAGATCTAATGGTTCCTCGCACGTGAATTCATCTCCTTCTGTCCATTCTGGTGGAATTACTTGTGGGTTGCCACTTCCGTCTGTTGCGACATAATACCTGGAACCGGAAACAAAAAGACCTACTACTCTTACATCATCTTTTGAAATTGTCCTTGGTATCGTAGTAAAGGCACTGGCGATGGCTATTAAAGCTGCCAGTAAGAATGTCCATTTAATTTTGAGCATCTTATTTGGTTTTTGTGGTTATTGCCTACTTCTTTTGGACAGGTTTCGGCTTGCCCTGTATATGCGCATAATTTCTTTATTGAGATATGTCTTTTTTGAGGTAATAGCAGATTTAGATAATTAAGACTTTTCAGTGTTTCCGTGGCTGGCCTTATGCAATTGACGCTTTCTTATCCTGATACAAGGTTACAAAGAATAGTGTTTTCAGTTTACAATTGCAAAGGTGCCCAATGAATATTCTATAACATCATTGTTTTCAAAATAGTAAGCCCCTTGAAATGAATCATAGAAGAAGATTGCATTTTCATTTACAGTTATAGTGCAAAGGTCAATCGGTTCATTACATACATATTCTTCTCCTTCTGTCCATCCCTGGGGAAGTTGAATTGGATTTCCGGTTAAGTCAGTTAATATGTAATGTCTCGTTCCCCATATAAAAGTCCCCACATATTTTTCTCCGACTTGAAAAGGTTTTGGATTTATTGTTGCGAAGGCGCATGTTATTGATATTATCGCAATTAGAATAACTGACCATTTGATTTGGCGTTTCATTTTAAAAACTTTTTAGGATGTTTTAATTTGTCTTTATTGAGTATGGTATGATTTTATGTGACAGGTGTGTAAGTTATATTTTTAAGTTTGGCGTTGTTTTGCTTCGTGAGCATAATGCCTGCTAAGCTAATTCCGGTAAAGAACAGATTGAAGACTAAATGTTGTGGCCAAGTTAATGAGCTTATAACTCCACCACAGGAGCAAGGAACTCTCTCGAATGTTCTTAGCAATACGAGTCCAGTATAGATTGTAAATAAACTCATCAAGATAAATGATCCCCAAAGTCCTATGCGTTGTGTTTTATTGCTCATTAGAAGCAGGGAAAGGATTATTTCTGTTATCGGTAATGCCCAAACTATGATTGGTGTAAGTACATTTGGTAAGGGTTGATTATTTAGTTCGTCATAGAATCTATTAAAAGCAAGAAATTTGCTTGCGCTGGTATATAGAAAGAGTCCAAATAATAGAAGGCAAATAATGGTTACAATTAATTTACGTTTCATTGTTTAAAATTGTCGAGATTGGACGGAAATCAAGATTGGGGCCAGCCTGTGAGGCGCTTGTGTCATATTTCTTTGCATTAGATCTAAAAGAATGTAACTGTATTTCTTTTGGGGATCATTCTGCTGGTTCGTCTTTTAACTGCTGGCTTAACCTTTATGTAAAGTTGCCGAGAATAAAACGATGAAAAAATGTATTAATCCGACAATTTTGTAAGCTAATTGAGGTATTTTGTCGCAATATTCAACATTCATGAATCAATATGATTATTTCATCTAAAAGAGAATTCGGTTTATATTTTTGGGAGAATACCCATATTGGTCAGTAAATATTTTGGAGAAAGAGTAGACATCATAATAACCTAATCTGCTGGCTACTTCTGAGACTGAGTTGTTTTCGATAGATAAAATAAGCAAGGCACGCTCAAGGCGCTTGTTTCTGATATAGTTTCTTAAAGATTGGTCGAACTTCTTTTGAAACTGGCGTTCCAAAGTCCTTTCCGAAATATGGAATCTTTCTTTTAAGGATTGAATGGAGATTTTTTCATAATCCTCAATGTTGTCAAGTATATAATTTCTTATGTCGTCGGTAAGATCTGCATAAAACTGTAGGAGATCGTTTTTGTTCCGTAGCTGAGCGTCCAATAGTTTAAGCAAGGAGATCGTTATGGTTTGTAGTTCGAGGTATAAATCGGATTCTGCAGGGTTTAATTCTTCCAACTGGTTGATGAGGTGTATGCTCTCTTGGGGTATTCTTAACCTGAGTGCGCTGCTGTTTAGATTATTTGGACGAATAGTTTGTACAGAAATTTTAGCCAAGGATGGGTGGTTGCCAGTCATTTCATGCAAGTGGTCTTCTGGTAGTAAAAAGTAAAGATAATCATACCGGCCTGGGACGAGCCAAAGCAAGTGTTTTCCCGCAGGAACCTTTACAGGCATATAAGTGCCTGGCAAGAGCATTATAAATCTGCCGTCTTTCATATAGCTTGTGGCCTCTCCGGAAAGTGTATATTGTAAGACTGCGTGGGGCTGGGATGCTTCAACAGTAAAGGCCGTTATCTCCTTTATAGTGAAGGATACTGCATAAAATCCAGCATTCTTTTTTACAATGTATTGCTCAACCATTTCTCCATATTCCCAAATGGTAGTTTGGGTATGGGCATGTGGTATCTTTAAGAAGAGCTGATCTGGAACTTCAGGGGTGCGGACAATGGTAGTACCTTCCCGCGTGATTATCGTCAACGGGGCGTTCATAAGTGATAAAGGTTGTAATGGTAATGGTCTACCTAATGGTTAGCCAACGAAAAAGTAAAGGGTTCTATTTCGAGTGGCTAAACCAAAGAGCAAAAATATATTGAAATTTCATTAGAAAGAAAAAGCTATCCGAGCAAAAGAAATTAGATTTCAATTAGCAGCTATGGCTGTTTAAGGTATTTTACCTAATTCTGATTCGGGGTAAACGATTAAGGGAAAAATCTTATTATTGCAGATAAGCATTTGAGTTTATTCGGGTATCCGTATAAGGTAGATGTAACTTATATGGGCGATTTCAAGAATAGTCCCATCCTTTTTTGCATTGGGAGATAAGCTCAGGCACTTTCCAATAACTGGCATTTAAAGACAGACTTTGACTGGCGTAAATCATACAGACAATGAGTTGCTGCAACTGCTGTCGCAAGGCGATAAAGAGGCGTTTGATACCCTTTATACTCGCTATTGGAAAGAAATGTTTATGTCTGCTTACCAGCGACTCAAGGATGTTGATCAGTGTAAGGATATAATACAGGATATATGGGCGGATATTTGGGTCAGGCGCGGCAGCGTGGAGATTCAAAATTTGAGATCCTACCTGCTTTCTGCAGTCCGGTTCCAGGTCTTTAAAATGATCGAAAGAGGACAGGATTCCCCAACCTTTTTTGCTCCCTTTCAACAAATGGCCTTTACTGGAACAGGTGCAGATGGATCTGTAATGGAGAAGGAATTGGCGGCTTTGTTTCGATCCTGGTTAAACACCTTGCCCGAAAAGCGGCGGGAAATATTTATACTTCACTTTGCCAATAAGTTATCTGTAAAGGAAATCGCAGAAAGACTGAATATCTCAACAAAAACAGTTCAAAACCAACTTGGTACGGCGGTATCTGACCTGCGTAGCCGTCTTGCAGGCATTCTCCTTCAGTTTGTATAAAGCTGATTCCTAAAAAAAGTTTCACCCTCTTTTGGGAAAATAGATCATTTCCGGTACTTACTTAAAAGAGGTTATCTCAATGTTAAGTGTGATGGATAATAACGAATTGATAAAGCTAATCAGTAAGTATTTATCAGGGAAAGCTACAATTCAGGAAGCTGAATTTGTAGAACGGTACTACGGCCATTTTGACCTGCAGAATGCAGCTCCGGCATTTTCAGAGGAAGAATGGCAGATACTGTCATTGGGAATGCGAAAGGCTATAGAAGAGAAAATTGAAAAGGTGGATGAGACTCGTTTGGTTCCTCTTTATAGGAAAAAGTGGTTCAGGTATGCAGCCGCAGCATCCATTATTTTTTTGGTTACCATCGGGTCTATTGTTTATATGAGAAATAAATCATCCTCTCTGCAAAGTGACCCGGCAAAAGGCGGAGAACTTGCTGTCAATGATATTCTTCCCGGAGGCAATAAGGCAACGCTTACCCTGGCAAATGGATCCATTATCTCTTTGGACAGCGCTAAGAATGGGCGGTTAGCCGAACAAGATCAAGCCACCATATTAAAAGTCGGGAATGGTTTAATTACCTATGATGCAATCCCCCCAAATGGGCATAAGGTAGAATACAATTCGATCAATATCCCTAAGGGAGGCCAATATGGTGTCACTTTGCCTGATGGCAGTAAAGTGTTACTAAATTCCATTTCCTCAATGCGGTTTCCAACAGCTTTTAACGAGAAGAACCGGGTGGTTGAGTTGACCAGTGGAGAAGCATATTTTGAGGTCGCAAAGGATATAGACAAGCCATTTATTGTAAAAGTTGGTGATGTGCAGATAAAAGTATTGGGTACTCATTTCAATATTATGTCCTACGATAATGAATCAGTTATCAAAACTACTTTACTTGAAGGATCGATTGAACTTGATAAGAATGGAGGGGTGTATTTGTTAAGGCCAGGACAGCAGGCGCAAATTGACAAAGCCGGAAATATTAAGGTATTGGATGATGTAGACCTGGAACGAGTTTCGGCTTGGAGAAATGGGCTCTTTTACTTTGAAGATGACGACATTAAGGCTGTTATGCGGCAATTGGAGAGGTGGTATGACATTACTGTTGATTATCAAGGAGCCGTTCCTAAAAATACATTTACTGGTCAAATCCAACGGGATATTACGTTATCCAGACTTTTGGAAAACTTGGCCAACTCAAATGTCCATCTTTCCATTGAGGGGAGGAAGGTAGTTGTGAAGCCTTAGGGCGCATTTGCTAATTCTAATAATAAAGTAAGGTTTAGTTTTCTCATGTGAAGCCCCCTCTTTCCCCCTCGATCCATTCTTGGATTGAGGGCAAGAGGGATAGAAAAAGGAATATTATGCTCAGTTATTTTCGTATCTATCTTTTAATTGGTTGTGCTTATTTTATTATAAGTCCTGCGTTGGCGCAGCAAAGTCGATTTGCAAAGCAACCAGCAAGTTCAATAAAACTCTATGCCCTAAATATTGGGGAAAAACTACCAAAAGGGATTCAGCTGAACAACGTCAATAACTATTCTGAAGGGGTCATAAAACTGGATAGCTTAACGGGGAAAGTCATTATATTGGATTTTTGGGCAACCTGGTGCGGCAGCTGTATAGAAGGGTTTCCAAAGATGGATGCTCTTCAAAGAGAATTTGGAGATCAACTGCAGGTGATTTTAGTTAATGCGAATCAAACAGGTGATACCAAACAAAAGGTTGATAAACTATTTCAAAGCAGAAAACAACGGGTTGGCTACGAGGTAACATTACCCTATCTTCTCGGTGATACGATATTGCAGGAATTATTTCCTCATAAATACATACCTCACTATGTCTGGATCAATGGTGATGGTGTTGTTGTAGCCACTACATTCGCGAAAGAAGTAACAAGGGGAAACGTAAGCACTCTTATAAATAGGGGATCTATTTCGCTTCATAATAAGAAGGACCTGCTATCCCACGACCCGTCTCTGCCTCTGTTTAACGATGCTTTTGAAAACCTTGGTGCTTCTATTAAACTTAGTGCTGTTTTTACTGGATATATTGAAGGCGCAGGTTTTAAAATGGGTATCCAAGATCCTGGAAAGGACTCGGCAAGGTTGTATTTGCTAAATCATCCGTTGGATTTATTATATCGAAGGGCATTTAGCCTCAAGCAACCTAACAATCAACTGATTTTCGATTCTGTAGACGTTGAATTTAAACAGGCCTTTTTGGACCAGAAGAACTATGAGAATAAGTATTGTTATGAGTTAATTGCTCCGGGAAGGTCTACTGGTGAAATGCTACAATTTTTTCAAGAGGATTTGGTAAGGCAATTTAGGATAAAGGCACAGCCCCTTTTAAAAAGGGTGGATGTTCTCGTATTAAAGCCTTCGACTGCTTTGGTCGGCCTCATTACAAAGGGTGAACAGCCGGCTTTAGGTACTGAGGTTGATGAAGTTCCTGGCTTGGTTAGGAATTATCCGATTTCAAGTTTGGTTAGTGTGTTAAATGCTAAGAGTTCGATTCCAATAATAAATGAAACTGGCTTTAAAGATAGAATAGATTTACAGCTACCGGGTGGATATGAGTTATTTTCTGAGATTCAAATGGAAAACTTTCTAAGAAGTAAAGGGTTTGGAGTCGTAAAAGAAAAAAGGGATATAGAGTTTGTTCTATTTAAAAAGCGATAAAATATAAAAGAAAGGTCAAAAAAATCAGGAGTGCTTGGAACACTCCTGATGAATGTTGGACCAAAACGAATAAATAGACTTTCGACAGATCATTTATTGTTCAACCCAAACACTGCAAATCTATGTTTTTTTTTGTTCGGGGAGACTTTCCGGAGAGGAAGGTTAATCCCCTGTGCTATGTTCTGAAAATTATGAGATTGACCATTTTTTTCCTGCTTTTGACAATCTTTCAGGCGAGGGCCACTGGCTATGGCCAGGGGGCCATTACCTTGGACTTGCATGAAGTGTCATTAAAGACAGTTTTTTCGGAAATCAGGAAGCAAAGTGATTATGTTTTCTTTTTTAACAATGATCTTCTTATAAAGTCGAGCACTGTTTCAATTAAGGTCAAAATGGCGCCCATTAGAGAAGTATTGGATATGTGTTTTAAGAACCAGTCCTTCACTTATAGTATCGAAGATCGGACCGTCTTTGTTACGGTTCGCAAAGAGAACCTTCACTTGGTCGTTATTCAAAATGTTGATACTTTCTCCATACGAGGAAGAGTACTGAATGACAAAGGAGAACCCGCGGCCGCAACGGTAAGTGTGAAGGGTACTTCTATTTCTACTACAACCAATGAGAATGGCGAGTATCAGCTATATGGCGTTAACACAGATGCGATCATAATCGTTAAGGGTGTAAATATAGAGGCTATGGAAAAAAGCGTGGAAGGAAAGGCCATACTGAATATTCAAGTGAAATTAAAGGTCGTTGAAGAAGAAGAGGTTATTCTAAACACCGGCTACCAGGACGTTCCCAAAGAACGTGTTACCGGATCTTTTACCAAAATAGATAATGCTACACTAAATGATCAGGTTGGCACAAGCATTATAGATAGGCTGAATGGTGTTGCAAGTGGAGTAATGTTCAATAGACTAACTGGGGGACCAAATGGTTTTACGGTAAGGGGATTAAGTACCATTAATGCGAACACGGAGGTTTTAATAGTTGTTGATAACTTTCCCTACGCAGGTGATATCGCCAATATTAATCCAAATGATGTGGAAAGTGTAACTGTATTGAAGGATGCTGCTGCTGCTTCAATATGGGGAGCTCGTGCAGGGAATGGTGTAGTTGTCATTACTACTAAAAAGGGGCGGCTTAATCAGAAGATGCGGACTGAGTTCAATCAGAATGTAATAATACGACAGAAGCCAGATTTGTACCATGTACCGCAGATTTCGTCGAAAGACTATATTGATGTAGAATCTTTCCTTTTTGGTAAAGGTTATTTTAACTCACAGATCAACAGTCTTTCAAGACCAGGTTTGACACCTGCAGTTGAAGTTCTGCTGAAAAGAAGGAATGGGCAGATTTCAGCCGAAGATTCTGCTGCTCAAATTGATGCGCTAAAACAAATTGATAGCAGAGATGAATATGAACGGTTGTTCTACCAAGAATCAGTGACGCAGCAATATTCTTTAAATGTGCGGGGAGGAACTGGCAATATTGCCTACCTTATTGCCGGTGCGTATGACAAAAGTATCAGTTCATTGGGTTCCCCAAGTGAAAAGATAAATGTTCACTTGGAGAACATTTACAAACCAATGAAAAATCTTCAGCTAAGTTTTGGTATCTATTACACAAATAGTAAAGCCAAGAATGGGAGAGCCTCTTATGAGAGTATTACTGTGGGTAACAGAGTGGTGCCTTACCTTAGGTTTGCTGACTCAGAGGGCAATCCATTACCAGTAACCAGAGGGTTGAGGGATGGCTATATTGATACTGCCGGTGCTGGAAAGCTGTTGGATTGGAGATATTATCCTCTGGATAATCATAAGCATGTTAGCAACATTTCCAGAGTGAATGATTTGCTGGCTAATATTGGAATACAGTATAGATTGCACAAATGGGTAAATGTCGATTTTAAATATCAATATCAATTACAGCAAGGAGATGATGAAACGAATAACCGGCTGGAAAGTTATTCAACAAGAAATACCATCAATTTATTTAGCCAACTGGATAGAAATACAGGCATTGTTAAATATATAGTTCCTTTGGGCGACATAGTAGACAAGTCCATGCGAAGAGTTACTGCTCAAAGTGCCAGGGGACAAATTAATTTCAACCCCTCTTGGGGTAAGCATGGGGTTTCAGGGATTATTGGTGGTGAGATCCGGGAAACGGAGACGACCAGTAATTCCTATACAATTTATGGCTTCAAGGAGGACCCGGTTTCCACGGGTAACGTAGATTATGTCAATACCTATCCCAGTTTTGTAAACGGAAATCAGATGACGATTGGTGGAAAGCCTGCTTATGGGCATGCAGTAAACAGATTTGTTAGTTATTATTCAAATTTAGCATATAGTTATTTAGGTAGGTATGCGTTCTCATTGAGTGGAAGAAAGGACGCTTCTAACTTTTTTGGGTTACGGACAAATGATAAATGGAATCCATTATGGTCTACGGGATTTTCCTGGGATCTATCTAAAGAGTCTTTCTATAGGTCTGAACTTATTCCCTATTTAAAGGTGAGAATGTCTTATGGATACAGTGGGAACCTTGATATCTCGCGTTCTGCAGTAACAGTGCTGACCTATTTCAGTCCGAGCAGTAGTACCAATAATTTGCCCTGGGCCAGAGTTACACAGTTGGGAGATCCCGAACTCCGTTGGGAAAAGGTGGGCATGTTGAACTGGGGAGTTGACTTTGCTTTAAAAGGTAACAAATTATCTGGTACTTTGGAGTATTACAGGAAAAAAGGAAAGGATTTATACGGCCCAACCTTTTATGATTACACCACATGGGGGGCCAATTCTACCATTACCAAGAATGTGGCAAGTATGAAAGGACAAGGTGTTGACCTCACTTTAAGAGGAAATTTTGGTAACAATGCGTTTAAGTGGACGCCCACCTTGCTCATGAACTATAACGATAGTAGGACTGACGAATATATTAGTTATACAGGAAACGATGTAGCTCTTCTTATTTCTACTGGAAATTCGATAACTCCAATGTCAGGAAAGCCTCTTTACTCTTTAGCGAGTTACCGGTGGGGAGGTTTAAACGATAAGGGCGATCCAATGGGCTATTATAATGGTCAATTAAGTACTGCTTACACTTCCATTTTTGCTGAAATTGATCAGGGGAAAGATAGTAATGTAGTATATCATGGTTCGGCTTTGCCGAAGTTTCAAGGGAATTTTGTTAATACGGTTTCCTATAAGGGATTTGCGCTTTCCTTCAATATTGCCTTTAAATTGGACTATTATTTCAGAAGATCCTCTCTTTCCTATGACCAGTTATATACAAGGGGTAATGGACATTCAGAGTTTGCGAATCGTTGGCAAAATCCAGGGGACGAGCTGATAACGAACGTGCCTTCAATGATATACCCTAATAACACAAATAGAGATAGATTTTATTCTTTGTCTGAAATAAATGTTGGTAGAGCCGATCATATAAGATTTCAATATCTAAATCTCAGCTATGACTTTACTGAATCTGTCATTAAAAAGAGCTATTTAAGTAAACTTCAACTGTATTTCAATGCTAATAATTTAGGTCTATTGTGGAAAGCAAATGATTTTGGTGTAGATCCTGAATATGATAACACAATTCCACCTCCGAAATCTTTTGCTTTAGGGGTTCGTGCAAGTTTTTACTATGACCCTTTGTTTTGGGACTCGGATTGTAATTGGATAGAGGTGAACGAAGAGTTTTTTTATTAACCAATTCTGTTTAAGATATTAAAAATGAATTTCTGCTTATGAAAAGGAATATCATTATATGGGGATTAATACTGATGAATCTATTCATTAATATTTCCTGCGAGAAATGGCTTGAAAAGAAGCCCAATGATAACTTGACTGTCCCGAATAATCTTACCGATCTTCAGGGGATATTGGACAATGCAAGCGTAATGAATAATGCTTCTCCTGCCTTCGATGAAGCGTCCGCTGACAACTATTTTGTTCCGCCTATACAATATAATACTTTGGGGGTACGAACGCAGGAAGCATACACTTGGCAACTGGAATATTACAATTGGCCAGCAGAATGGGGAGACTTATACTTGGTTGTAAACAATTGTAATATTGTGTTGGAAGGAATTGAAACTATGGAACGGACAGTTTCAAACGCTCAGATTTGGGATAATGTAAAAGGATCGGCTTTATTTTATCGTTCCTTTTCTTTCTTGAAAGCTGCATTTATATATGCCAAGGCATTTGATGAGTCGACGGCCTCTGATGATTATGGCATAGTTATCAGACTTACCTCTGATCCTAATGCCAAGTCTGTTAGGTCTACTGTTAAACAGACGTATGAAAAAATAATTGAAGATTTAAAGGCGGCGTTAACTTTACTACCAGTAACGCCGATACATACAATGCGACCTTCGAGGCTGGCAGTTTATGGCACTTTGGCTCGTGCTTATTTGTCAATGCGTATGTATGATAGTGCCTATAAATATGCTGATCTATGTTTAAGTGCAAAGAGTGATTTACTGGACTACAAGACTACAGAGGTAAATCCATCCTCCAATACCCCAATCCCGCGGTTTAACAAAGAAACGATCTTTTACTCGGAGGTAGGGACTCACGCTTGGGGTGGACTTGTTCCAACCGTAGGGAAAGTGGATACGACACTCGTTGCGAGTTATGATATTAAAGATATGCGGAAAAAGGTTTTTCTAAGAGATTTCGAGGGTTATCAAAGATTTAAGGGAAGTTATTCTTCAAATACTTTAACATTCTTTACAGGTATTGCGGTTGATGAAGTTCTTTTAATGCGGGCTGAATGTTTGGCGAGGGTTGGTAATACAGACCGAGCTATGTCTGACCTCAATCAGCTGTTGGAAAAAAGATGGGTCAATGGATTTACTCCTTTAACTGCCGGATCTGCAGAAGAAGCATTAGAACTGGTACTTACAGAGAGGAGGAAGGAGCTTATTTTTAGAGGACTAAGGTGGATGGATATAAAGCGATTAAATAAGGAGGGAAGGAATATAGTGATTCGAAGGAAAATAGGATCAGCAATAGTAGAACTGCCTCCTAACGATAATAGATATGCTTTACCATTGCCATCAGATATTATAAATCAAACACAAATGCCACAGAATCCAAGGTGATTAAAAAAATAGCCGCATGAATAGTCGATGCGGCTATTTTGTTTACAGATTATTTTTCGGTTCTTGATCTGTAATAAGAGGGCTGCTTACATCCGGTACTTGGTGTCCCGGTGCAGTAGGTGCTACAGGAACGCCATTTGGTCTTGGAAAATCGTCTTCGCTTAAGATCGTGTTGCCGTTCAAATCCTCTTCGGTAAATTCTTCAGGGACCGTCATGGCGCATCCATCAATTTGCCCAGGGCATTCGGTTTCGTCCAAATCCTCGATCCACAGATCGGGATTGTCTTCGTCACCTGGTGAGCCTATGTAGACGAACCTGATATCGTCAAACCGGCTGCTGGTTTTGTTAAATGCTGTCAATCCTACGGCTAACATGATGGCAAGGATACCAAAAAGATACTTTCGCATAAGATTAAATTTAATGTTAGTGATATCTGCCTACTCTATTAAGGTTTTTCGGCTTACACCTTCTGCGAATTTTTGGTTACGCAGTTACCATACCCTATCCATTTGCAACTGAACGGGGCAACTGATATGCACACATCTATGTGGAAACTACAGAAGTGATCTGGTTGTCAGGCAAGGGTGGCTTTTCTTTCCTATGCAATTTAATGGCTGTAATAGCAAGGATTATAAGAAGCGTATTAAGTAACAGGTGCTGTGGCCAGCTTAACTGGTTTAATAGGCCACCGCAAGTACATACCTCTTTGTCGGTGAACAATAGTATATAGCCTAAGTAAATACTGAACAATGTTAAAAGAATAATGGAACCGGCAAAGCCTACTTTTCTGCTTTTAGGGAAAAATAGGAGAACAGCTATTGTAAATTCTGAAATAGGAAGTATCCATGCAATAAGGCTGGCCATTCCTCCGATCAGAGGATAGCCTTTAAATATTGCAGTAACTGTTTGAATGGATAGGAATTTGTTGATCGAAGTGTATACAAACAAAAGTATAAATAGCGACGCTATTATTTCCGAAATAAAAATTCGTTTCATATACTAAAGGATAATAAGGTTTAATCAAGGGAAAGACCCCTGGAAAAAATGTATTCAATTGTATTATGGTGCGGATTCTGTATTCGGGAAAGTGAATACAACTACAGTTAAAGGCATACTCTGTGCGACCGGTGGAATCCTGGATGCAATCTTAATCGGCTAAACAACTACTATGTTGGGGTTATTTACTGTGCAAATTATTCCATAATCATGTGCCGATTGGTTCCATGTATGTGCAGACTGGTTCAAAATTTTAATGTCCCTGCCCCCTTAACAAAATGTCTCTTTCCATTTTTGGGGGATCATGCCTGTCGTTTTTTTGAAGGCGCGGCTGAAGCTGCCGGCATTTCTATAGCCCAGGAGAATGGCAATTTCTTTAGATGATGCACCATTGGTGAGCAATTCTTTAGCCTTATCAACTTTCAGTGTTTGCAAGTATTCAAAGATGCCTTTGTCAAAGTTGCATTTAAAAGCGATCTTCAGCCGCTTTTCCCCTATATTCAAACGATGGGCCAGGTCGCTAATGGTGTAATGGTAGCGTATATCTGATTCGATAAGGTTTTTGGCTTCCACAGCACAGTTCAGGTCATAGTCAGAAGGTCTCATGTTGTATTCATTGATTAACCGGCCATGCCGGGTTAATAGTTGACTTCGTACATATAATCCCTCATTCATCTTCAACGTGACTTCATCGGTAGACTTCCTGAGTATGGGCAGGAACGACACTAAGCACAGGGGACGTGTTGACCACTGAGCAATCAGTAAATGATTATTGATGGAATCAATGGTTATATCAATTTATGATTTTTTTTCGGTTATCAATTAAGGTAGATATACCGAAAAGGAATTTCTTTTGTCGCAGCTGGTTGATTTTAATCTCTATGTTTCCATAAGTAATAAATGATTTCTATTAAAATTTGTACATAGAAGTATATAGATGCTCGATCCGCGTTCAGCTGTGGTCAAAATAATTGTGCTGTTATTCCTGCCCGCAATGTTGGAGTTGGTTGATTCAATGTGCATCGCTTATGTGATGAAAAGACAAGCATATTGTGCTTTAGGTAACGGCTTCATCGGTATCATTTCATGACCAAGCTGCCGCGTGCCACCGGAGTAAGGGAAGGGGTGGCACGCGGCAGCTTTTTAGCCATTGGTCATAGACCCATAAAAAAAACGCCCCGTATAACGGGGCGCTGTTCAGGTCAGGCGGCTTGGGTGGTTTTTTCCAGTTTACTGATCTTCTTTTCCAGTATGGCAATGCGTTCCTGTTGCCGCTCCTGTCGGATGGCTGCTTTGTCGTATTGAGCTTGTTGAATATCATTGACGGGAACACCGGCATGGGTGGCCACGTCCAACAAAGCGTTGCCCAGTGTGGAGGTCGGGCTTTTGCTTTCAGGTTGACAAAGCAGGGCAAGGCGTACCAGATAGGCAAAGCTGTACTGATCGAGTTGGCGCAGCCGTTCATACAATTCGGCGGGTTCACCATAGCCTTCATCGGAGCCAAACAGGAACTGGTGAAATTGCGAATGGGCAGAATAATCAAGGGAGCGGTAGATCAGGTATCTGGCTGCTGTCTGATCTGCCGGGGTGCAATCATTGAAGAACTGTTCATCTAATCCTTTTTCAAACTGCTGGTGAAGTTCCAGCTGTATTTTTTCCCGGTCGATCTCCTGGGCTCTTTGTTCTCGCTGGTTGATGCGGTTGATCTCAGCCCTCAGCATTTCGGGTGTGGCGTTACCGGCTTTCAGGGCCTCCTGTACCGCTTTGGCTGTGACGGTTGGTTGGCTGACTGACAGGGTAGCCGTTGTTTCTTCGGATTCTTCCGGGCAAAGGGTAAAGTATACGCTGGTGGCTCCTGTAGTTTCCAGCAATAGGCCTTTGCGGAGGGTTCCCTCGGCCAACCGGGTGTTGATCGCGTCCAATTCGGTAAGGTATTCCTGTTCCGCCTGTTCGTAGCCTGATTCATCAAAGATTTCTTCATCTTCTTCAGTGAATGTATAGTCGGCCCGGTCGGGTTGGGCAGGTGCTTCCACTACATCGTATTCATAATGATCATAGCGCGGCAGGTCTTGTGCGGGTTGAAGTGCTTCCAATTTATCTTTCATGGGCTTTGACACATAAAGATCAAAGAGAATGGCCTCCGGCATGTGTTCAGTAAGGGCGTTGATCAGGTGAAAGGTCATGAATGCTTCGCATTTGCGGTTATAACAGCTGCGGTTTCTGCAAATGGATTCTTCGGCCATTTCCGGGAACAGGCTGGTCAGGTTGGCCGTGTTGTCTGCGCAGTGGGTACAGGCTCCTGCCGCTGGCAAAAGTCCGGCATCCTGCGGGTCAAAGGGAGCTTGTTCCAGATTGCGTGTATAACGGCTAAGGTTATAACTCAGGTTGTAAAGGGAGAATGATTCATATTCCTGCCAGTTACTACATTCTTTATCGAAGAACTCTTGCTGGCTTTCGGCATCGAGGGCAGCAATACTAATAGCTTCGGTCAAATTAATGGCATCAGCCAGAAACATATCCTGAAAGGCGGGGATCAGTCCGGAAAGTTTCATGCGCTGATAAATGAAGCTGGTGGATTTGCCCAACCGTGCGCCGATTTCCTCGATAGAATACCTGCGGTCCAGCAGTCGGCTGATGGCTTGCGCCTCATGGAAGGGGTGCGGGTCTTCGCGCTGCATGTTTTCTTCAAGCTGTATTTCCATGACCTGTTCGTCGGTAAGTTCGGCAATGATCACCGGCACAGTCGGAAGACCGGCGATCCGGGCAGCCCTTAATCTTCTTTCACCGGCCACCAGTTCATAGCGGTCACCACTTGGGCGAACCAGCAATGGGGAGATTATATCATAATACCGCAGCGTATCGGCAAAGTTCTGCAAGGCTTCTGCTGAATAATACTTGCGGTAATTCAGCGGGCTGAAATCAATCAGGTGTTCGGCTATTCTATCCGGCCTGCCATTGGCAAGGGCGGCTTGTTCAGCGGGGTTTACGGTTGGGGTATCACGTTTTTTCCGGTTGGTGGCTGTAGCGGTGCGTTTGCGGGTTGTTTTATTTTTTACTGACATAGAATTTGTGTTTGATAATGAAAAAAAAGAGTGGGTACGGGAGCCTGTTCAGGCGGTGAGCAGCGAATAAGCGGCAATGAGCTGGCGGCTCATGGCTTCGGCTTCTGCTTTACGGTCGGGGTTACGGTCTGGATGCCATTGCATGATCTTTTGGCGGAATGCTTTTTTAATCGCTTCGGGAGTAGCATCCGGTGTAAGGCCCAATACTTCATAGGGAGTTTGCGGCGTTTCTTGCAGGATGGCTTTTGCTTCATCTTTGTTCATGCGTTGGCGAAAGGCTTGTTTCCATTTACGCGCATTGCCGAACCCTCCCGATGTGTCATAGGTGTTATAACCCTCTAAAAATCTTTTGGCCATTGGTCAGCATTTTATCAGGTTAACGTCATAGGGTTTTTCGTGGCCGGGTATGCCGAGGGCGGCAAGGTGTTTACATTGCCGGTAACGTTTCCATCCGGGGCAGGAACAGCCCCAGTGCTTTTTCTTTTTGTGTTGGGAAATAGTGTATAGCCGGTTGGAGCTTTCACTTTCGACCTGAAAGCGAAACTGCCATTGGTCATTATCCGGCAGGGTAAGCTCTGCTGGTATATATAGATCAGGTAGCATAGCAATAATTGTAGGGGTGAATAAATTGGTTAGGTTGCGGGAAATGCGGGTAAGAAGCGGCCTTTACCGGGCCGCTTTGATGATTTGCTGAAGGTGTTTCTTTACCGCTCTTGCGGTATCTCCGCGCCATGCTTTGGCGTTGGCAAGAAAATAGAGGACGATGCTCTTAGCGGAATCAGCTCCATAATTGTCCTGTACGCTGTTCAGGGAATACATGGCTTGCAGGTAAGGCACTGCGCCGAAATAGATGTTTTTCCAGTCCTGCCTGATGATTTGTGCAATGGCAGATAATTGGTCGGGTAATTGAATGGGCAATGTTTGCATAACGAAAAAGTTTTAGGTTAAAAAATGTGGGGTTGTTGTGCGCCCCGTTCTTTCTTTTTCGCCAGCAAAGCGTTGGATTGCATCCTGGAGGATCTTTGCCAGTTTTTCGTGCAAAAAATACTACCCGCAGAACATGCGCTCCGGCCAAAGCCGGAGGCCATTCCGGGTGGAGATTTTTTGCAGAAACCCTTTAGGGCCAGCGTAGCCACCGGCGAAGCGCAGAACTTGCAAAGTCTCGGAAGGATGCAATACAGTGTCCGAAGCAATGAAGCAGGGAGGGATCATTGCGGTGGAAGAAAAGAGAAAAGGCTGGTGAGTTGGGAACTGCGTAAGGGATTGAAGAGGAAAGCCCGCAACCGCTAAGGAACGAAGGCGGTGAGGACTTGGAACGTAAAGCCCGACCCGCAGGGATACGCCCGTACGCTATTGGAAGTATTTAAGTTGATCATAAAAATGGCAGCTCAGTTGAAAGCTGCTTTCAACCTGCATGCAAGAGGTTGTCTATAAAGAGAAGTCTAAGGAAGGAATAACCGATGCGATCAATCATCGTTGGGTTTGCACAAAGTGACCATATCTACAGCTTATGAATTATTACAGTTCAAGGGTCCTGTTTTTAATGGCACTTGCATACTCCTGAAATAAAGAATCCTGTTCTTTTGAGGAGAAGCGTTGTAAGTTCATATTGGGTTCTGTGCATTCCAATTCGCAGAGTACAAAATGATCGCCCTGCTGGAATAGATCGACCCTTACCCTGGTCAGGGAGCCTTTCCTATATTTTTGGGACATTACCTTGAGCAGCAGGTGGCAAAAATCAATCATTCCTGTTGGCAAGGATGCAAGGGAAACAGGAACCCGTTTAGTGGAGTCGTCCTGCCGGAAGCCATTCGGCTTTTGGATCGCATGGCTAAACTTACCAGCCAGGAAGATCAGGGAATATTCTCCTTGTTCAACACCGGAGAGATAAGGCTGTAAGATAACTCCCCGCAGGTCGGCCCGATCGAGAAGGCGGTCAAAATGCTGTTGTGCTTCGGGGCCTTGCAGTAGATGTTGTTGGTCCTTCATCAACTGAATAGGTATGTTATTGCGGTTGTAGATACAAGTGTCTATTCCATCGGCGGAGATGACTGGTTTGATGACCACTGGTTTTCCCTGCCAAAGCGGGCTATTGTCCCGTTCGCCCAATAAATCATCCAAAGAGCTGCCCCCAGTGGCTTTTATATTATCAACAGGATTACCCTTACGGCTATAGAAGAGAGAAGGCGTAATGGCATTTCCCTTGAGGTAGTCTTCCCCTATGATTTGTATAAGGTGGCTGAGGTATCTGGATTTGATGACATTATCAATCAGGACAGCTTTATCATTTATGAGCCTTTCACGTTTGTCTAACCAGTCAAGGAATTTTTGGGGGTCTTTAGGAATGTCCCAGGTGCTGCAAACAAAAATGGAATCGTACTGGTCCCATTGATTGGTGCCATTCCAATTGACGATCTCCGCTGAGCAATCCATTTGGTCCAGGGTTTGCTTCAGTCGTAGATCATCGGGCAGATAATTTGTTCCTTTACTGTATTCGCATTCTGTGGCAATGGCAATGCGTGGCTTGTGTTCCGGTGATGGTCTCATGCTACAATATACAAATGGGATGGGGAAAATGAGCCACGGAAAGCATAGAAGGATGTTGCCAATCAGGTCATGTTTGAGGAAATTATATTATGGAGTAAGTGGATACTTGTAGGAATTGGCAGAAAAATGTTTGGCAAGGTCTTGAACCTTCAGTACCTTAATAATCTATCCTCTGCTGTATTCACCATTACAGAACATCGTTCGTTATGGAGTTTATCTTTAATTTCCATCTTAAAACGCAGAAAGATGATCTGCTGCTGGAACTGGTGCAAAAATGTTCAGGCATTAATCAAGCCAGTCGGGTTAAGTATGTAGATGACCTGCAGGACAATATATTGACCGACAGGGAAGCCTATCCGGATTATCTGTCTTTTAGCCGCAATTGCACAGAATGGTTTACTGTAGAATGCAATTCTTTTAAGAAGCTGCATGATTGGGGGGCATTATTGTCCAAAGAGCTTGAAACCCTGTTCCTGCAAACGGTTTACAGTTCGGTAAATGAGTATTCGTATTTATTGGCCTATGAGAATGGGGAAATGATCCGTGAGATCGAGGCAACGAATCATTCAGAAACACCGGTGATTGACAAAGGGAGACCGTTTGAATTTGAGAAAGAAAGTGTAAGGATGTTTGATCTGGATTCATTGATGGATTTTTGCACCTACCTGGGTATTGATACCATCAATGGTTCATCGGCTGCCTATTTTGTTGTTATGAAGGATACGGCCGGAAGGTCCTGCCCTGTCATGTACAATATTCAGCGGGAACTGGTCAAGGCAATGAATGAAATCGAGAAAAGGACGAGGCTAACGGCGTTGAAGAAAGATCAATGAGCTGGCGGTCCGCTAAAGCAGTTATTACAGCATCAATGTTGTGCCGTGAATGATTCTACAGAGAAACCTTCCAATTGGATCTTTTGGCGGGTTGAGGCCAGGGTGATGTGTTCAAGGATAACCTTTGGATCATTAAAGGATACAAATAAGGTGCTGGACGCCTCTTGTAATAGTTTGGTCCTTCCGTATACCAGCTGATCATAAGTGATCTTTCCATTGGCGTAGGCTTCTTTAATGCGCTCCATTTTTGAAGTAATGGCTTCAACAAATGAGCGGATCTGTTGGGATGCCTGCTCTTTATACGGTGGTAAACATAAAAGATCATCTTTCATAGCCGTAAGGTATTTGAATGAGAAGGTATATACTAAAAATAAGAGTTATTCCCTAAATAGGGGTCGGTTTGATGGTATATTTTTATAGAAGATCAGCGCTACCTGATCAATGTCATTTCTTTTTCTGCACAGTAAGGCCTCGATAGCTTATCACCTCTTTAGCTCACTTTTATTTGATTTAAAGCAAATCCTAAATAAAGATCGCCATTATGGTGTTGATATATTGTTTAGATGTAATGAGTTTGTTATCTTAGGTAAAGAACAACGAAGCACAATGTATTGGGATAAATATCTAATACCTCTGAAAGCATCCTATTGTTAATGCCTGCTGGCAGTTGCGACAAAGTAGAACGCGGCAGGGAAACCTTGTGATGCTATGAGATTAACGGCCTTAAACTATGGAGATATTTCCTTTTCTCATTCTTATTCAAGCGTCCTGCCTGTAACAAGAATTCCCAATAGTACACCTTTTATTGCACGGATGCCATTTGGGAATTTCTTCTCTCAACAAGTGGAGACCAAACCTTATTCCTTCTGGCAACATTATTACCTGCCCAGGGAGGATCTGGTCATACACGCGAGCGGAGATGGCTATTGGTGTGGTTTCCGTTGGATGTTGAAAAGCCATATTCATCACTATCTGGTCAATGGCTACCATGTTTATCTTAAACAGGGACAGTTCAATTTTCTGTATTCGCCAGCTGCAGAGGGGTCATTCAACTTGCATGCAGGTCAGGAATACAGGGTGTTCGATATGTGGGTATCGTTGCAACTGCTGACCAGCCTTGGCGTGGAGGCAAAAGTGCTGGAGCGATTTTTACAGCTGGCAGAGCGCAGCCAGTTGAAATTAATGGTGGAGGATCATGCCTGGGTCAATGCGGAATTACTTGACGCGCTGGGATATTTGCTAAGGTATCCCCATGATGGGGAAGCCGCCAGAAATCTGGTGCGCATGATTGTGTTAGCGGCAGAGCATAATCAGGAGATCATTGAATTATCAGAACAACAGATTGAGAATTTATACAGAGCCAGGGAGATCCTACTATCTGATCTATCTACATGGCCAGGGATCGCCTCACTTGCCAGAGCTGTGCATGTCAATGAATTTACCTTTAAACACGGCTTTAAGCAGGTGTTCGGAATAAGCCCCTACCAGTATGCCAAGTATGAACGGCTGAATACCGCCCGGCGTTTACTGCGGGAATCCCGGATTCCCCTTGCGGAGATAGCCACTCAGGTGGGATTTGATTCCGTGCAAACATTCGGTACGGCATTTAAAAAAATGTTCCAGATAACTGCCTTACAGTTCAGAAAGACCAGTGAACGGAATACGGGGGAGGGATGGAAAAGGTAATGGAAGCCGGGGGAATGCTGCTGGCAAACGCGTCTCCACACAAATCATGTCAAGACTAACCGCAAGGCGATAAGTGACAATGCTGACGGCGAGTAAGTGTATTTCTGTAGTCGCTTTTGTGCACTTTACTGATTGCAAACAATTTATTCCTGATTGCAAACTTTTCCCTCAAAAATTGCACGTCTATTGTAGGAAATTGCGGGTGTAAAAACCATTAGCCTAATCAATCCACGTAGAGGAGACACCTGTGAAGAATTCATTTTATGAAGTGCTACAAAACAATATCGAATTGGCGATTGACAGGATCAGAAAGGAAGAATCCAGTACAGTACGCATGGCGGATCGCAGTATAGCGGCGATCCGGGGTTCGATGGAGCAGTTAAGAACATTTATTCAACAAAACCCTTTTGTGAATGATGATGAAGAGATTTATTTCTTTAAACAAATTAAGCCTCCCATTTATGCCAGGATGATCTATTACCGGAAGGTATTCAATTTTGAGGCCCGTAAACCGGCTGGTAACAGAAAAGCATTGCGTCGTTATCTGGAAAGCGAGTTGAAGCTCTTGGGAACGATTTATCAGGAGCACAGTTCGGCGCATCAGTATTTCCGTAGTGGGGCTACCCACATGGACCGGCAGTATTTTGTCCGTAATAAGCAGGGACTTCATTTGCATGGAGAAAGCCCCTGCCTGTGTTTCGATCCCGGATTCCATACCAGCCATGACCACATTATTGCAGCCCTGTTAGCCAACGAAATGTTAGCGGCCCATCTTTCAGCAGAAGTCCTGGATTTAAAGAACAAGGGGCAGGGCTCTCCTGCAGAAAACCCCACCAAAAAGAAATTGCGATGGACAGCTACTAAAGCGGATATGGTAGAATTTATCTATGGTTTGGCCGCCAGTGGAGCTATTGAGAATGGAAAGATTGATATCAAAGAACTGGTGGAAAGCATCAGCGAAATCTTTGAGGTTGATCTTCAGAACTATTATCATGTCTACCATGAATTGAGAATGCGAAAGAAAGTCCGGAATCCTTTCCTTGCGCACCTGTTGAAGTCTGGTGACAGGAGAATGGAGGATGCGGACGAAAGAGAAGATAACCGGTAGGACAACCTGAATATGGTGATGTTGAAAACGTTGTTTAATGGTAAATTCTGTCAATTCGCTTTTAGATTGTAATAGGCAGCATGTTTGGAAAAAGGTCCATTCCAGCGTTTAATTTGCCTCAACGTGAAATCATAATTTACTCCGCTATTCTCAAATGTATAGGTCTCATTCGGTCTCAGCACAAATACATCTATTTCATAGGGAATGCTTTCCTTAACCTCATAGATCTTAAACACGACAAATTGTTGTGAGGCATTTATGTCCACAGGCATGATCCTGATATTGTTATATGGTTGATACCGGTTCGTGATGAAAAAATTCTTATCCATGAGATTGGTGGTAAAGTCCTTCTGGTCAACGCTGTCATTGGGCGGAGAACCAAAACTGATGACGGACGAACCGGAAACAGTTACTACATCTGGACCAGGATTTACAACATAGCCCTCCTGCACTTTACTATCCAATAGGTTATAGGCGATATATCCCATGCCTTTATTGGCCCAGCCCGTTCCCCAAGAGTTGTAAATCTGTATGGCGCCAATGGTATCATTGAATCCCACGCAAACCACTGCATGGCTGCCTACGTAATTGTTGTCCGAACGTCGCCATACATAAGTGCCATTCTCCAATTGTCCTCCTGTCTTATAAAAGCTGGAATCCAGATCAATCCCAAGAACAATAGGATAGTTTTTCAATAAAAAGTTTTTAAGAGCAGCAAGTTTGTATCCTGACCCATAGAACGTACCATACCTGATAACCCATCCAAAGTCTTTAATCCTGTAGCCGGTGGCTTCTGTAACTGCCATGTTATTGTCCAGGGGCGATACTTCGCAGCAAGGATACTTGTAGGGAACCGGGTTGAATGTTCCCATTTTACAGACCCCCATTTCTTTCATTTTATCAAGATTCTTACCGATCTGAGATCCTACGGAATCACAGCGTAACCCACCTTCTTTTACCTGATTGAAAATAAATAAAGGGCTGAAAACCGTATTCTGGTCCAACATGCCATCAAATGAAAGATAAGGATACCCCAATTGTTTCTTTTCAATATAACTGCGCATGGCATAGACAGTGGCCCAGCTTGCACACGAACCAATATCCCCTTGTGAGAGAATAGGCGGGAAGTTTTCAGACAAGTCAACTTTTTTTCTTACAACAGGTCCTTGGAAACTCCTGGGAGGAACCAGGAAATTTTGCTTGGCCAATGTTTTTGAATCGGCATATTGCAACCCTAAACCTTTAATCAGGTCTTGAGAAAATGCTTTAGTAGAAAAAAGCAACAGTGATAAAATGATTACCTGTTTCATATTGATAAAGAAGAGCTGTTATAAAATTGAATAACCTACGCTGATGAAAATATTAGGCTTCAGGACATTGGTGGTTAGGTCTGTCGGAGGGAATTTGACAGTAGGGTTGGATTGGTAATATTTTCGTAGTCGCTGTACTTCCCCGATAATTATCCCTGTGCTTAGGAGTATTTTGTTTTTTCGGCCAAAGCCCAATCCCAGGCCTGCCAATAATCGCGGTTGCGGATTTTTCTTTATGGATAATCCTGGTCCGAATGTAAGATGAAAGCTATAGTTGCTTCCATTACTGAAATACCATCCATAGTGCAAGAGCGCGGTTATACCAACTTCAACTTTTCCCGTACTTTCTTGGTTGATTGAATAAGTCGTATCGCCGGGGGCATTGATATGCTGTTCTGCAAAATAGTTTTCATCGTGTAACCCGGAAAAATAAAAATCGGTGCTGAAATTGAAGTATGATTTTTGTGTTGCTGGGAATTGCCAGGTAGCCTTATAGGACGAAAGATTGCTGCTGTTGTTCCAGGGGGTGATGGATAGATCCACCTTCGTAATATCGGACTTGATTTGCGTTGGTAGAGAAGTATATTTAAAGTTCTCTTTATTGAGGTTAATGAGTTGTGCAAGGATGGTTTCAAATTTGGCGTAAGTAAAGGTCGTATCAAATGATCCTATAGATTGCATCAGCTCTTTATTGGATATCCTTGTTAAGCTGTCGGCAACCCGCAACGTCGCATCCTCTTTGATTAGTTTCCCATAGTTAAGCGCATTGCTTTCATAGGTGGTAATATCAGTTAAGATATTACTCTGTATTGTATTTCGATCAGTAAAGAAGCCTTTCACAGTCGTAACATAGGTTGTTTGATTATCGTTGGTGAAATCTGTAATGTCACACGCCTTCAGGTTCCACTTTCTAACGATAAGCAATTTGATGTCCTGATCAAAAGTGAATGTCTGTATTTTTTGAATTAACGAACCTACCTCTGTTTGTCTGGATTGTATAACGTTGACTTTATGACTTTGTATTATATGCGCCATCGCTTTGATGGAATCTGCTCGGGTTCGTGGAGTGGGTCCTGCGGCGACTGGTGGAGGAGCGCCTGGAAATATTTTCAGGGCAGTCGAACCGAGATTGGCTACTAAAGTGGTTAGATCTGCAGTGTTAAAAAAAGAGCTGAATAAGGTCGGAGTGGTATTCACTGGAATAGTGGAGTCCGTAAAGGCTATTTGTGCTTGATAGAGGTATGGGTTGAAATTGCTTATTTCTATTGAGATGTAATCTCCGTTTTTGATTCCCGATAAATCTGACGGGTTGGTAATCGTTTTAGTGGCGAAGTCAAATTTAATTGTGGTAGTTTGGGAATAGCAAAAAACAGGTATTAACATCAGGCAAAGCAATGATAGCGATTTAAGAATTGACATAAGAGGTGGTTTGGGTTAATTAAGGCAGGAGCGTTCAGTTCTGGTAAGATAAGAATATCTGCGCCAAAAGGAAAACGGGAAAAACACCTTTTCGGAAAAATCCCCAAGTTGGACCCAATTTGGGGATTTTGCTTTTCTGAAAGCCTTCAATTCCTCTCCCATCGAAATAGGGCCCGCAATAGGCAGAATGAAAGCATATTTCCTCGTTGAAGCCCATAAAATTCTATGAGAGAAATTGAAAAAAAATTTCACCCAACTTAGGTTTTAGTATTGTAAAGCACTTGCCAGAACCTATCATTTTTGTGTTGTCAAAAAACAATACAGTTATGTTAGTGATTTCGTGGAACCAGTATTTAGGAACAGCAGCGGTCTTGTTGGTATTATATTATGCTTTTGTTCTTTTGGTCTTTAACAGGCGCAAGGCGGGTTCGTCGTCCCGACCCAACCGGTCAGTGGGGTCCGCTAAGAAGCCTGCCGCCACTCCTGCGGACAGGGCCTTGTTTCAGGAAGATGATAAACAAGAAGCCCAACTGGATGCCGCAAGTGCAGCGCCGATGCACTCCCTTGTGGACGAATTGCAGGCCTATGTGGCCCAAGCAGGGAAGCAACAAATCCCGATTGAGGAAGTAAAATCTGGTGTTCGCTCCATCTTGCAGAAATATCCTGCAATCCCTGGCTCCATCTTCCAGCCAGGCATCTCCAACCTGTTAGAAGTAATTATTGAAAATAATTGTGGTGTCCGGCTTAGTGGGACAGAGATACGTGAGTTATGGGTTGCCGGATAGCCCCGGAGGCCTCATCTGCCAGGCGTGTGAGCAGGAAAACCAAGTGCGTTGGATAACGCCGGGATGAGGCCTTTTTAAATGAGGTGGTGTTTGTGGGTTTTGCAGTAAAAGGCTGCCGCTGGATCGGGGAGATTGTTACAGTGGAAGAGCGCGGCAGTCCTTTAGTCCCGTCCGTTCAGCAGTGTGAAAGAAATATGAGGCGTCGGAAATGTCTGATACGGACGGGACTTTTTATGCCGACTGGAAAGTAACAATATACCCTAATTAAAATGAAGAGTATGTGAAAAGGTAACCAGTATAGTTAATTAAAGCAGTGTGAGTATGAAAGTGAGGGTGTTGAATTGCTTTAAAAGCAAAAGGGGGATGCTATGTGCATCCATGAGTGCAGTTCTTTTAGTAAGTAGTCTTTACAGCCAGGCGCAGGATGGTATTGCTGGTATTCAGGAAGCCAATACCAAGGTTCGCGGTTATTTTGATGTTGGCTGCAATCTGATGTATGCGGTCGGCGCTATCCTGGGCTTGATCGGTGCGGTGCGTGTGTACCAGAAATGGAGCAATGGCCAGCCGGATACAGGGCAGGTGGCCGCAGCATGGTTTGGAAGTTGCGTGTTCCTGGTCGTAGTGGCGACTGTGTTAAAATCTTTTTTCGGCATTTAAAAAAGTGGGTATGGCAAATAGTGTCTACAGTATCAATAAAGGTATCAATAAGAGTATTGAGTTCAAAGGTCTCAAGGCTCAATATATATGGTACATGGGCGGTTGCCTCGTAGGGCTGTTGGTCCTGTTTGCCATACTCTACATTGCCGGAGTGAATGCTTTTGTGTGTCTGGGCGTGATCGGGATAGCGGCAGCTTTTTCGATCAGTTATGTTTTCAAGCTAAGTAAGAAATATGGTGAGCATGGTTTGATGAAGCAGTTTGCACGACGCAATATCCCTGCCCTCATAAAGTGCAAAGATCGTTCTGTATTTATTAAAAGCTAATCATGGAGCAGGTTTTTAAAGATGGCAATGGAAGAGAGCTGCCAATGATCTCATTGGCGGGTGATAAATACGTGATAGACCTGGAACATGAGCAACTTTTTTCAGTGGCGAACCCCAGGAAATACATTGGGTTGAATAACCTGGACCTTGCCAGTGATTCGGACAGCTTTGAATGTTTTTTCGATTTGAAATCCCGGGCGATTACTGCCATCAGTCCTTATATCATGCACGTGCCGGATGATGTGGTTATGTTGAGAATTCCAATGGATTATAAGCTCGATCCTGTTTGGTACAGGCGGCAGTTCCATTGGGATGACAAGATTCCACAACAGGATCAGCCAATAACCAAAGAATTACAGGCTGAAGTGATTCCGTTGCGTAAAACCTATGTAGCCCGGCTGGCTTTGGAAAACATCATGAAAGCATTTGACAAAAGGCATCGGGTAACCATTTCCATGCGACACCCGAGAAGACATGGGAGATAGATTTTTCAATTATTAATTAAAGAAGTGTGTGATGGAAAAGTGGTTGAAGGATATGCTTCCAATATTGGATGTAGAGCATGATTTGATCGTATCTAAACAGGGAGACGTAACGATAGTATTTGAATGTACGCTCCCGGAGATTTTCACTTTATCGGCGGCGGATTACGAGTCCCTGCATCAGTCCTTGGTCAAGGCGATCAGGATATTACCCAAATCTTCGGTGCTGCATAAACAGGATTGGTTTACCAATGCCGCTTATCAACCGGATTTTGAAAAGGCCGATCAAAGTTTTCTTTCTCGCAGCAGTGACCGGCATTTCAATGAGCGGCCCTTCCTGGACCACCGCTGTTATATTATGCTGACTCAGAAGCCTGCTAACCGCCGGTCTTCCAGTTCCGTTTTTTCCAGCTTGCTGCGGCCATCCATTGTTCCGGAATTGCCCGTAAGTGCAACGCTTTTGCAAGAGTTCCTCGACGGTGCTGGTCAGTTCAAGCGGATATTGGAGGATAGTGGATTTATCCAGTTGCGGCAACTGAAGGAACATGAGCTGTTGAGCCAACCACTGCACGTAGGCCTGGTGGAGAGATATATGTTTTTATCTAATGGGGATTCAACTCCTGTCATCCGGGACATTGAACTGAAAGACGGTTTAAAGATCGGTGACAAACAGCTACAGCTTTATGCACTGGCCTCGCCGGAGGATTTGCCTTCGCTGTGCGGGTCCAGGATCAATTATGACAAATATTCCACCGACAGGTCCAAGTTCAGTGTCGGGTTTTCAGCTACCCTGGGCCAACTACTTCCTTGCAATCATATTTACAATCAGTACATCTTTATTGAGGACAGTAGCAGGGTGATCAAGAAACTGGAAAGTAAGCGGCTGCGCCTGCAATCCCTCTCCGCTTATTCCAGGGAGAATGCCATTACCAGGGATGCTGTCAATGACTTTCTGAATGAAGCGATCAGCGAACAGCGTATGCCGGTCAAGGCGCATTTCAATGTACTGGCATGGACTGACAATCCGGAGGAAGCAAAAGATCTAAGAAATATGGTCTCCTCGGCGCTGGCGCAGATGGATGCGGTAGCCAGGCAGGAAACAGCAGGAGCTGCGCAGATCTATTGGGCAGGCATACCCGGCAATGCGGCAGATTTCCCTTTGAACGATACGTTTGACACGTTCGCAGAGCAGGCGTCCTGCTTTTTCAACGTGGAAACAAATTACCGTTCCTCTTTAAGCCCGGTTGGCATCCGCCTGGGAGATCGCCTTACAGGCCGTCCGGTCCATGTGGATATTTCGGATGAGCCGCTTAAGAAAGGTTACTGTACAAACAGGAACAAATTCGTGTTGGGGCCCTCCCCGTGCCGGGCCATTCTTCATTGAGTGGCCCGGCATTATGAATCCGGTTCTGGAAAGTCATTCTTCACTAACCACATGGTGAGGAGTTACTATGAGCAGGGTACGCATGTCGTACTCGTGGATGTGGGCCATTCTTATAAGGGTTTGTGTGATATGGTAGGGGGATATTATTTCACCTACTCGGAAACCGACCCGATCCGCTTCAATCCCTTTTTTATTGGTAAAGGGGATAGCCTTGACATCGAAAAGAAAGAGAGCATTAAAACGCTCTTGTTAGCTCTTTGGAAAAAGGATGACGAATCCTTCATGCGGAGCGAATACGTAGCGCTATCGAATGCGTTGCAGGGCTACTTTGACCAGTTAGAAAAGGATAGAAGCATTTTTCCTTGTTTCAACACATTCTATGAATACCTGCAAACGGATTTTCTGGAAGTGTTGAAAAAGGATAAGGTCAAAGAAAAGGATTTTGACGTAGATAATTTCTTGTTTGTGCTACGGCCCTTCTACAAGGGCGGAGAATATGATTTTCTCCTGAATGCTACCCAAAATTTAGACCTGTTACAGCAGCGATTTATTGTCTTCGAGCTGGACAATATCAAGGATAGCATATTATTTCCCGTCGTTACGCTGATCATTATGGAGATTTTTATCTCCAAGATGCGAAAGCTGAAAGGCATTCGCAAAATGATCCTCATTGAAGAAGCGTGGAAAGCGATTGCGCGGGAAGGGATGGCAGAGTATATCAAGTACTTGTTCAAAACCGTCCGAAAGTTTTTCGGTGAAGCGATTGTCGTAACGCAGGAAGTGGAGGATATTATTTCCTCTCCTATTGTCAAGCAAGCGATCATTAATAATAGCGATTGTAAGATCCTGCTGGATCAATCCAAGTACCAAAACAAATTTGACCAGATACAGGAATTGCTCGGTTTGAGTGATAAGGAAAAATCGCTTGTTCTATCCGTTAATAAGGCCAACGATCCAAAGAGAAAGTACAAGGAGGTGTTCATTTCGCTGGGCGGAGTGTATTCAAAGGTCTACCGAACGGAAGTGTCAATGGAAGAATACCTGGCCTATACCACGGAAGAGACGGAGAAGATAAAGGTGATGCAGTATGCAAAGCGATACGGCAGTATTCAGAAAGGTATTGCAGTACTGGCCAGCGAACTAAGGGGGACTATGTAATGGTTTTGAGACTAATTAAAACTTTTAGAATGAGAAAGAGAATATATGCTTTGATGGCCATGCTGTTATTGCTGGTGGCCTGCGCTTCAAGAACAGGGCAGCGGCTACGAGTTTTTATTCCCGGGGTTTATGCTCGTGCGATTGACCAGGAATTTGCTGTCGGTCATGATACCCTCATAATCCGCCATGTTCAGGATAACAACTATGAGATCATCCGGCGGTCAACTTTTCGTCCTATCAGGAATGGTCGCAAACTGGCTCCCGTATATAGCAGGGAAGCTATGATCGGTCTTTTTGATGAATGCAATCAGGTCATCCGTGAACAGCGTAAAGGTAAACTGCTGCGGTTTTTCCCAATGGGAAATAAGCTGTTATTAGGTTCCAGTGAATACAGGAAAGTTAAACTTTAAACGAGGATGTATGAAACGGATCGGATTAGTGCTGTTGATAACAGCAATGGGGGTCTTACTGCCAGTTTCTAAAACAGAAGCCCAGGCTTTGGAGATCATTGAGGTTATTAAGGCTGGTGTAAAAAAAGTAATCAAGGCTGTTGACCTTAAAATACAGCGATTGCAGAATGAGACCATTTGGTTGCAGAATGCACAGAAAGCAATTGAAAACACCATGAGCAAACTGCGGCTGGATGAAATTTCAGATTGGGTCGAAAAGCACCGGGAACAATATGCTGTGTACTTTGATGAGTTGCGCAAAGTAAAGCTGGCGATCAGCGGGTATCAGAAAGTCCGGGAAGTGATGGACAAGCAGGTCCGCATAGTGGAAGAATATAAGCGGGCGTTTGCCCTGTTCAAACAGGATCAACATTTCACGTCCGGGGAGGTTGACTACATGCTGAAAGTTTATTCCGGTATTATAGAAGAGAGCCTGAAGAACCTCGACCAATTATTTCTGGTCATTGATGCCTTTAAGACTGAAATGACCGATGGGCGCCGGTTAGAGATTATCAGTGAAGCGGCGGTTGCTATGGATGAGAATTTGAATGACCTGCACGCTTTCAATACGGAAAACATCCTCCTTAGTGTTCAACGATCGCGTGACGAAGTGGAGGTGGCCCGGGTGAAGGCTTTGTATGGGATTGAATAATTGGTAAACTAATGTCGTATGAAATGTTTAGCGCTGTTTCTTTTCTTGTTGTTCTCCGCCATTGGTTCGCAGGCACAGACCTTCAGTGAATGGTTTAAACAGAAAAAAACACAGATCAAATACCTGGTCCAACAGATTGCAGCCAATCAGGCTTATATCGAGCAACTGCAAAAGGGCTATCGCATTGCCAGGCAGGGATTGAATTTCATTGGTGATATAAAGGATGGGCATTTCAGGTTGGACGAACGTTTTTTTGCTTCTTTATCTGCTGTCAGCTCCGAAATAAGAAATTACAAAAAAGTTGGGGAGATCATTGCCATGAATGCAAGGATCATAAGGCTGTCCCAGTCAACACTTAAAGATGTTAAGGAAAGCAGTTTATTCAGCGAATCGGAACAGCAATATGTCAGCCAGGTTGTAAATGGTCTGTTGGATGGGTGTATTGATCTGACGGAAGGGTTGATGTTGGTAATTACGCCTTCCCAATTGAAACTTTCGGATGATGAACGACTCAGAAGGATTGATGGGTTACATGAAGAAGTCAAGCAACAGGATGCTTTTATGCAATCCTTTTCTTCAGAATGTCAGGTGCTGGCTTTGCAGAAACAACGGGAACAACGGGAGGCTTCTTTGATCAGGAAAATTTATGGCATTCAACCATGAAGGGAATGTTCACTGTAAATGAAAGAACATGAAAAAAGGGATGATGTGTTTCGTAGGTGTGGTGTTGTGGGTGCTGTCCTTTCAACGGGGTATGGCGCAGTCTCAGGAAGCCCAGCAGTTATTGTTGAATGTGGAGAAATTGGCCCAGTTCAAGCAAATACTGGAAAATCTAAAAAAGGGTTATCAGATACTGGAAGGTGGTTATAATACGATCAGGAATTTATCGCAAGGAAACTTTCAGCTGCATAAGGTATTTCTGGATGGTTTAATGGAAGTCAGCCCTACGGTGAGGAATTACAGGAAAGTCGCAGGCATTGTCGATTGCCAGGTCCGGCTGGTGAATGAGTATAAACAAGCTTTCAACCGGTTCAAGCAATCAGGGTGGTTCAATGAAGCTGAAATAAGTTACCTGGGCCGGGTGTATGGGAACCTATTTGATCTGTCGCTAAAGAACCTGGATGACCTGTTAACGGTGATCACTGCCAGTAAGCTGCGCATGAGTGACGATGAAAGGCTGGAAGCGATTGATAAGATCTATACGGACATGCAGGACAAGTTATTATTTCTGCGATCCTTTAATAATTCCAATACTATTCTCTCCTTGCAGCGGGCGAAAGAGAACAGCGAGGTGAATCATTTGCAACGAATTCATGGATTAAAATAAAACATATTCTGAAAGGGATAAACAGCGATCGTTTAGGGTTAGGAAGAGTAAAAATCAATTCAAATCATTAAAGCAGCAGTATGGCAAAGTGTGGTGTGCGGATCACCCTGTTGGGGGTGGTGGGACTGTTGTTGCCTTTCCTGTCGCAAGCACAGGAAGGCGGCAGTTGGGCAGATAGTGTAAAGAGCCTGCATAGTGTATTGGAACAGTTGTATGATGAAATGATTCCCATGTGTGGACAACTGATCGGCGTGGGGCGGGCCATTGCAGGGTTTGCGGCGTTGTGGTATATCGCCTATCGGGTATGGGGACATTTGGCCAGAGCGGAGCCGATAGACTTCTATCCGCTTTTCCGGCCATTCACGCTTGGTTTTATTATTATGATCTTTCCGCAATTCATTGCCATGATCAATGGCGTAATGAAGCCGACGGTAACCGGAACGGCGCAAATGGTGGAGCAGACAGATGTGGCAGTAGCGGCACTGTTGAAACAAAAGGAGGAGGCAATCAAAGAGACTGACCCCTGGAAGATGTATGTTGGCCCCACAGGAGATGGTAACAGGGAAAAATGGTATAAGTATACCCACCCCAATGAAGATCCGGCTGATGAAGGGTGGTTGGAGTCGGTTGGTAATGACATTCGATTTGCCTTTGCCAAGGCAGGATATAATCTACGCAATGCCATTAAGGAGGTCATTGCAGAGGTATTGCAACTGCTTTTTGCCGCGGTTTCTCTTTGCATCAATACCATGCGGACCTTTAATCTGATCATCCTGGCGATACTGGGGCCGCTGGTGGTGGCCATCGCCACCTTTGACGGCTTCCAGTTCACCCTGAAGTATTGGATGGCCCGTTACCTTAACGTGTTCTTGTGGCTGCCTGTGTGTAACATATTCGGGGCAGTCATCGGAAAAATCCAGGAAAATATGCTGAAACTGGACCTAAGCCAGATCCAGCAAACCGGTGACACCTTTTTTAGCCGGACGGACATGGGGTATTTCATTTTCCTGCTGATCGGCATATTCGGGTATACTACCGTGCCGAGCATTGCAGATCATATTGTCAAGGTTGGCGGTGGGGATGCACTTACCGGAAAGATGACCCGGCAGGCGGGTGGAATGGCTGGCGGTATAGCGGGTGGAATGGCCGGAGCCGCCGTTGCCGCAGGAACGGCTGGCATCAGGGCTGGTAATGGGTTGTTAAACAATCTTGCCGATGCTCCCAATGATTTCATGGCAGGGTATAATTCTGGCAGTTCAGGACAGGGCATGGCGGCCTCTGCCGGCAAGGCCTATGGTCGGTTCAGCAATTATTTACATGACAAACTATCTGGTAAAGGATAGAGGAAAAGAAAAAGTGAAAGGATATGTTTACAAAGACTAAAAACATTGACACGGCTTTCCGGTATTCGCGAATGTTATCCATCATAACGGTGATTGCTTCTTTTTTGTTTTGCGGGTTTGTTCAATTAAGAAGTTCTAAGCTGATGGAGCATAATCAATCCAGGATCTATGTATTGGCCAATGGAAAGGCATTGGAAGCATTTGCAGCCGACCGAAAGGAAAACATTCCGGTGGAGGCAAAAGACCATGTAAAAACTTTCCACGTGTATTTCTTTACGCTTGATCCTGATGAAAAGTTTATTCAGTCGAATATCACCAAAGCCCTGTATATGGCTGATGGTTCTGCCAAACAGCAGTATGCTAATTTAAAGGAAAACGGTTATTATGCTAATATCATCAGCGGCAATATCAGCCAGTCCATTTCCATTGATAGTGTATCAATAAGTATGGATCAGTACCCCTATTATTTTCGTTGTTATGCTACTCAAGAGATCACTCGTACTTCCAGTACGGTTTTCCGCAGTTTGGTAACTGAAGGCTACTTACGTAATGTCAATCGGACGGACAATATCCCGCACGGATTTTTGATCGAGCGCTGGGCTACCTTGGAGAACAAGGATATTAAAACTCAATACAGGTAAATTATGTTTGGTTTATTTAAAAGAAGAAGTGACCAACCTTCCTTTATGGGAGGGGTATGGCTAAGATGGGCAAACGCTTTCGGCAGGGTTCAGCGTCGATTGGCGGATCGGTTGACGAAATGGACAAGCCGGTATTCTACCCGCACGCTGAAAGTGGCCTTAATAGCGATTTGTGTACTGGCGGGAGCCGTATACCTGAATATTGCCCTCAATGCTTTTACTGGAAAAATAGGGGGACGGCAAACAATTGATAACGTTTCTATACCTGCCCATGTGATTATCCGCGATAGTCTTCCTGCTGCCTCTTTTCTACCGAAAAGCCAGCAACAGGTCAGCAGTATACGGCGATTCAATCATTATATGGATAGTCTGCAAAGCTCTCCAAATGGGAAACTGTTATACGATAGCATTATGCGGGCGCGTCCCGGCCTGCATGATAGTGCCAGGATGATTGAATCTCTCATTGAAGGGCCAGAATAATCATAAACAGTTAGGGAAACGCAACTATTCCGAGCAGGTTGCTGCTAATAAAAACCATTTATCCGGGGAAGGGAAAGTGGGCATCAGTTAATGTAAAATGGATTAAAATGGACATTAAAAATCAATCTAAACAGCTTTCGCCACAGCAAATCAAGCAGCGAAATTTTCTCATGGTATTTCCGGCGTTGGTATTGCCCTTTGTCACTTTCCTGTTATGGTCAGTGGGCGCAATCGGCCAGGAAGAAAAAAAGCAGGTCACAAAGCAACCGACGGGATTCAAGATGGATCTGCCCAGTGCTGTCACTTCAAAGGACAGTAATTGGAATAAACTTAAATTCTACGAACAGGCCGACAAGGATTCTGCCGAATACAGAAAACTACAAAAAAGTGATCCCTACTATAAGGTTCCGGAAATGGCCAACAATAGCCCGTTACCTGCAACCTCCGTTGCGGAAATAGGAGAAACCAGCAGCAAATTTACTTATGACCCCTATCCAGGTCCATTGGCTCCGCATGGTGATCCCAACGAAGAGAAGGTGTACAAGAAGCTGGCTAAGCTCAACGAAGAGTTAAAGGCTCAACAAGAAAAGGAATCTTCAATAATGGCCCCCTCCAAACAATCGCCTCCTTCTGCAAGTGTTAGCAGCCAGGACATTGACCGGCTGGAAAACATGATGCAAATGATGCAGTCTGATGATGGTGGTGAAGATAAAGAAATGCAACAGATCAGCGGTGTGTTGGATAAGATTCTTGATATTCAGTACCCCGATCGAGTGAAAGAGAGAGTCAGTGTTCAATCCCAGGAAAATAAGAGACAGGTATTTGCTGTGCAGCCGGTAGTTGATCGCGCCCCTATTACGCGATTGGATCACTTGAAAAAAAGTAGTGTCTATAAACAGGACACTTTACCAGCTGTTCCGGCAGCTTCCGGTATTGGCTTTCATTCATTCCAGGATAAGCCGGCATCCTTCGCCCAGGGAAATGCCATCGGAGCCATCATTCCTAAGACCCAAAGCCTTGTTACCGGCTCCATCGTCCAGTTGCAGTTTACATCAGACATTGTCATCGCGGGTATATGGATTCCGAAGGACCATTTTATACATGGGATGGCTGCTTTGAATGGTGAACGTCTTTATATAACCATTTCCTCGATTCTTTATGGCAATAGCATTTTACCAGTCGAACTATCGGTGTATGACCTCGATGGACTGGAAGGGATATATATCCCTGGTTCAATCAGCAGGGATGTTACCAAGCAGTCAGGAGATCAGGCCCTACAATCCATGAGCCTGACAACACTTGACCCTTCCCTTGGCGCACAGGCGGCTAACGCGGGAATACAGGCAGCAAAATCGCTGATCGGGAAAAAAGCAAAGTTGATCCGGGTAACTGTCAAGGACGGGTATTCAGTTTTTCTTAAAGACAAAAATCTTGACAAATAGGTAATCATTCTTAAAAAGCAAATGAAGTATGAAAAAAGTGTGTGTAAGATTAGTGATGCTGGCTTTATTAGTACTGACTGTGCATGCGGGTTTTTCCCAGGCAGCCGAATTCCCGTCCAGGTTCAAGGTTTTGAAATCACAGGACCTGCGGATCAGTCATTCAAAGACCACTAACCTTCTTTTTGGATTTGCCATAAAAAGTGTTGATCTGGGAAGTGGGGAAGTGCTGGCACAAATAGCCAAAGGAGCGGAGAATATTTTGCAGGTTAAAGCTGCCAGGCAGAATTTCAGTCCCACCAATCTGTCGGTTATTACTGCGGATGGACGTTTCTTTTCTTTTATGCTGGATTATGTTGAAGACCCGGTTGTTCTTAACCTCTCCTTTGCAGATGAGGAAGCTAAATCAGACAGGGCAGTCTTGCAGCAGGTATTACTTGATGAAGCTGCACTTGATCAGATAGGAAAGAAGGTGGCTGCAGAAGCCAACTTCCTGCACCGATCTGTGGGTAAGCAGGGCATTCGTCTTTCGTTAAAAGGGTTGTATATCTGCAAGAAGACCATGTGGTTCGCCATGAGAATAGGAAACAATTCCCTTATAGACTATGCCCCTGAAAATATCCGGTTCTTTATCCGGGACAAAAAGCGATCTAAAAGGACGGCTGTACAGGAAAGGGAGATCACGCCCATTTTTATGGCAGATCGGTCCGATGTTCTTGGTGGAGAAAGTAATCAATTAATTATGGGGTTTCCGGCATTCACCATACCGTCCGATCAGCAATTAGTTATCCGAATGGCGGAGAAAGGTGGAGGGAGAAACCTTGATTTGGTGCTACCTCCCAGGACTATTCTCAAAGCCAGGCTGCTACCCGAATAGGAATGCCAAGAACTGGCATTCCTTCTTTATCCTTTCATAAGGAATAATTCAATTTTCAGACGATGGATGCTCCACAATCAATTTACCTGGATCATGAAGGTAACTTAATGGGTATTACCCAAAAGGATCTGGCGGCAAGTCTGGTTACCCGTATGCAGAATGCCGATTGGTATTCGGACTATTCCGACGATGCAGAGGTAAGGATGCGTGGCAATAAGCAGATTAATGCCATCAATGCTGACATGAGATTATTGGCTCACAGCAATGGCGGAGCTATGCAGGCCATCCAACTATGGCATAGGCATGCTCCCAACGATATTCCTGCAAGTCCCCGGTTGTTCCGAGCTGCATCATTGGAACTTCAGCAGATGGCCAGGGGAGACCAGAATCCGGTTATAACGCTGGTCTCTTCCCTGCAGGACCGGTTAAACAGTAAGGAGGGAAACTCCTTAATAGAGCGGCATGCAAAATATAGAGAGCTGCAAGATGATCTCCACCGGTTAACGGAATACTGGGGACAGGAAATAAAGGCAGTCCGTCTTTTCCTTTCTTCCACCTATGGGATTGATAACCCCATTCCACCTTTTTTAAAAAAACATTTACAATTATTACCTATGAATGAAAAGACATTAGATCATGCTGAAGGGCAAGTGAAGCGTGTGGGAATGCTTGAAAGTTTTACCCCTGAACTCAAGGAGGCAATGCTGCGTGGGGATGCGCAGATCCGGCATCCTTTCAGGAAAGAGTATGAAAGGGAGTTGGTGAATAAAGAAGGGAAAAAGGAAACTGTAAAGGATGCGGTGAATATTGAACAGTACTGGAAAAAGTCGTCCACTACGGATAATTACTTTTTAAACAAGTTTGATGCGGAACTACAGAAGGCCGGTAAAGACCAAACAGTAAAGCAAACTTTTTACCTGTCTGGCAAAAAAGGTGTTAAGAATGCTGGTGACGAGTCTGAAAACAGGCAGGACAACAAACAGGAGAACAAGCCTCAGACCAGGTACACGCTCAAAGAATCTTACAACCTTTTATCAGGCCGGCCAGTGTACAAGGAATTAACGAACTCTAAGGGGGAAGAATTCAAGGCCTGGGTACAGCTGGACTTACGAGATAAGTTACCGAATGGCAATCATAAGATGAAAATGTACAATGAGAATTACGGATTCAAACTGGACGATGTGGTTCGCCTTTATCCCATAAAGGATCTCCTTAATCCAGATTTTAAGAAGCGCTTAATGGAGTCACTGGAAAGAGGGAATCTGCAAAAAGTGACATTCGTCGGAAAAGACAAAAAGCAGGAAACGGTGTATATCTCACCCAGTATCACCAATGGCTCTCTGAATCTTTATGGGGAAGACGGGAAGCGGATTCCGTTGGAGACCCAGGCGCAGAAAGAGTGGATAACAAAGGATTTTGCCAAGGAACAGAAAGTTCGTTTTGAACAAAAGAACAAACAAGCTAATGCGCAGGACGGTTCAAAACTGAAGCAAAACTTTGGACAACGGGTAACAAAACTTTTTAAGAGGGGAGCCTAATGGTGAGCTCCCCTTATCAAGTATTTATTGCTTACAATAAACGAATGAACAGTGACGATTGATTTTTTTGTGCGGTTTATGCAGCAAACAGCGGACGATCCACTATTGGGGCCAGCTCATATCAGTCTATATGCGGCAATTCTATTGCAATTCCGGCAACAGGGCGAACAAAACCCCATATCTGCATACAGAAGGGAACTGGTACGCATCTCCAAAATATCCAACCGGTCTTACCATAAGTGTATGAACGACCTGGTTGCCGGAGGGTATATAGACTACCTGCCATCCTTCAATCCCTTTTTGGGCAGTTTAATAACGCTTAAAATAATACTATGAACTATTACATCATTGAACAGGACGATAAACTTATCCTGATGAAAGTGGCTGACGACTTAAATGAAGCCTTTTTGAAAGAAAACAAGGCTCCGATCATCGCGCAGGCCAGATCCATTGCGGAGGCGCTGATGGAGTTTTCTAAAGTCAAAGAAAATAACCAACTGGAATTGCTTGAACCTTGTCCTGTCCGGTTTAAACAGGAGTAGATTTTTATTAATAGCAAATACTTTCAAGATGGCTGTAGAGTTAGCGACACGTGAGGACCTTGAAAATTTACGGAAACAGATAATAGAGGGTGTTAAGGCGATTATCCTTGAACTATTAAAGACTGATAAAGATCAGCCATTGGAGGGATTAAAAACCCGTCAGGTCAGGAAAATTCTTGGCTGCAGTACCAATACCCTGAAAGCCCATCGAATTTCCAGAAAGATCCGTGTAAAGAAAGTGGGTGGTACACTTTATTACAATCGGGAAGATGTGCGGAAGCTGGTTGAAGAGGGATTTTGAGTAGAAAAGTAGACCGTTCTGGACATATTAATTAATGAGGGGGCAGATTTTCGCATTGCGTCCAACGCCTTCTTTTTGGTTCATGCAAAAGAGCCATAACAGAATTGTATGGCGTTGCTTAAATCCCCCCTTTTTTATTTGTTCTTTTGGGAAGTTATGGATGAGGGATCGGACTGTGAATGGAACTGTCAGGTGATTGTTTGGTGTTTGGTTCATTGGTAGGTAAATGACCATTCAATAGAATAGAATCAATTGTTTTCAGATGGCTTTTTACAGAAGGAACAAAAGTGCTGTCTGGAAAACTTATAAGCACACTGTTTTGGCTTTCTTTTTTCTTATTATCACCTGTGGCTAAGTAAAGACAACAGGATAGTAAGGTCAAAATAATGCCAAGAGAAAGCATGAGACGTGTGGCTTTAATTAAGTCAGCTGTACTGTCTGCAACATTTTGGTTGAAAACGCCACAATTGATTAGTGCCGCAGTAATATCTTTTTTGCTCTTATTTTTGGGCGTGCTATCTTCGGTTTCCTTGAATTCAAATAGCGAATCTATATAAAGGGCCTTTTGTGACTTCACGCCAATACACCTTAGAGAAATTAGAAGGGCTAATGTCAGTGGAATAAGCGAAATAATAATTGACCACTTATATAATCCTCCAGGATCAGTACTCAGTAAGTAAATCGGAAGTGCGGAGACGGCAGATATGTACGTCATCAATTTGAACCCTTTTTCCTCTAAAAATTCAATTCGTTCACTTGTCTCCTTGTAAAAATCATTCGCAGTCAAAAAAAGAAAGTCATCCTCATCCTTTAAATTATCACTATTAAAGGTTTTAGAAGGTCCCTTTGCCCTTGCATGAGGTAAAACTCCATGAAGTAGTATTTCCCAGGCGCTAATTAAGAACTTCTTCTTCCCAAACTTTAATGCGGATTCTACAATTGGGGGCATATAATCTTGCTGCTTACTCATAGAAGTTCTTTTAAAATTTGTTCTGAAATACAAATGCCAAGTTCGAGTTCAAGCCAAACCCATTCGCCGACGGGATTTACTTCCAGAAAAACATAATCTCCGGATGGAGTTAGGATTAAGTCAATAGCAGAATACACAAGCCCTAAGTGCTTATTGAGATTGAATAGTCGCTTCATTAAATTTTCGGGCAGTGTCGTCAGTTCATACTTTTTTACAATTTCTGGCTTTCTCCAGTCTGTTTCGTCCCCTTCCTTTAAAATCTTTACAGCATATCCCACTTCTCCTATAATAGTCACTCTTATATCTGCTGCATTAGATACGCGTTCCTGAAGAAAAGCAGGGGTATCAAATATGGGAGACAAATTCAAATTTGAGAATAGAGTATAATCGACTTTTGTAGTGTATATAGAAAAGACTTTTTCGTCGATTACCTGTAGGCCGTTTGAAATAGGTTTTATAATAGATTCCTTATACTTTGTCAAGAAATCAAGAGCAATGGATAGTTTATTGGTGATAATAGTTTTTGGAGTAAGCAGCCCAAGTTGGTGAGCTGTTTGAAGTTGAAAAATCTTTCGTTCTGCTATCTGAGTGGCGAACATTGGATTGATCCATTTGGCGTGCTGTAGTGTCAGGTAAAGCCCTTCAAAGAAATGTTTTCTTTCATGGTTTAAGTACTTGTGATTTTCGCCGTCCGTACCAGTATTATATTTCACTGGTATTCGACGAAAAATTACAGATTTTGTAAATCTTAAATCAAAAATTGAGCCCTGGTTTGTGCATAGGATTTCTCCCACAGGATTAACACTAAATTCAAGTGAACCTATGTCTTCTGAATTGACCCGCAAATGAGATATTCCTCGTTGTTCTATTTTTGAGATTAGGTATTCTATACTTACATCATCCTGGTTAGAAATAATAAGCGTATGAGGCATCATTTAGATAGGAATTACCAGTTTGAATTAACAGTCGCTGTGCTCGGATGAATCTACGGCCTCTCTTGTCTTGGTGATCAGTGTATGAGAAATTTTCTTATAAAAAGAAGAATCATTATTTGAAGCCACTTCATTTTTTTTCATTTCAGTGTGCTCATCATTAAGAGAACTTTTTAGCTCACTTTGTTCTCTAAAATAAAGAATTGGGTTGGTTTGTTTCATAACTAAGAAGAATGCTCTGAAGCATCAGCAGCCTCCCTTGTTCTTGTTATTAAGGTCGGCGTATTGATTACTACTTGAGCGTTTGTTTTTGTAGAATTGTTTTTCGATGGTAGAGCATTGTTGGGATCTTCGTTTTTCAAAGTATATACATCGGAATCGGATGTTCGCCTAAAATTTAAAATTGGATTTTTGGTTTCCATATTTATGAATGTTCAGAGGTATCGACAGCTTCGCGAGTTTCTGTAATTAACGTTTGGAATTTGTGGCGCAGTTTGAAGTCCTCATCTTTATTCGCCAAAGTAAGGGCATCTCCGTCTTTCCTATCAGGCTTTTGGATTTTCTGTATTGACCGGAAATGAAGTATAGGATTAAGTTTTTTATGTAGTTCCATGAAGAAAAATTATCACTAATATTACAATTATTTTTTGTAAGATCAAATGGTTAAAATCAGGTAACCACTACTTTTTAGGTTGCCATTGGCAGAAGTATATTCTTTTGCAGTTAAGTATGCCAGAATTTGATTAGATTTGACATGAGTTCTTACACCAGTTTGCAGCAGTGAGTAAATCCGTGAGTATTGCTAATTTAGGTTTACAATTATCTGATTATCAATCTATAAATGGGGAATTCTCATCCTGTCTTCCCGACTTGACGGGACAAAGTAGAAAAATCTACTTTTGTCCCGTTTTTATTTTG